>Ga0181601_10006123_pt1 | contig 9990 bp, 8 predicted proteins | sample 041ome_8_FD_133020 | JGI IMG/M metagenome (GOLD analysis project Ga0181601, IMG submission 133020) | Coastal salt marsh microbial communities from the Groves Creek Marsh, Skidaway Island, Georgia - 041407BS metaG (megahit assembly) | ecosystem: Environmental > Aquatic > Marine > Intertidal zone >... | reverse complement strand
TGACTCGTCTTTTTCGCCTGCCCCGCTCAAAATGTTGATTCAAAGCGCAACCGATAGTGGGGAAGAGCGGGGAAATACGATGTTTGGTTCCTCTGGCGGCTCCAGCTCCGGCATCGTAGAAGGCGAGGTCACTTTTGCTTCGATTCATGAGCAAAAACGCCTGAGGGGCGGCGGAGCGGGCCTTCGTATTGACATGGTAGAGATGACTTTCGAGTCATATGCCGATGGCAGAACGCAGTCGCGTGTGTGGGTCAGCGACATCGGGTCGGATCCAGTAATATTTACTGAGCCATCCATCCCCGACTCGGCGTTAGAAATGCAGTAAATGAGAGTCTCTAACGAGCTAAGTTTGTTTGGCTTTGATTTAGGCCGCCTCTTGGGTTTCGTGCGCCTGGGTGTTAGTCAGCTCCTGTGGGGCGATGAAGCGGGGTTGAGGGACGCGTTTGCACCTGAGCTTCTGTTTTTATCGCTCGAAACTATCAAGACGGATGATTTAGACAGGGCTTTGTTGCGAGCGGGACAGGATGGCAAGCCTTATTTGGCAGCAGTGATGCCAGAAGCTGATACCCTCCACTTCACCGTGACTTTGCCTCGGGCGGCAGAGCCTTACCTAGAGGATGTTGTGCGTGGAGAGATTTCCGCAAAGACGCCCTTTGGGTTGGAGAACACATCTTGGGGCTTTCGTATTGTTAAGCGGAGGGAGTCGGAGCTGGATGTCACTATCGCGATAGTGGCTAAACAAACGGCAAAAGACGCGTTTGCCGAGGCATCAAGACTGCTCTCTTCCTATGCCTCTGGTCTGGAGTTGTGGGCCGCTGCTCGCGACATACGAGTACAGCTCCGGGATTTCCAAAGTGACACCAGGCGATCAGAGTATCTCTATACCTTGAAGTTGACTGCGGCGAGGTTGCTACTGGCTATCGCGGGAGTGTTGCTGTTATTTAGCGTCCCAAGTATGTGGGTTTCCCAGACTGACGCGCAACTTGAATCCCTCCTGACGGAGGCCAGAAGAAGTAGCGCCTACGCCGTTGAGAGCAGGGACAGATTAATGTCAACCATAGACCGACAGGGGCGCGCCAGAGATTATTTTGGACAGTATGTGGATTATCGACCGTGGTTGCACAGAGTCGCTGCACTTACACCCGATTCTGTGTACTTTAATCGATTTTCATTTGAAGAGAGATCACTCACGATAAGTGGATTGGCGGAGAATGCAGCCGAGTTTCAGAGTCAACTTGTTAACACCACGTTGTTCTCTGAGTTGTCGGCCCCGTCGGCGTTCACGCGAGATGATCGGGCCGGACGAGAGCGGTTCACACTGACCATGAAAGTGCCAGTGGATGCCGAATTATGAGGGCTTGGTTTATCTCCCTTCCACTCGAAGCTCGCTCACTGGTAGCCGCTATTTTTTCTTTCGTCTGCTTGGTCTTGATACTAGCCTTTTTTCAGATCATCGAAACGCTCGTGACGAGCGCTGGATCAGTGTACCGGCAGCAACCGCTTGTTTCTCGCTTGATGGGTTACGAGGCCGCGGCAGATCAACTTAAAGAGACGGCGCGTCTTGCCGAGGCTCAAACTGGAACGCTGATTTTTTCAGGTGGAGAAGAAGGGCTGCAGTCTGGTGCGGTGCTTCAACAAACACTGCGCGAATTTGCGCAAGATGCCGGGCTTGTCGTTTCGGGAAGTCAGTTAAATGTGTATGCGCTCGAACGAAACGAGGATGATGAGCTCTCAACTGACGAATTCTTCGTAATCGCTGTCTCGCTTGCCATGGAAGGCCCACCCTTGGCGCTTGATGCTTTTTTGGAGTCGGTCAAGCTCCACGAACCGCAACTCGCAACCACTGCTCTGGATATTCAGAGACCAAGGCAGCGCCGCAATAGGACGGGGGACAATAAACCTGAGCCTGACCAAATGATGATAAGGCTCAGCGTCACGGGGCTCTGGGGAAAGACCACATGAAGCTCACCTCGCTTCTCAATGTGCCCGCGGACTACCTGCGCAATATTTGGTTGGCAGTGGCAGCAGCAGCCTTTGGACTGGGAGCCCATTTTTTCTGGACCCCTGCGATAGAGCCCGCCACACCGGTTGAGTTGCAGCGCGTCAATACTGCCCCTGTAGCAACACAGCTTCTGGCGGCTGAGGACAGTCTCGATTTTATTTTTCGTCCATTGTTTTGGACATCGAGAAGACCGACGAAGTCTATTCCGTCTGAAACTGTTGTTCTTGAGCAGATCTATGGCGACACGCCAGTTGCATCACTTGAGGGCTACAGTTTGGTCGGGGTTTTTTCATCGGGGGATCGCCAGGGCGCAATCATTGCGTCTGGGGAGGCGATGTTGCGATTGCATGTCGGCGATCTACTCGAGGGTTTGACGTTGGTAGGGACTTCGCTTCGAGCCGCCCGCTTTGAAGGTGCCGACGGCAGCTCTGCAGTATTGGAGTTGGCAGTTGCCAGCTCCCTGCCGCCGCCGCGAGTGATTACTGATGGTGTTGTGAGCGAGTTCGCCGGCAGTGAAGCAGCCAGCTCAACGGTCGGTGCCAACACTTTAGTCGCAGACGGATCTGACACAAAAAACGAATCCATGACATTCGAAGCAATAAACCAAAGGAAACTTAGGGAAGCGCAAGCGGCCCAGAGCGAACAAGGGAGTCGCGAATGAGAGTCCAATTTTATTCCCGTCCGGCCGGGGGCCCCAATGAGTTGTTTCGGGGTTGGCGGCGAAAATTGGACTGGTCGTTTTCAGTTGCCGGTTTTAAAAATCATGGGTCAAAAATAGCACTGGGTGGTTTCGGTGTCTGTATTGTGACTTTGATGGCGGGTTGCGCTTCTATCTCCGCTCCACAGGATGCGGTACCGGAGAGAACGGGAAACAGTTCGGACGAGCAACAAATCGAGCCTAACCCTGATCGACAGTCCTCTGAGCCACAAGAAAAGCAGCCAGCAGTTTTTCTGGGTGATGGTGTTGGCGTTTCCCTTCCGGATGCTAGGGCTCCTATTCTTTTGGACGGCGATGCCGTTATGCTGAATTTTGAGCAAGCGCCTCTAAACGATGTAATACATACAATTTTGGGTGACACGCTCGGACTGGACTATGTCATTGAGAATCAAGTCCCGGGCGAGATAACGCTCCGAACTCGCTCCCCCATTCCTCGAGACCAGCTCCTTCCTATTCTGGAATCGTTGTTGAGGAACAACAACGTGCTGATGATTAGGGGGCCCAATGATCGATTTTTTATCAGCGGTTCAAATAATATTCGGTCAACCGTGCCTAGCTTCGAGGCGGCGCCAACGGTGGGCTACAGTAATGTAATCGTTCCACTTCAGTACATTGGCGCCTCGGAGATGGCTGACATCCTGAGACCCGTCGCCAGAGAAGATGCATTTGTCAGAGTTGATCAGGGCCGTAATCTCCTGATATTGGCCGGTACTCAGCTGCAGCTTCAAGGCTGGCTAGACATTGTCAGTACTTTCGACATCGATCAATTAAGCGGTAAGTCAGTCGGTATATTCCCATTAGAGAACTCCTCGGTTGACGAGGTTTTTTCAGAGCTGCAGCACATTATGTCGAGTGCCGATGGGGAGGATGGGGTGCAGGGAATCAGTGCTTTGGTGAAGGTAATGCCTGTCGAGCGACTGAACAGTATTATGGTGGTGTCTCCTAGATCTCACTATGTAGAGACAGTCAGGTCTTGGGTTGCCCAGCTTGACGCTATCGAGGATCCGGCCTCCGAACCGACCCTTCAAGTGTATCCGGTAAAAAACGGAAACGCTGCGCAGCTGGCGGGGCTCCTAAGCACAATTTTTGGTGGGGGGTCGGCATCCGGCGTGCAGCAGGGAGGTGTGGCTCCGGGTATGAATCAAGCTCAATCAGGATCCGGCCAAGGTCTGACCAATAAATCGGGTAATGCGAGAAAGGCAGGCGGCAGTTTCAATTTGGGCGACGGCGTTCGTGTCGTGGCCGATGACTTTAATAATACCCTGCTAGTCTATGCCACCCCGTACGAGTACCAAAAAATAGAGCGGACGCTGATTAAGTTGGACGTAATTTCCACTCAAGTACTGATTGAGGCAAGTATTGTGGAAGTGACGCTGCGGGACGATCTCGAATATGGACTCGAATGGGCTTTTGATAATAATCTGGGGGGCGGTGACACCGGTGCAGGCTTGCTTAATTTGGGGGGAAACCTGCAGCCTCAAGCGGGCTTCTCGTATACCATCACTAATAGTGCAGGTGCCGTAAAAGCGGTGTTAAACGCTTTGGCACAGGAGTCGCTCATCAATGTGATTTCGACGCCCTCTGTATTGGTGCTAGATAACCATACAGCGTCGATTCATGTCGGCGACCAACAGCCAATACAGAGTCAGTCTACGACGACCACGGGCGGCAACGTTCAGAACTCCATCACTTATAAGGATACAGGCGTCAAATTGCAGGTCACACCCTCGGTAAATGATGGAGGTTTGGTGACATTGGATATTGATCAATCCGTCACGGATGTGGGGCCTGTGGACGCAGCGACGAGGCAGCGTAGCTTTTTGGAGCGCACCGTTAGCTCACGAGTGGCTATCCGCTCCGGCGAGTCAGTTGTGCTAGGGGGGCTCATCAGAGACAACGAAACCGAGGGCAAGAGCGGGGTGCCTTTACTCAAGGATATTCCGGGGATCGGCGCCTTGTTCAGCACGACCACGAAGGCCTCAACCCGAACCGAGCTGCTCATTTTCATTACGCCGCGAGTAATGGAGTCTGAGCAAGACCTGCGAGATTTAAATCAAGAAATGCGATCTCGAATGCGCGGCCTCACCAACTTTGAGGATTTGCCGGTTGATTTTGACTAGTCAAATTGCTTTTTTGACAAAGATTGGAGAGAGAAGTGAAGTTTAGATTGTTGATCTGCCCGGTAATTGGAGTCCTTATGACGGGATGTGCAGCCTTCGCGCCCCCGGCAGCTGAGCAGGTTGTGGCCGATCGCGCGCAGCAACGGGTGGATTTGCTGATGGCGGGCGAACACGAAAAATCCTATCAGTTGACCACCCCGGGTTACCGTAGTACCGAAAATGCGGGTCAATATGGTACGCGTTGGGCGGGCGTGGGGATGTGGAAAGACGCTCGGGTGCAATCGGTTGACTGTGCCGGGGAAACGCCCGAAGCGTGCACAGTAGTGTTTAACGTTTCATACAACGCGATGCAGCACGGCCTCCAGACTACCAACTTATTCGAACAGTGGGTGTTTGTGAGTGGCGACTGGTATTTTGTTCAAAAATTCTAGGAATAAAATCGGAAGCTTGCACGTCGTCCCAGAGAGACACGTATTTGGCTGAAATACCCCAGCTCATATAGGCGAGAATCGTTAAAAAGTACCGGTTCTCAGCTTGAGCGGGCGAAATCTGTGTGGTACGTTCTCTAATGTGTTCAAGAGTTCGAGAAGCTTCGGTCCTACGTTAGTGGTGGCCACGCTACTCGTAAGACCAACGGGCTAGCTCAGCTGGGGTTGCTTGGCTTTTGAATGCGTTCAAACGTTTGACTAACTTTTAGGAGTGATCAATGAACAAGAAGGTATTGCCACTGGCAGTTAGTGCCGCTGCGGCAGTCGCCATGTCTAGCGCTCAAGCTTCAATGTACTTGAATGAGCGCGGCATGGGGGAAGCCCTGATTTTTCCGTTTTATTCTGCGGAAAACGGTAACAACACACTGATAAACATCGCGAATACCACCGGAGACCACAAGGCGGTTAAAGTTCGTATCCTGGAAGGCGAGAACTCTGCCGAGGTACTCGACTTCAACTTGTACTTGTCGCCGGAAGACCACTTTTCGTTTGCGATTTCCAAGCACGCAGATGGCGGCGGTATGCTTGCCACAAGTGACAAATCCTGTACGGTTCCTGCGATCCCCGCGGGAGGCCAGCCTTTCGTTAATTACGAGTACGTTGGCGATAAGAAGGCCGCAGACAAGGACGGAAAAGGCGGGTTCGACAATACGTCTATTGCTCGAAGCCTGTCTGGTTATGTCGAAGTGATCGAGATGGGTCAGCTTGATCCTAAAGCCACGCCAGTGCTTGACAAAGCATCGAAAACTCCGATTACGGCAGCAGCAGCGATCACGCACGACGCAGATGGCGTTCCCGCTAACTGTGCCTTGTTAGTTGCAGCTTGGTCGAAGAAAGACGATGTCGACGGCGCCTGGAAGGCTGAGGCTGATGTGGGAAAAGGTGTTGCGAACTCTGAGTTCTACACTACGTGGCGATCCACTGGCGGCCTGTACGGCTATGGCGTGGTCATTAATGTGCCTGACGGCGCTTCATTTGGTTACGACGCGGTTGCGATCGACGACCTGGTGCCTGCTGGTAAGGCAGGGCACATCCTGCACTATTCGCCGGGTGACAAGGAGCCGAGCTTTGCGGACGTCGATATAGACACCAATGCGATTCACGTCTCGAATGGTAAGTCTGCGGACTTGTCGTTCGGCGGCAACTACGCGGCGGGTGTGGCGCAGCTTCAGTCGGTTAACTCACTGATGATGACAACTGCTGTCATGAACGATTATGTGACAGACGCCACGATCGGTGCTCAGACTGACTGGTTGTTTACGTTCCCCACCAAGAAGTACCACATCGGTGCGGCCCCAACCATGGAGCCCTTCTCCGAGCCTTGGAACGGTCAGTCTGCGTGTGAACCGACCGCGCTGAATGTATGGGATAGAGAGGAGTCTAATCCTCCCGCTGATCCCAAGGAGTCTGAGGATCCTATCTTCTCACCGCCTCCTCCTCCCGGGACTCCCGCGACTCCTGGCAACAATGATGTGCCGCTGTGTTACGAGAGCACTGTTCTGCAGTTTGCTGCAGAATCGGCGTCGGAGTCGTCCAATCTCGCACTGGGTATCGCCGCTGAGTTGGATGCAGCCGATGGTTGGGCGAGCGTAACCTTTGCTCAGGCAGCAGGTCTGGATACCACGCTTGATAATTGTACTGGCGCGGTGAACGGTGCTACCGGCGAGTGTATCCGCCGTATCCAAGCTGATGGTAGCCAGACGCTTGATGGCTTGCCGATGGTGGGTTTTGCGGTACAGCGTTACGTGAACGGTGATGCTGGTGGGGCAGGTGTGCTTGCCAACTATGCAGCAGCCACTGGCCACAAGACGTCTGTAACCACGAGCGGTATCTGATTCGTTAGGATCAGTTAAAGAGAGAAAGGGGAGCCATCTGGCTCCCCTTTTTTTTGTAAAAAACTAAGGAAGACTTAAACTCGTATAGCCGTCAGTTAAAGAGCTGATGTAACATCTAGTTCTAGGCAGGGAGGCCTTTCCTAATGTGGTGTATGTCTCGACATTTAAAACTTTCTTCAACGTTGTTAATGTTTGCTTTTGTAGCTTATCCGCAGGGTGCGCTGACCGGAACCAAAACGTTGACGATCCGAGGGAGCGAAGCAGATCCTGGCGATACTATTCAAATGCCAGACAATGCCACTGTGTCCGTGACCACTGGTGTAGACGGTATAGTGGTGACATTACCTGATGTGGATGTAAGGATGCGTTGTTTAGGCGACGTAACCGCAGATGGCTATTGTTATTTAGCGGCCAGTGGTGCCGATCTGAAAGACAACGACAGTGATGGTATACCCGATAGCTCGGATGACTGTGACTTTACCCCGCCGGGTGCCTGGACTAACTCAAAGGGATGTTCCGACCTTGATAATGACGGAGTACACGGAGTCGACGACCATTGCCCCGAGGTTCAAGGACCCACGTCAAACAACGGTTGTCCGATAACTGCGACGACATACACTGTGACACCGTCCGTTTCGGGCGGCAATGGCAGTATCACTCCGTCTTCCGCTGTAACTGTGCAGGAGAATCGCACAACTACGTTTACCTTGTCTCCTAACGCGAACTATGTGGTCGATACCGTAACGGGATGCGGCGGCACGTTAAGCGACTTGACATATGCAACCGGCCCTGTGACGAGTGATTGTACTGTCACCGCTACATTCAAGGCAGAAGCTGTGAGTGGCGTTGGTTATTGCGCTGGAGCAACCAGCGATGTCGAATGCTCCACCAGCAAAACGCTGGATCCCCTGGGGGACTCCAGAGTTTGGCAGCAGGTGGCACCGGACTCAAACCGGGTTACTAATGGGAAAATTCTCTCGGTGCCATTTACCTACAAGGGGGCGGGAAGTACGAGGGATGTCGCCACGATGAAAATGAATTCCAATATGTCTGTATTACTCGCGGGATTCGAATTTAACGTCTGGCTGTCCCGAAGAGCCGCTGGCGTGCCACTCGCCTCTGGCAAGTGCCAAGATCAATACACTGATGTGCAAGGAAAGTATTTCACCCTGAACGATCAGGGCGGTAATTTCTCGTGTGGCCTCGCATCCGGTGAGGTGTATCACGCGAACTTCGAAGTCCGGTGCTCTTCTGATGCTACTACAACAAACTCAAGCTACAACAGCGCTGTCCCGGAAAGCGTGTGGGCGGCAGACTGGGTCACCTCAACCGCCTATACAGTGGGCGACAAAGTCTCGTACTCTGGCCGTCTGTATGAAGCCAAGCAGCTCCATACTTCGTCGGGATCTCAAAAACCGTCGGATGCGGCTTCTGATAATACCCTTTGGAAGTATCTGCAGGCGTTCAATCCCAAGACTCTCCCAGTGTGCCCGGATAAAACGTTGCGTTGGAACTCGGCTGACTATGGCGTAGAAGGTGGGTATTACTTTGAGTTGTCAACTTTCTGATCTTGAACGAAGAAAGTTGTGACTTGCAGCACGGGATAAAGAGTTGAATATGGATCGCCTTCCGATATTGCGTTGGCCCATGTGCTTGCGGACACTTTTATTAGGCTGTTTTTCTGTGTGGTGTCTGTGGCACGAGGTCGCACGGGCCGACACCGACGTTATCCTCTCAAGCAGCGGAATAACGGTAACCGAAGATGAGCTGGTGTTCTATATTAAGGAACGTCTCCGCCCTGAGGTTTACGAGTCTGCTATGGCAAAGCCCGACGCCGTTGCAAACGCAGTCACAAACATTTACGTGATTAAGCGAGCCTCTCAAGAGGCCCTGTCGCAAAGTTTGATTTCCGCGGATGAGGTTCGGGCGGCCGCAGGCCTAGGGGGGGATCGCGCCGGCCTTAAATCTTACTCGGATGTAAAAAAACGCGAGTTAGTCGAAGCAACCGATTGGGAGGCGCTTGCAAAAGAACGGTACATCCTTGAGTCCGAGAAATTTCAAACGTCGATGAGCGTTGATGTGGATCACATCTTAATAAAACCTGATGGGCGGAGTTTTGATGAGTTGGTGCAACAGGTCCGGCGCGTGCAGGAGGCCTTGGAGACCAATTCAAAATTTTCGGAGGTCGCTATTGAATACTCTGAAGACAAGTCAGTGAAAATGAACAGTGGTGCTTTGGGATTTTTTCGCAGGGGGACGATGGACCCTAGGTTTGAAGATCAGGCTTTTTCGATGCTGGTCCCTGGCGAGATTTCACCGCCTGTGTTGACGTCTTTTGGGGTCCACATTATTCGTTTTAATGGCCGAAAAGAGTCAGAAAAAATCCCTTTTGAACAAGTGAAGGATAGGTTAATCACTCAGATTAAACGTGAGCGGCTCGATGGTATCAGTGGGGAAATTTTGCGTGATTTTCGCTTTGAACCCGCTGACGAAGTAGCGTCTCTTGACCAGACAGCTATTGCGGAACGTGTGCTAGTGCGTTTGCTTGACGCACGAGCTGCTGTGTTCCCCGATTGAATATCAAGCTTGCTCCTTTCCGCACCGCTGAGTGATCTATTGGCAAAGTGTGCTTCATTGCCAGGTCAATTTTTAATAATTTATCACGCTGATGCCTATAGTTTTTAATCCCGCCCTTCATTCGCTTCGCGGATTGGCGGCGCTGGCTGTTTTGCTCTTCCATTGGTATCAATTCTTCCCTGCCGCGGCATCAGTCATTCGCCCCGATCGGTTTGCCGGCACAGTGCTGGACCCAACCGTCTATCTGGGT
>Ga0181601_10006120_pt1 | contig 9992 bp, 8 predicted proteins | sample 041ome_8_FD_133020 | JGI IMG/M metagenome (GOLD analysis project Ga0181601, IMG submission 133020) | Coastal salt marsh microbial communities from the Groves Creek Marsh, Skidaway Island, Georgia - 041407BS metaG (megahit assembly) | ecosystem: Environmental > Aquatic > Marine > Intertidal zone >... | reverse complement strand
TAAAGTTATAAGCTATGTACATGATGATCCTTTTTCTCACAAGGCAAACCATAAGTTAAATAGTTTTTATAAATATTATTGGAGACTTTATTTAAAGTGTATTAAATACTATGATCTTAATCTTTATAGTAAGCAACTTAATGTAGATGAATCCTACCATTATTTATCACCCAAATCAGAAGTTTTTAGACAATATTATGACCCGGATTTTCATAAACAAATCAACCTAGATAAAAATGATTTTAAAAAATATAATTGTGAGGTCGCTTTTGCAGGTCATTTTGAAAATGATGGAAGACTCGAGTTCATTAAATATTTAGTTGATAATGGGGTAAAACTTAATTTATATGGAGACAACTCATGGGACTTTGTTAATTTTAATAAATGGCCATCAAATTTTAAAAAATTCAAAAGAGTTTCAGAGATAGAATACACTAAAGCACTAAATGGTGCAAAAATTTGTTTATGCTTTATGTCTAAACTTAATAGAGATCAATATACTACTAGATGTTTTGAAATTCCAGCATGTGGATCAATTTTATTGGCTGAAAGAACTGAAGAATTAAAAAAAATATTTCATGAAGGAGTTCATGCATTATATTTTCAATCAAAAGAAGAGTTACTTGAACAGGTAAATTTTTTAATTTTCAATGAGGAGATCAGAAATAGAATAATTAATAATTCTTTAGATAGGTTAAAAAAAAATGGAGATGATGTGTATTCTAAAATAAATAAATTGATTAGAGATTTAAATAAAAATTAAAGTGATATACGTTATAAAATTTTACGCAAGATTTTACGAAATCGTTAAGAAGTATTTAAAAATTAATCTTCCTGGTCTTGGAGTATTATATCGTTTGCTAAAAAAAGATGATTATTTTTTGGTTAAGGGTAAAAAGTTATTTTTCAACCATAAAATTTCTGACAACTATGGGATGCTAATAAATGGAAATTTTAATGAAAAAGAAACACACTTATTTTTAGACAAGGTATTTGATAACAGAAATATTGAAAATTTTCACTTTATAGATATTGGGGGAAATATAGGAGAATTTGTAATTGATTATTCAGATCATGAAAGAGTAAAGAATTTGACCGTATTTGAACCTCAAAAAGAACAGTGTATTACAATAAAAAAAACTATTGAAGCAAATAATTTTAAAAATACAGTATTAATTGAGCAACCCGTCTCAAATGAATCTAAACTAGTTAATTTTAATTTTAATGTTACTAATTCAACAGCATCAGGTATTATTAATATTGATAATATTGATAATATTGAAGCTTCAATATTATCTACAACAATAGATCAGAATTTCTTTAATAATTCATCAGAAACTTTTGTAATGCTAATTGACATTGAAGGTCAAGAATTAAATGCAATAAGAGGAGGTAAAAATTTTATTAAAAATGAGCTTCCGCTTATAATATTTGAATATAATCATGTAACTAAAAAATATTTTAAAATTCAGGACATGCAAAATCAGTTAGGGGATATTTACAAAATTTATAGACTAAATAGCTTTGGAAGGATGGATTTAAATTTTAATAATACATGGAACCTTGTTGCTTTACCTCAAAATAAGACTTTCAAATATTTGTCTAATTTAATTGACAATTAATGATTGTTTCTATATGTATACCTAGTTTTAATAGACCTCTTGAATTAAAAAGATTATTAGAGTCAATTGATTGTAATAAAGACGATATTGAAATCGTAATTTGCGAAGATAAATCACCATTAAGAATTGAAATAAGAAAAGTAGTTGAAAAATTTTCTTTGCTTTCTTCATATGTAGTTAAGTATTATGAAAATAAAACAAACCTTGGCTACGACGGAAATCTTCGGAATTTGATAAATCATTCAAATGGTGAATTTGTCATTTTCATGGGTGATGACGATAGATTTTTCCCAAAAGCTCTTGATGAATACATATCTTTCATAAAGGTAAATAAAGATTCACACTATATACTAAGGTCATATTATTCAGAGCACCCTGATGGAAAACTTGAATTATTTAAATATCTAAATAAATCACAAACCTTAAAAAAATCAATAAAAAATTGTTCGTTTTTATATAAGAGGACTGTTTCAATAGCGGGTGTAACTTTTAGAAGAAAAACTGCTAATTATTTATCAACTTCAATATTTGATGGAACATTATTATATCAATTATACCTAGTCTTAGAAATTAGTTATCATAATCTTACTGTATTCTGTGATATACCCTTTACAATTGTTGCTCAAACGTTTAGATTAGATAAACCAATGTTTGGAACTTCAAAATTGGAAACCAAGTTTTCTGCAGGAAAAGTCACACCTCAAAATTCAATTGCTTTCACAAAAGGTTTTTTTGAAATTTCTGAATATTTTGATAAAAAATATAATCAAAATATCACAAAAATTATAAGATTAGATTTATCGAAGTATTCCTATCCAATTTTGTCAATTCAAAGAAAAAACGGTTTTTTTAATTTTATTTATTACTCTATTAGATTAGCAAATGAAACTAAAATAAATAAAAGCTTTTATTATTATTTGTATACAATTTCTCTTTTAATTCTTGGCGAAAGAATCTGTGATAAGATAATTTTAAATATCAAACGTGTATTAGGGTATACACCAAAACTTTAAATTTTAAATGGAGGTATTAGGAATAGAAGCAGTAAACATAAGAAATAGTGGAGGATTAAAACATTTAATATTTTTTTTAGAAGGGTGCTCAAACTCTAATTTTTTTAAAAAAATAATAGTCTTTACAAACTCACATACAAAATCTAAACTCACCCATATCAATAACATTACAATTATATCTAAGCGTTCGTTTAACTTGCCCTATTATTTGTATATTTTTTATCAATTTCTATTTTTCAAAAGAGATCTTAAATTTTTTAAATGTGATTTGGTTTTTGTGCCAGGGTCTATTTTTTTAAATAATTTTCCTAATGTTTTAATGCCTCAGAATATGTTGCCTTTTGAAAAAAATGAATTAAAAAGGCTTAAATTTTCTGAAAGGTTGAAACTTATTTTAGTTGGTTATGCTCAGAAGTATAGTTTAAAAAAGACTGATGGAATTATTTTTTTATCAAATTATGCATTTTCAAATATTAGTAAATATTCACCTTTATCAAAAAAAACTATAATTCCACATGGAATAAATGATCTTGGAACTAATTTTAAAATTAATTCTGAGTTTGACTCAAAAAATCCAATGAGACTTTTATACGTTTCACCTTTATATTCATACAAGCACCATGAAAAAGTAATTAGCGCTGTAAACGAGCTTATTCATGAAGGATTAAATATCCATTATAATATAGTTGGTAGTGGTTCTAAATCTGCTATTATTTCATTAAAATCGAAAATTACAAATTCAAATATTCATTATGTTGGAGGAGTATCACCAAATGAAATTTCTCATTATCTATCTGAAGCAGATGTTTTTATTTTTGCATCAACTTGTGAAAACCTTCCTATAACATTATTGGAGGCAATGTCTCATGGTTTGCCTATCATTTGTTCTAAATTTGGGGTAATGCCAGAAATATTAGATAATTCGTCGAACTTTTTCTTTGATCCAACAAATTTTGAATCCATAAAATATGTGATCTCAAAAGCTTACTTCGATATAGATTCCTTAAATTTAGAAGCCAAAAGAAATTTAAAACTTTCTAAGTTGTATTCTTGGGAAACTAATATTTATAAAACCAATAAATTTCTTAGAGAAGTATATGATGAAAGAATCTAAAAAGCTGTTAATTACAGGAGGGACAGGATCATTTGGCAAAGCCTATTTAAAAAGAGCTTTAATAAACGATTTTTATTCTGAAATAAGAATATTTTCTAGGGACGAAAAAAAGCAAGATGATTTCAGGAAAACTTTTAATTCTGAGAAAATCAAATTCTATATTGGAGACGTTAGGGATAAAGAATCGGTTTCTAATGTAGTTAAGGGAGTTGATTATATCTTTCATGCTGCAGCACTTAAACAAGTACCATCATGTGAATTCTTCCCAATTGAAGCTGTAAAAACAAATATTTTAGGAACCAATAATGTACTTTCTGCTGCTGAAGAGTTTGGTGTTATAAAAGCTGTGGTATTAAGTACAGATAAAGCTGCTTACCCTATAAATGCCATGGGTATGACAAAGGCTTTAATGGAAAAGACTATGATGGCAGCAGCTAGAAACTTAGACCCCCATAAATCAATTTTTTGTGGGACTCGCTATGGTAACGTAATGGCTTCAAGAGGGTCAGTGATTCCCTTATTTATTGATCAAATAAAAAAGAATAGGGCACTAACTATAACAAATCCTGACATGACAAGATTTATGATGACTTTAGATGATGCTGTAGAACTGGTACAATTTGCTTTTGAAAATGGGAACAACGGAGATTTATTTATTCAAAAGTCTCCAGCATCAACTATTCAAACTTTAGCTGAAGCCTTAATATCACTTTACAATTCAAAATCTGATATACAAAACATTGGTATTCGTCATGGGGAGAAAATGTATGAAACTTTGGTAACCAAAGAAGAGATGACCAAAAGCGAAGATCTTGGAGATTACTACAGAATATCAGCAGACAACAGAGACCTTAACTACGAAAAATACTTTTCAAAAGGGTATAGATCAACTATTAAAGAAGAATATAATTCCGAGAATACAAATAGATTGGATGTTGAACAAATGAAAGAATTGTTACTTAAGCTTCCTGAAGTTCGAACAGATTTAGGTTTTTAATATACTGATGTGAGAATTGTAATTTCAGGACATACCGGATTTGTTGGAGGACATCTTCTAAGAAATTTAAATCTTCACATCCCAAACAATAATAATATAACTCTAAGTAAAGAAGATTTTCTTTCAGAGAATTTTAATAATAAAATTCAAAAAAAAGATTTTATCTTTCACTTAGCCGGAGTCAATAGAGCCGAAACCGATCAAGAAGTTTATAGTTCAAACAAAAAAATTAATAACAAATTATTAGATCACCTTGAAAAAATAAATTTTAAAGGGAAATTGTATTTTTCATCATCACTCCAAGAAGAATCAGAGTCCCTTTATGGTAAAGCAAAAAAGGAGGCTAGAGAAGATTTTGAATTGCTTTCTAAAAAATTAGGATATACTTTTTACTCCTCAAAAATTCCAAACATTTTTGGCACTTTTTGTAAACCCTTTTATAATTCATTTATAGCTACTTTTTCGCATCAATTATTAAATAATCAAAATCCTACAATTATTACTGACAATACAGTAAAACTAATATATATTGATGATTACATTAACCTTCTATTAGATCTATTAAAAGGTAAAACAGAAACCATAAACTTTGATTTTCTTGAGGAAATTAAAGTTTCTGAAGTTTTAGAAAAACTGAATTTGTTTTTTAAACAATATATTGAAGAAAATAAAATTCCAAATCTTGAATCAAAATTCGACAAAGAGCTATTTAATACTTTTAGGAGCCACATAAATCTTAAAGAATTTTTTCCAAAAGCGTATCAATTACATTTAGATGAAAGAGGAAGCTTTATAGAACTTTCGAAAGCTTTATCTATGGGGCAATCTTCTTATTCAATGACCAATATTGGAATAACTAGAGGGAATCATTTCCATACTAGAAAGATTGAGCGTTTTTCTGTGATTAAAGGAAAAGCTAAAATTCAGCTTAGAAAATATTTAACAGACGAAATTTTTTCTTTTGAGCTCGATGGTAATTTTCCATCATATGTTGATATACCGATTTGGTATACTCATAATATTACTAATATTGGAGACGAAAAATTACTCATGTTTTTTTGGATTAATGAGCCATATGATCAAAATGATTCTGACACCTACCCTGAAATTGTTTAATTTAGTTAAATGGGACAAGAACTTTTACATGTTGTAACTATTGTTGGCACTAGGCCAGAGATCATAAGATTATCAAGAATCATCTCTAGGCTAAATGAATCTAAGTCTATCAAACATACACTAATTCATACTGGACAAAATTATGATTACAACTTAAATCAAGTTTTTTTTGAAGAATTGGCAGTTAAAAAACCCGATGTTTTTTTGGAAACAGCCGGCAACACTGCTTCTGAAACAATAGGTAATATTATTATTAAAACTGAGCCTGTTCTTAAAAAGCTAAATCCTGATGCACTACTCGTTTTAGGTGATACTAATAGCTGTCTTTCAGTAATAGTTGCAAAAAAGTATAAAATCCCAATATTTCATATGGAGGCTGGAAATAGATGTTTTGATCAAAATGTTCCAGAGGAAACCAACCGTAAAATTGTAGATCATATAGCTGATATTAACTTGCCTTATTCATCAATAGCAAGAGAGTATCTTTTAAAAGAAGGTATCAGTGCTGATCGAATTATAAAGACAGGTTCTCCTATGAATGAAGTATTAAAATTTTATTCAAATAAAATAAACCAATCTTCAATTCTTAAATCCCTTGGCCTTATAAAGGGTGCCTATTTTGTAGTTTCATCTCATAGAGAAGAAAATGTAGATAATCCTAAGAGGCTTGATGAATTAATTACAACTTTGAATAGTTTAGCAGAAAAGTATAATTATCCAATAATATTTTCTACCCATCCAAGAACTCGAAAACAATTAGAGAAAATCAAAGTAAGTCCTTCAAAAAAAATTCAGTTTTTAGACCCTTTAGGTTTTTTTGATTATAATGCACTTCAGTTAAACTCATTTGTAGTAATTTCTGATAGTGGTACAATTTCAGAGGAAGCTGTTATATTAAACTTTAAAGCCATAAATATTAGATCTTCTCATGAGAGACCTGAAGCAATGGAAGAATCTGTAGTAATGTTAACTGATTTAAATAAACAGAGAATATTAAGGGCAGTTTCTCTTTTGGAAAACACATTTCTTCCAAAAACAAATGAAATTTCTGTTCTAGATTATAGACCAGAAAATGTTTCAGAGAAGATTGAAAAAATTATCCTTTCTTACACCGATTATGTAAATCAAAATGTGTGGAAAAAAGAGTCTTAATTTTTACTAATCATTTCTATCCCGAATATTTTAAAATTAATGATGTTGTAGATTGGTTATCAACTGAACATTTTACTACATCAGTAGTTACTTCTAATCCAAACTATCCAAAGGGTAAAATTTTTAAAGGGTTTAGCATTTTAGGAAGTAAAAAATATCATAAAACAGCCACTATTTATAGACTTCCGGTGATTCCAAGGGGAATTGGAAATAAGCTCACCCTTTCGCTTAACTATCTATCCTATTTTTTTTCATTATTATTTTTCACTTTTTGGCTTATAATTACCCATAAGAAATATGACACTTTATTAATTCATCACACCTCCCCACCAGCACTTTTTTTACCAGCAATTATTTATAAAATGATAAAAGGGGCTAAAATTATATTATGGGATTTAGATATGTGGCCTCATACGCTTAGCTCTATTGGAATTATAAAATCTAAACAGCTAATTAATTTTTTAGAAGGATTCTTTAAATGGTTTTATAATAGTTTTGATCATATTCTCTTAGGCTCAGAGAGTTTTAAGGAATTTGCCCAAAAAAGAGTAAATCTTAATAAAACACTTTATTTTCCTAATTGGGCAGATTTAGATTTTGAATCTCAAAAGCCAATAAGAAGAATTTATGACCCCACTAAAAAGACAATAATTTCTTATGCCGGTAATATTGGTTTAGCACAAGATCTTGAAAGTCTAGTAGAAGCTGTAAAACTATCTAAAAATAAAAATTACGAAATAAGGTTAATAGGTGAGGGAAGAGCTAAAGAATCTCTAAAAAGATTAGTTTTAATTGAAGGATTAAATGTTCAGATAAAATTTTATGATACAGTAGATTCAAAAAATCTTTTAAGGTTATTTGCGGAGTCTGACTTTCTTTATTTATCTCTAAATAAAAGCCCTTTATTTTTTAAAACGGTCCCAGCTAAATTTCAAACGTATTTAGCAAGTGGAGTTCCAATTATAGGTTTAATTTCTGGAGAGACCAACTCTTTAATTGAAGAAAATTTTTTAGGATTTTCTTCTAATGCAGGGGATACAAATGCTTTATCAAAAGTCTTTGACAGTTTATCTAATTTAAAAGATAATCAGTATCAAAAAATGAAATCTAATTGTAAAAATTTATATAAAAGTAGATTTTCTTCTTCTTTAAGAAAAAAAGAGTTGCTTAATTTATTATAATAATTTTCTATTATTATTTTTTAAAAATTTGGTTTATTTTCAAAGAATTAATTTAAGTTTTAAAGATAACTATAACGTTTAAATGTATTAAGTCAAAGTCTATTTGAACCTATTTATCTGTTATTTCTATTGGGTACAGTTTAAATCTGATTTGCTATAAATTTCAATTTTAAATTATTGTTTATTAGACAATCAATAGACATAGTCTTAATCATTTATTTAAACGATTTATTAATATGAATCCAATTTAAATCCTGTATTTTTATCTGAAAGCGAACTATTTTAATTTTTTCATTGATCTTTTTCGCCTCTTTGTATAGGGCAATAACCGCTGATTTTTATTATACCAAAAACTAGGATTGGTAAAAAAGCGGCAAAGGAGAGATTAATTTTTCCTATTTGAAAGGGGAAAAATGATATAGATTCGTATCTTTCTTTTTTGTGCCGATAAAAGCCCAAACTCTATTTTTGTAAAATCTAACATTTGTTAAATTATGTTATTGGTTTTTCTTATAAATCGCTAATGTATATTTTTATTCAGCTTAAACTATTTGAGACACGTTATTCTATGTCAGAAAACAAAAAAAAATTAGTATTTATATGGGTTAACAGGGGATTTGAATTTAAAACAGGTGTTAAAAAATGAAAGGCATCCTCCTGGCGGGCGGCACAGGGTCGCGACTTTATCCGGTAACCCGAGTGGTATCAAAGCAATTATTACCGGTTTATGATAAACCCATGGTGTTTTATCCTTTATCGGTATTAATCTTAGCCGGAATTCGAGAGGTATTATTAATAAGTACACCAGAAGATTTGGTGAATTATGAACGTTTATTGGGAGATGGTAGTAGCTATGGCATCAGTATACAGTACAAGGCTCAACCCAAACCCAAAGGGTTGGCCGAGGCCTTTCTTTTAGGGGAAGAATTTATTGGTGAAGATCCTGTTTGCTTGATTTTGGGCGACAATATATTTTACGGCTTAGATTTCTCAACACAATTAGACTCGGTAATGGACCGTACCCATAAGGGTATTCTGGCTACAATCTTTGGATACACCGTTACTGATCCCCAACGTTATGGAGTGATTGAATTAGACAAACAGGGCAAGGTCCTTTCTATTGAAGAAAAACCACTATACCCTAAAAGTAATCAAGCTGTTGTAGGGTTGTATTTTTATCCCAATTCGGTGATTGATATAGCAAAGCATATTACTCCTTCTTCTCGAGGAGAATTGGAAATTACCGCTGTCAACCAACACTTTTTAGAGCAGGGGGTACTTAAAGTAGAACCCTTAGGCCGAGGATTTGCTTGGCTAGATACAGGAACACACGAGTCACTTTTGGAAGCCAGCCAATTTATTGAAACCATTGAAAAGCGCCAAGGGGTTAAAGTTGGCTGTTTAGAAGAGGTAGCCTTTGAAAAAGGATTTATTACTAAAGCCCAGCTTTTGGTAAGTGCCAAACAAATGTCGGGAACCAGTTATGGCTCCTATTTGTTAAATCGATACGGAAAGGAATAATTCTATCGTAAAATGACTTGTATCCCAACCCTTTTCTCGGAAGTTTTTATTTTGAAACCTAATCTCCATAAAGACGAACGGGGATTCTTTTCAGAAACTTATGTTGCCAGTGAGTTGACTAAAGCATTAGGGAAATCCATAGCTTTTTGTCAGGATAACCTTGCACTGTCCAAAAAAGGGGTGTTAAGGGGGTTGCATTACCAACTCCCTCCTCACAGTCAATCTAAATTGGTGAGCGTAGTGAATGGCGCCGTATTAGACGTTGTTGTTGATATT
>Ga0181601_10006114_pt1 | contig 9999 bp, 7 predicted proteins | sample 041ome_8_FD_133020 | JGI IMG/M metagenome (GOLD analysis project Ga0181601, IMG submission 133020) | Coastal salt marsh microbial communities from the Groves Creek Marsh, Skidaway Island, Georgia - 041407BS metaG (megahit assembly) | ecosystem: Environmental > Aquatic > Marine > Intertidal zone >... | reverse complement strand
GGCCGGCTATGCCGCTGTTGGGGAGTTTCACTATCTTCATCATCAGGCCGATGGCACCCCTTATGATGATCTGGCGGTGATGGCAGCAGCGATAACCGATGCGGCTTCAGAAACAGGGATAGGCATGACCTTACTGCCGGTTCTTTATCAATATGGCGGCTGTGATCAGCGCCCATTAGGCGCAGGGCAAATCCGTTTCGGCAATGACATTGACGCCTTTCAACGCTTGCATGACGCCTCAGCACAGCTGATTACCACTCTGCCCAAGGATGCCGTAATCGGGGTTGCTCCCCATTCTTTGCGCGCGGTATCGCATGACGGATTAATGGCGGCGGTGAATATGATGCCAGAAGCCCCCTTTCATATGCATCTGGCAGAACAGGTCGCCGAGGTTGATGAGGTCAAGGCACATACTGGCGCCAGACCCACCGAATATTTGCTATATCAATGTGATGTCAATGATCGGTTTTGCTTGATCCACTCCACACAGTTGATTGCCACCGAAACTGAGGCGCTAGCAAAATCCGGCGCAGTGGTGGGGCTTTGCCCGATCACGGAATCCAGCCTTGGTGATGGTATTTTTGATGGCGCGCGGTATCAAGCCCATGGCGGCAAGATTGGTGTTGGATCAGATTCCAATATCCGCATTTCCCTTGTTGAAGAATTGCGGACGCTCGAATATTCTCAACGCCTGCGCGACAAAAGACGTAATATTATGGCCACGGAAACCGCCTCAGTTGGGCGGCAACTCTGGCAGATGGTGACCACAGGCGGGCATCAGGCCATGGGGCGCAAAGGCGGTGTGATCCGCGTTGGCGGATTAGCGGATTTGGTTGCGCTTAATGCAAAAGCGCTAGATTTGATTGGCATCGCCGGTGACCGGATTCTGGATAGTCTAGTGGTAGCAGGTGACAACCGCATGATCAATGAGGTTTGGTCAGCGGGCCGCCATATGGTGACAGGCGGGCGGCATATTCATCATGATGCTATCTGCGCGCGTTATGCCAAACAAGTGCAACATTTAAGGCATATGAAACTGTCATGACTCGCCAAAGCTGGAACAGCATTAAAGACCTCGTGATGGAAAAGCTTAACGCGCGGCATTGGTTGCCAGGCGAAAAACTGCCTAATGAAGAAATGATGGCGCGGGATTATGGGGTGGCGCGAACAACGCTCAACCGTGCCCTGCGTGAGATCGCTAAAGAAGGCTATCTGATCCGCCGCCGCAAGGCCGGAACATTCGTTGCCACCCATCCAGTGCGCCGCGCCGTGGTCAATATCCCAATAATCCGGCATGAGGTGGAGGCATCATGCAAAACCTATCGCTACCGTTTGATTGAACAAGACATGCGGCTGCCGCCAGCCAAGCTGGAGACGCGGCCTTGCCTTTATCTACGGGCGATGCATTACGCGGATGATGCGGCCTATGCGCTGGAGGAAAGATGGATCAACCCCAATACTACACCTGATATCCTGACCGCGCCGCTTGACCAAATTAGCGCGAATGAATGGCTGGTGTTGAACACACCGTTTTCCAGCGGCCTTGTGGGGTTTAGCGCCGAGAATGCTAGCAATGAGCAGGCCGATTTGCTTGGCCTGCGGCCAGACGCTGCGGTGTTTATTGTCAATCGTGAGACTTGGCAGGACGAGGCGTTTATCACCAGCGCCCAGATCATTTATACCAACTCCTATCGGGTGGAAAGCTACTTGTGATGGTCTCTGTAACAAATAGAACCGACCCATACCTGAAGTAGCTCTTATCTCGGGTCACAAGGACGTGAAGATGCTATTCTGATATACCCATGTGAAGTTGGACAGTGTTGTCTCTAAGTTAGCTTGAGGAGCATGGCACAATATTTGATGTATGCTTGGTGAAGAGCCAAGTGTCACAGTAATGATACCCATGAAGAGGTGTTTCTTCTTCCGTGCAGACTTACCCTCGCCACACAACATTTAGGCAGGGGTTCTAGTTGTGAAACTTTGGTACCATCCGCCAAAAACACATGCTGAGTATTGAAAGCTTTTCCAGTGCCAATCACAGTTTTCAAATTATTGCCAATGATATCTGCAGGTTCCTAAAATGTTTGATATGTTGCCGGCTGATGCTTACATGCCCGACGGCCGAACAGCGGCAGATTCCGCATCAGTGCAATCTTTGGTAATCATCAGACTGGATAAAAAACTTCAGCTATCTATGACTTATCCAATGTCTGTCGGAAGAAACTTTGCTAAAATACTGAGGGCGTTGAAAGCGTTGCAAAAAACATATGGCCAGCACATTGCAACACCGGCAAACTGGACAGAACATCCGGATGTGATTATTGCCCTAAGTCTGGATGATGCTGCAGCAAAGGCGAAGTTTGGCGATTTTGATGCGAAACTGCCTTACTTGAAGACAACATCCAACGCCTAGATTAGGGCAATTAAAAAGACGCGCATTAGTAATAAAGCCTCATTCATTGGAATGAGGCTTTATTATGCATGTAACGTTCAGCATTTAATTAGCAAAATATGTTTTAAATTGAGGCTATTTTTGCTAAAAACAAATATAATATTATTAAGTTCCGAAAGTTCCTTAATTAATGACCCATCTTGACCAATGTCTTGAACAGGATGCTGGTGGCATACATCTCATACCTGCCCTCAATGCCATCATCCGTGATGCAAAAGACGCCTTATCAGCATTGCCAAGATGGGAACGCGGGTTTCATATATTCTGGCTACTAGGCCCGTTTATCATGCTGATTGAACGGACGCCTGCCGATGCATGGCTGACTATTCTGGCGCTAACCTTTGCCGTGCGGGCAGTGGTGAAACGTGATGGGGAATGGCTCAAGATATTCTGGGTGAAAGCAGGGTTTTTGTTCTGGTTCTGGTGTCTTTTTTCAGGCGCAATGTCTTATGATCCAGCCTATTCTATGGGTGAGGCTTTTGTCTGGATACGCTTTCCATTATTTGCCATGGCAACCGCATTCTGGCTTGCGCTAGATAAGCGGCTATTATATGCGATGCTGCTTTCTGTTGCGCTTGGGACGTTGGTGATGTGTTTTATCCTGACAGCAGAGATTATAATTATTGGCCAACAGGGTGGGCGGCTAACTTGGCCCTATGGTGACCTGGTTCCGGGCAATTATGTAGCCAAGGTTGGACTTCCTGCCTTTACCATCATGGTAGCTTTGGCAGTATCAATAAACGGCCGCGTTGCTGCTTTATCGGGCATTATCGCCCTCTTTACCATGGCTATATCTGTCATGACGGGGGAGAGGATTAACTTCCTTATCCGCGGCTGCAGTGGTATGCTTGCGGGATTGGTCTGGAAGCCGAAATGGCGAAGGTATCTGGGTCTAGTGGCCGTTGAGGTTCTGGCTCTGGTAATGATTTTTTCTGCCCTACCGGGGACGGCATCTAGATATACGGATCAATTTATTGCCGGAGTAATTAACCCCCAGGAAAGTGCCTGGCTCAAAACTATCAATGGCGGATGGCAGTTAGCTCAGGATAATCTGATGTTTGGGATTGGCACAGCCAACTATCGGCTTGTTTCTTATGAGGGGATTTTAGATAAATATGAAAATGTCAGGCCTGATGTCCACCCCCATAACTACTACGTTCAGATACTTCTTGAGACTGGGTTAATAGGATTTATTTTAGGGGTGCTGTTTCTGTGGTCAATCATTTGGACCTGCATCAGGGCAAGTTTTAATAACAGGGAAAATGTGTTTTTTGCTACGGCATGGGTGATTCCATTTGGCTTATTCTGGCCCATTGCTACAACTGCAGATTTTTTCGGCCAGTGGAACAATATCTTTATGTGGAGTGCGGTTGCTTTGGCTTTAGTAAAAAATAAACAGTGAATTTTTAAATTTTAATTCAAGAAATAATATATAAACTATATGAAATTAAATTGAGGCTACGATTGGGCTGTGAAAAAAATAAAATTCTCAAATATTGCACTGTTTGGAATTAATTTAAATCGTACTGTCAAACAATGCATTCAAGTTATCTTTGATATATCAATTATTGTATTGTCGTTAATTGCGGCCATGGCACTTCGGCTTGAAACTTTTTCATTTTTGGAAATGCCTTTATTTTACTTGAGTTATGTCATTCTGGTAGCTCCGACAATATTTATCTTCGCAAAATTAGGACTGTACCAATCTTTAGTTCGTCACATTTCTACCGAAGTGGTTGTTCTCGTTGCAATAGGTGCTTCACTTTCATTCGTTTTGTTGATAATTGCAAAAATCATTTTTGTCCCTTTCATTCCATGGACAGTACCAATTATATATGCGGTATTGGTGTTTATTGGAATTAATGGAATCAGGTTTATTTTCCGATCAGCTTTTCGCCAAAGATCTAATCAAAATAAAAAACAAATTGCTATATATGGTGCTGGCGCGGCAGGAGCACAAACAATCCAATCTCTAAAATCTAATCAAAATTACCAAGTCCGCATGATTATTGATGATGCAGACAACCTTCAGGGAAAGAGAATGTTTGGCTTGAAAGTCATGAGTTTTTCTGAAGCGTCAAATAAGTTTAATCAGTATGGAATTAATATTGTTTTACTAGCAATGCCAAGTGCTGGATTTTCCGCCAGAAAAGAAATCATCTCTAGGCTAAGTAATTTCTCAGTTGAGGTAAAGACTGTACCAGGGATTTCCAGTTTCATTGACGGGTCTGTTAGCATTAATGAATTCAAGGATGTTGATGTTGAAGATTTGTTAGGCCGTGAAACCGTAAAGCCTGACTCGAATCTACTTGAAAAAAATATTACTGGAAAAATTGTTCTTGTCACAGGTGCTGGTGGCTCAATTGGAAGTGAATTAACTAGGCAGATAATTAAGTTAAAACCAGCCCATCTTCTATTGATGGATGTATCAGAGTTAGCAATTTATAATATTTATAATGAAGTTGAAGAGCTTGCATTCAAATTTAGGATTAAATTAACACCTCTGGTGGGATCAGTTTGTGATCAATCATGTGTTTCATCAATATTAAAAGAAAATAAAATTCATACTATTTATCACGCTGCGGCATATAAACATGTGCCATTGATGGAGCATAATGCTTCACAAGCATTAAAAAATAATTCATTTGGAACATTTGTTATTGCTAATGAAGCAATTCGTACTGGAGTATCTAGCTTTACCCTCATCTCCACAGATAAAGCAGTTAATCCAACAAATATTATGGGGGCATCAAAGCGTATAGCAGAAAGAATCTGTCAATCACTTAGCTCCAAACAAAAAGTTACACAGTTCTCTATAGTTCGATTTGGTAATGTGCTCGGCTCATCAGGTTCAGTTATTCCCTTATTCAAAAAGCAGATTGAGGCTGGCGGACCAATAACTGTAACCCATAAAGATGTCACACGATATTTTATGACTATTAATGAGGCGGTCGAGCTAGTCATTCAGGCAAGTGCTTTGTCGAATGGAGGGGATGTATTTGTTCTGGATATGGGAAGTCCTGTTAAAATTATTGATATGGCATTTAAAATGGTTCATCTCACAGGGCTTACGGCTTATATTGAAAATGATGAAACAAATAATAAAGGGGATATCAAAATCCGTTTTACAGGATTGCGCCCTGGTGAGAAAATGTTTGAAGAGCTCTCTTATGATAAAAATCTGATTAACACATCTCACCCAAGGATCATGGCAGTTAATGAAGATGCGATGCCACTAGTCAAAATCAAGGAGATGATATCAATGCTTAAGGAGAATATTGAAGATAATGATATAAACGAAATAAAAAAATTCTTGATAAAATATTCAAACTATATTTCTAGTTGAGATTTATAACCAAGTGGAACTCAATCAAATATTGAATAATTTAATATCAGTAGATTTATCAAGAAGTTTATTTGCAAAGTGTGATAAGAACAATTATTGATGCAGAATAGGTTCGTTTTGCATTTTAAAATTTGAGTAAGTTTGATAGCTAGACCGCAGATTTTTGGAGATAATAATTCAACTTTGCCTAGCGCCTAACCCTCTAAGTAACTTTGCTACTGCGACGTAAATCTGAGATATGTGCATTTAAATTAGATGATATTTAAACATTATCTAAAGGAAAACATCCCCTACTCTTACGAAAATCAAAAACAGATCAGTTTGGCGAGGTTAAGTTAATCCCAATCTCAGATTTACTTGTTGAGATGATGAGCTACTGGCAAGACAGCCTTAATCAAATTAAAGCTTAAATCTTAAGAAGCTTTAAACTTGACTTAAACGTCAGAGGAAATTTAATTCCGGCAGCACTGAATAAGGTACTGAAGTTACTTCAACGCAAAGCGAAACTGCACAATATTGGCGAGTTATTAGGCCACTCTTTTAGTTAAGGCCCTGCAGCTGATCTAAGTGATAGTGGTGTACCACTAGAAGGGATTATGCATAAGGTGGGTGGTAATCTGAGAATGCCGCTTTAAGATATCTAAAGAGCAGGGACGATATCGATTATATTCTTATTGGCAAAACAATTAATGACCAACTCTATCGCCCTGACCCTTGCCAGCAACAGTAAGAAAAATATACTTGAAGTAATTAGCTAGCGACATCGTGGAAATCATTTCAGCATCAGTTTTTGCTAACAGCTCAGGTGAGGACATATTAATATCTTTAATTTGCGAAAGACCAGTGATACCAGGCCGTACACTATATACACCCAATATTTCACGGGCATTAATAAGCTCTTCTTGATTCAAAAGATTTGGACGAGGCCCGACTAAACTCATATCGCCCTTGAGAACATTGTAAAGCTGCGGTAACTCATCTAACTTTGTTTTACGAAGAAAATGGCCTAAGGGCGTTACAGATCTGTTAGATGCCAAATGGCTTGCTACAGACGCCGTATCTTTATACATGGTGCGAAACTTCACCAACACAAACGACTTGTGATGCCGCCCCATTCGCTCCTGAAGAAACAACGGAGACCGCGTGTCAAACCAACAGATCACCCATAGCACAGCGAGCAGCGGCGCTCCCAAAAGCAACCCAAAAAAAGAAGCCAAAATATCAATCAAACGAATCATCAACCCTGAATGTCCTGCATCCCCACATACTACCTCAACATCATTCGCACACCGCCTTCAACTAACATAGGCAGTGTCCAGCCCAATTGTGCTTAGTTATGTCCGCTATCTGCTTGGAGCGAACTCACTAAGTTGTTGGTTTCGCCGCTCTTGCCCAGTAGCGCCACTAGCACAATCGGAAGGCACGCAGTCCGGCTCATGCCTTTAGTTATCAGCTGGATCAAATTAAGGGTAAAAATTCTGGCGGTCAGAGGTCAAAAACATCTGCCTGTTGGTGGCATGCGCAAGGTATTGGCAGGCGACCCGCATAGCCTTGAGCAAGCACATAATAACATAAAGTTTTGCTGATAAAGCCTGATCCGCCTGTGACTGAAGTTTCATCACTTTAAAGCAATGTCAAAATACGAATATCAAAACAAAGCTGCTATTTATTTTCAACCTGACCAAGCCTATGCTTATATAAGTTTATCATCTCATCAGTCAAAATCTCTTCTGCAAAAAACGTTTCAACATACCGACGCGCAGCTTCTCCTTTCGGAGCTAGTTTAGCTGGATTGGCGAACAAGCGATCAAGTTGCTGTTTCACTTCTTGAATATCACCAGCTTTATGCATCCATCCTGTTTGCCCTTCGACGACTGCATCAGTAAGGCCATAGATGCGTGAGGCCAAGGTAGGAACTCCGCAAGCAGCGGCTTCAATCACTGAAGAGCCAAACCCTTCTCGATAACTCGGCATACAGAACAAATCAGCAGCTTGCATAAACCGCTCAGGAGTAGGCGTATAGTCCACTCTTTTGATATGGCTTGCAGCCCTACCCAAGAGGGTTTGCATCTGCTGAAAGTAATCCGCTTCATCAGGCCCTACCACCCACAATTCGGCTTTAGGGTGCTTGCCAACGAGTTGAACAAATGCGCTGGCAAGATCCAACACACCCTTATCACGATTTAGTCGACCTAAATATAAACACACAACTGCATCTAAAGCTGTTCCCAACTCATTTCGCACAATTTCACGTACGCTTTCATTCGGTGAAAAACGTTCGGTATCCACGCCGCAAATAGAGCCTGCACCTAGAACGCTACTGCTTTCGGCTGTCACAATACCTTGCTCAATCAAAAAATCTCGCTGCGAGGGACTATCTACCAAAACGTCCGTTGCCATTGCAACAATAAGCTTGTCAGTTGCTTTAAGCAACCAACGCATAAAACCCGTCCGCGTTACCCAAACCTGACCTGTAAAGCTATGCACGCGCATTGGTACACGCGCTAACCAAGCCGCGATCATGCCCAACAAACCTGCTTTGGGTGTGATGGTATGTACAGCTTGTGGGCGGTTTTTCTTAAATCGCCAATATAAAACCCATAACGCTTGGATATCAGACCAAGGCGCAATAGGCCGGACAATCGGTACAAAATCAATCGGAACGTTCACCCCTCGCTTCTGTAACAAATCACTCTCATTAGAATTGGCGAAGACCTGGACAGGCATCAGAGACTTCAAAGCTCTAATGTGGGGCAACAAGAATGAAACAGCGCTCATCGGATGGCTGGTTACAAAAATAATACCCGAGTTCATTGAAGCAAATCTCGAGCGAACTTTCGCATGCCCTCTTTAACTGGCACCATCAATTTCCAGCCCAGCTCTCTTTCGATTTTTTCCGTACTGTAACGGCTACGCACACTCATGGCCTGAACACGACTGAGCGTCAGTGGCCATCGCGACCACCATTGCATCATTGTTGCAAGCAAAGTCGCCACGCGTAAAGGAACCCTACGGCAAGGTGGGTTAAGACCCAGCCCTATTGCAAGCCCGCTTACCATATCCTCTATCGTTGCCCACGCCGAAACGATATAGGTTTGATTTGCTGCTTGAGGATGTCTCACGCAAAGATCGAGCGCCTGGACCACATCTTGGACATGCACATAGTTTGCAGAAGCACCCTCGGGACCAACAAATGCGAAAAGGTTTTTTCGAATGGCGTTAAGCATCTGCTGGATTGACTGATTACGCATGCCGGGGCCATACACATTGCTCGGCCTGAGGATGCAAACCTCAAGATGTGAGCTTCGGGAAGCTTGAATGAGTGCCAAATCAAAATCGCTCTTTGTTTTTTCGTAAAGACCCACAGGGCAATCATCCCAGTGCTCATCAACCACTCCATCTTGAACTGCACCATAAGCACCCACACTAGATAGCTGTACCCAACGATGCACACCAGCATCAATTGCAGCATTCAAGAATCGGAAAGGCCCATCAAAATTCACCGATTGCATAGTATTTTTGTCATTAATCTCCGCAGCCATATGAACAATGACACTGACACCCATAAGAGCTCTCGTCCAGTTGATTTCGTGAGATAAATCGCCCTCATATACATCAACTAAGGTATTGGTCGCCCATTGGCTTGGATCACGGCTCAGAACCCTCACCTGACAACCACTTTTCAGTAAAAGGCGAAGAAACTGTGAACCTATAAAACCTGATGCACCTGTCAAAAATATCAAGGTTTACTCACTCATTATGAAAAATATTGAAAGCTTAGTCTCTAATTCCAAACTATTTGCCAACTCTTGACGTCAGCAAAAGAATGTAAACCCTAATAAGGGCTAAAAAGGATTTTCTAAACAAAATATCTTTTGTGTAACGTAATGTCTCGCAATATCTCTTCAACTTAATATTACTAGCAATAACACTCTTATGCATCCAATCAGGTATCTGACTGAACGATTCAAAATACTTTTTCGACAGATAATCCACGATACTAAGCGACCTATGAGGCGCTGTAACATGGTTTCCACCAGTAAGGTAGTAACTCTTTATTGATGGCAGGAAACCAAATTTACATCCAGATTGTGCCAATCTAACCCAAAGATCGTAGTCCTCTCCACCAACAAGTTCTGGGTGCTCATCAAAACCATTTACTGCCAATAAACATTCCCTCTTAACTATAACAGAAGAGGTT
>Ga0181601_10006107_pt1 | contig 10002 bp, 8 predicted proteins | sample 041ome_8_FD_133020 | JGI IMG/M metagenome (GOLD analysis project Ga0181601, IMG submission 133020) | Coastal salt marsh microbial communities from the Groves Creek Marsh, Skidaway Island, Georgia - 041407BS metaG (megahit assembly) | ecosystem: Environmental > Aquatic > Marine > Intertidal zone... | reverse complement strand
AGAATCAAAAGACCCTCAGAATCATAGTCAAGGCGGCCGGCCACGCGGTGCGCTGGCGCCGAGAGGTAGTCAGCGATTGTCGCTCTGGGCGGCGTCGCCGTGGCATCGCGATCGCTGAACTGACTGAGTACGTGGTAGGGCTTGTTAAACAATATTATGGAAGGCAAGTCTATGGCCTTTTTTGGTGGTAGAATCCGTAGCCCGTTCCGTCGGCGGATGAACACATGGGCCATTTGGGGGAGTCCGTGTTTTCACGGCGGTCCAACCCGTTCCACGCCTGCTCCAGTTGAAACCGCCACGATCACAAGTAGCTGGCGACAACTGATCCCCGTGTTATCGACAAAACAGGACCATCCTATTATGGCTTACAAGCACATCAAAGTACCCGAAACCGGTGAGATCATAACGGTAAACCCCGACAATAGCTTAACTGTTCCAAACAACCCCATCATTCCTTATATCGAGGGCGATGGTATCGGTGTGGACATTTCGCCGGTCATGATTGATGTGGTGGATGCTGCGGTATCTAAAGCCTATGGCGGTGAAAAATCTATTTCCTGGATGGAAATCTACACAGGCGAAAAAGCCGCCGAGCTGTATGAGGGGGATTGGTTTCCCGAAGAGACGTTAGACGCTATAAAGACCTATTCGGTCGCAATCAAAGGACCGCTGACGACGCCGGTGGGTGGCGGGTTTCGATCCCTCAACGTAGCGTTGCGTCAGGAGCTTGACTTGTACACCTGCCTGCGGCCCGTTCGCTGGTTCGAGGGCGTGCCCTCGCCGGTTAAAAATCCGCAAGACTGCAATATGGTGATCTTCAGGGAGAACTCCGAAGACATTTATGCAGGTATCGAATATCAGGCGGGGACTGAAGAGGCGCAAAAGGTCGTCGACTTTATTATCAATGAAATGGGGGCCACGAAGATTCGCTTTCCCCAAAACGTTGGTATCGGAATCAAGCCTGTCTCCGCTGAGGGCACCAAGCGCCTGGTGAGAAAGGCCATCCAATACGCGATCGACCAAAACCTGCCCTCGGTCACCTTGGTGCACAAAGGCAACATCATGAAATTCACGGAGGGTGCGTTTCGGGATTGGGGCTATGAACTGGCGCAGGAGGAATTCGGTGGTCGGTTGCTGGACGGCGGCCCTTGGGTCGAGATCAAAAATCCAAATACCGGCGAGCCGATTGTCGTGAAGGATGTCATTGCCGACGCCATGCTGCAGCAGGTTTTGACTCGCCCCCGGGAATACAGCGTGGTGGCAACGCTCAATTTGAACGGTGACTATTTATCCGACGCACTGGCGGCCCAGGTGGGAGGTATTGGTATCGCGCCCGGCGCTAATCTGTCCGACACCGTGGCCCTATTCGAGGCGACACATGGCACAGCCCCCAAGTACGCGGGGCAGGATAAAGTCAATCCGGGATCGTTGATCCTGTCGGCTGAGATGATGCTGCGACACCTAGGCTGGAACGAGGCGGCGGATCTCATTATCGACGGCATGAACGGCGCTATTCAAAGCAAGACCGTGACCTACGATTTTGAACGCCTGATGGACGGGGCGACCCTGGTTTCCTGTTCAGAGTTTGGAAAGGCTATTATAAAAGCGATGTAAGATTCTGATTTACTGAAAAACCCCGCCTGTGCGGGGTTTTTTTGCGTTAAGCCTCGGCCCCGGCAACATCAATTACCTTACCCGGGTTGAGCAGATTTTTGGGATCAAGGGCTCGCTTTAGCATCACCATGAGAGCAAGCTCTTCTTTGCTCCGACTGATAGGCAGCCAGAACTTTTTTTCCAAACCAATGCCATGCTCAGCCGAAACCGACCCCTTGATGTCCCGCAAGGGCTCGTACACGCAACGTTCAACGGACTCTCTGAGCTCCTCGGCTCGCCCCCGCGGTACTTGAACTGCGAAATGTAGATTGCCATCACCAATATGGCCAAAGGTCCAACACTGCATGCACGCTGTGTCTGCCAGCCGGCGCTTCACGGTCTCGACATAGGACTGCATCGCCGTGATCGGCAGGGATACGTCAAATAACAGCGCATCACCGTCATTAAAGACCTGCGCTACGTCATCTCGTATCGACCAAAAGGTTGCGCATTCGCGCTCCGACTGGGCTATCACGGCGTCGTCAATGATGTCGTCAACAACTGCGCCCTCGAGCGCCGCGCTAAACCGCTCATGTTCCATCGCATGCGATGTCCCGTGGGACTCGAGCAGCACATAGAATGGGTGGCCATGGGGCAGGGGCGGGCTATTTTGAGCAGGCAATGTGGTCACCAACTGATAGAAGTCGCCCCAAAGCACCTCAAAGGCCGACAATTGCCCCCCCAGCCCGCGATCCATGTGTCTGAGCAACCGCTTGACGTCGTCGAAAGCCTTAACAGCAACCAAACTCATCTGGCGGGACTGGGCGGCCTCCCGCAGTCGCAAGGTCAGTCGGGTGATAACGCCGAGGGTGCCCTCCGAGCCCAGAAAAAGCTGCTTCACATCGTAACCCGCGTTATTTTTGATCAGCGGATTGAGTGCATTGATGATCGTGCCATCAGCAAGCACAGCCTCCACACCCAGCACCATATCCCGCATCATGCCGTACTTCAGCACCCGGTTTCCGCCGGCGTTGGTCGACGCATTCCCGCCGAGGGTAGCGGTACCCCGAGCACCGAGGTCGAGGGGAAACATCAGCCCCTGCTGGGCCACGGTGTCCTGTAGCTGCTGAAGGGTAACGCCGGCTTGGGCCGTGACAACACGTTGTTCCGGATCTATCTGCTCAATCGTGCTCATCCGCTCCATGGAGAGAACCAGACCGTTACTTAGGGTGTCCGCCCCACGCACCAGACCCGTGAGACCTCCCTGGGTGACTACCGGGATATCCCGCTGGTAGCACAGGGCGAGACACGCTGCGGTCTCTTGGGTATTTCGGGGACGAGCCAAGGCTATTCCCGAGAGGGATTCAGACTGGCGCCAAATACCGGCAGCCCGCTGATGAAAGTCGCGGGGCGTCAGAACGCCTGATTCGCCTAGAATTTGTCTCAACTCGGTTTCGAATGTGTCCATTGGCGGGCCCCCGGGGAGTCTTCTTTTCAGCGCCACTCAATTATACTGGCGGCATGACGATGTTATCAGCCAATCCCCCACACTGGATCCTTGTGACACAGAGCGTCGCTCGTGCTTCGGCTGAGGATCAAGACGGTCGTGATGGCGATCTTGCGGTTGCGCCCGCGAAACCTGCTCTCAAACGCCCACCGCTGTATAAAGTGGTGTTGCTTAATGATGATTACACCCCGATGGAATTTGTCGTTGAGATTCTCGAAACATACTTCGGTATGGGCCGCGAGAAAGCGACGCAGGTAATGCTTACTGTGCACACCAAAGGCAAGGGGGTTTGCGGTATTTATCCCCGCGACACCGCCGAGACCAAGGCGACTCAGGTAAATCAATATGCACGGGACAGCGGACATCCGCTATTGTGTGAAGTAGAATCCTCACAGGATGACGATTAATCAAGAGGTAATTGTCTATGCTCAGCAAAGAACTCGAATCAGTCCTGAATGACGCGTTTCGCACGGCAAGGGCGCGTCGACATGAGTTTATTACCGTAGAGCATTTGCTGCTGGCCCTGCTAGAGGACTCTGCCGCTTTGACGGTCTTAACGGCCTGTTCGGTCAGTATTGAGGAACTCCGGGGTGATCTCGTCGAATTTATCGATTCCACCACGCCGCTACTGGGCGAGGAGGAGGATGGCAGGGATACTCAGCCAACGCTTGGTTTTCAGCGGGTTCTGCAGCGCGCAGTTTTTCATGTTCAGAGTTCGGGTAAGCGCGAAGTTACCGGGGCCAATATTCTGGTCGCTATTTTCTCCGAGCAAGAATCACAGGCGGTTTATTTCCTAAAAAGCCAGGATGTCTCCCGACTCGATGTTGTCAATTTTATAACCCACGGCATTGCCAAAGATGATGACGCTGAGGAAGAGGGTGACCGCACTGGTGCAGAGGCAAGTGAGGAGGGGCCAGAAGCCGCCGAGCAACCTCTGGATACCTTTGCGACCAACCTCAACGAAGAGGCTCGGACTGGGCACATTGATCCCCTGATCGGGAGGCTGTCGGAAGTTGAGCGGGTAGCCCAGATCCTCGCCCGACGCCGAAAAAACAATCCGCTGTTGGTGGGGGAGTCGGGGGTTGGAAAAACCGCGATCGCCGAGGGTTTGGCAAAGAAAATTGTCGATGGGGATGTGCCTGAAATACTTAAAGATGCCGTTGTGTATTCGCTGGACCTTGGGGCGTTGCTCGCCGGCACAAAGTACCGTGGCGATTTTGAAAAGCGCTTTAAAGGGCTGCTGGCGAACCTTAAGGAACGCGATCACGCCATTTTGTTCATTGACGAAATCCATACCATCATTGGGGCGGGTGCGGCATCAGGTGGTGTTATGGACGCATCCAATCTGCTCAAGCCGCTCCTGAGCTCGGGCAAAATGCGATGCATCGGGTCCACGACGTATTCGGAATACCGCGGCATCTTCGACAAGGACAAGGCGCTGAGTCGCCGCTTCCAGAAGATCGATGTGCTCGAACCATCGGTGGATGACGCCTATAAAATATTAAAGGGCTTGAAGTCGCGTTTCGAGGAGCATCACGGTCTTCGCTACAGCAATAAAGCTCTTCGAGTAGCGACCGAGATGTCAGCGCGTTATATCACTGATCGCTTTTTACCGGACAAGGCAATCGATGTGATCGATGAAGCCGGGGCGTACCAGCAACTCTTGCCGGTAAGCAAGCGCAAAAAAGTGATCGGCGCACCAGACATCGAGGCCATCGTGGCGAAAATTGCCCGCATTCCGCCAAAGACTGTTACCTCAGATGACCGTGAATTGCTGGAAAAGCTCGAGTCCAATTTACAGCTGGTTGTGTTTGGCCAAAATCGGGCCATTAGCCAGCTGGTCGCCTCGATAAAACTGGCTCGTGCGGGACTGAGGAGCGGTGACCAACCGATCGGCTCTTTCTTACTCGCGGGGCCAACCGGGGTAGGTAAAACCGAAGTGACCAAGCAATTAGCCCGACAGCTCGGTTTGGAGCTGATTCGCTTTGACATGTCGGAATATATGGAGCGACATACGGTCTCGAGACTCATCGGTGCTCCACCGGGCTACGTCGGTTTTGACCAAGGCGGACTGCTGACAGATGCTGTCACCAAGCACCCACACTCCGTGGTGTTGCTCGATGAAATTGAAAAAGCGCACCCCGAAGTCTTTAACCTGCTGTTACAGGTAATGGATCACGGCACCTTGACCGATAACAACGGTCGAAAAGCGGACTTCAGGAATGTGATCCTGGTGATGACGACCAATGCGGGAGCCGAAAACATCAGTCGGCGGTCCATCGGTTTTACGCATCAGGACCATAGCAGTGACTCGCTCGAGGCGATCAACCGCATGTTCACCCCCGAATTTAGAAATCGCCTCGATGCCACCGTTGGATTCGAACCGCTGGGTGAGGATGTTATTATGACCTTGGTCGACAAGTTCCTGACCGAGCTGCAAGGGCAATTGGATGAGAAGGGCGTTCAGCTCGACGTTGATGAAGATGCCAGACTGTGGCTGGTTGAAAAAGGATACGACCGCACCATGGGTGCGAGGCCCATGGCTCGGGTCATTCAGGAGCACATTAAAAAGCCGCTTGCGGACATGGTGCTGTTCGGCGGCCTCAGCAAGGGCGGCATTGCGACGGTGACGTTGAAGGGGGATCGCTCGGCTTTGGAGGTGACTGCGGAGGCCGAGGAGCGAGAAACCGCAGAGGTCAGCTAGCGGGCCGCTTATCGCTCCCGGTAGGTAATACGCCCTTTGGTTAAATCATAGGGGGTAACTTCGACGCGCACCTTGTCGCCGGTCAGAATTCGGATGTAGTTCTTACGCATTTTTCCTGAAATGTGGGCCGTTACCACGTGCCCATTTTCCAAACGCACCCTAAAGGTTGTATTCGGAAGGGTGTCGATGATTTCCCCCTCCATCTCGATCTGATCTTCTTTGGCCATTCACTAAACACCCTATTGAATTGGTGCGGACTTTACCGGAAACCCTCGCTAACAGAAAGTCTAATCATTGGGGTTTATCAACAAAGCGAAGCGGCATGGATGGGCCTAGATCGCCGCCCTTTGGAAGATTTTCACGCCGCTGCCAGCGACCACCCTGCAATAGCTCTAGGGGTGCGAACCGAGACTTGTAATTCATTTTTGCGCAGTTTTGGATCCAGTAGCCCAGATATACGTAGTCCAGCGCCTGCTTGCGAGCCTCTTCAATTTGCACCAACACGGCGTAGGTTCCCATGCTGCGCTTTTCTTCTTCCGGATCGTAGAAGGTGTAAATAGCGGAAAGCCCGTCGAGCATTTGATCACTTACCAGCACGGCAATCAGGCGCCCCAGGTGCCGAAATTCAAAGTAGCGCGTGCAACCCAGGCCATTGTTTAAAAACGAGCTGTATTGATCCCGATCAGGCGGATACATATCGCCGTCAGCGTGGCGTCCTTCGATATAACGACGGTAGAGGTTATAAGCCTCGTCGTTATCAATCGCGTCGCTCTCGGTCACCAGCAGGTCTTGATTTTTGCGCCAAACCCGGCGCTGACTTCCGCTCGGCTCGAAGTCCTGCACGGCGACCCGGGAGGGGATGCAGGCGTTGCATTTGACGCAGTGGGGCCGGTAGATATGATCACCGCTGCGCCGAAACCCCATCATGGAAAGCTGCGTATAAAGCTCCGGCGACACCTGTTGTCGGGGGTCAATAAATAGCGTGGTGGCTTCTTCGGTCGGCAGATAGCTGCAAGCATGGGGAAAGGTGGTGTATACCCGTATATCGCGTAGCGACGCTGTCACGACTTGCCCCCTTCTGCCTGTAAATCGCTCAACATGGTTGAGGTTGAGGGAAAATTCTCGGCACCCACGCCAAACAGGCTACCCAGATCCCCCGTGCCAGAGTCCTTTATAGCCCTAGCGAGTCGGTTTTCAAAGTCTTGACGGGAAAGATTTTTGGCTCCCAGGGACAGGAGATGGTCACTGGAGACCTGACAGTCTATAAGCGTCAGCGCGTGACGACGGGCGAGCCAAACAAGCCCCGCCAGTGCCACCTTGGAGGCTTCGCTCTCCCGACTAAACATCGACTCGCCAAAAAAGCATTGACCCATTTGGATGCCGTAGAGGCCGCCCACCAATAGTTCACCCCGCCAAGCCTCGATGGAGTGCGCATGGCCCAAGTCATGCAGTCGGCTGTAGGCGGCGAGCATCTCAGGCCCTATCCAGGTCTCGGCACTGTCCTGTCGTGGCTCCGCACAGGCACGGATGACCTCTGCAAACTTGTGGTTAAAGGTTAAATAAAAGACGTTATTTTTTAATGCCTTACGTAGCGTTTTTGATGCTTTAAATTCGGCCGGTAGCAGGGTGCAGCGCGGGTTCGGGGACCACCATAAAATCGGATCCTGCGGCCCGTACCAGGGGAACACGCCCCGCGAGTAGGCCAGTAGCAGCCTTTCGGGGGTTAAATCCCCGCCAATCGCGAGCAAGCCGTTTGGCTCCTCTAGCGCCTGATAGGTCGGCGGGAAATCTTCCATGACATCAGGGGCGATAGGTCAACCTCGTGAGCAGGCTAGGGTGGAGACCTTACTCACTGTCCAAAAACTTCTCGGCGTCTAGCGCCGCCATGCACCCGAAGCCTGCTGAGGTAATGGCTTGGCGATAAATGTGATCGGCCACGTCCCCTGCGGCAAAGACCCCGGGGACACTGGTCGCTGTCGCCTCACCCTCGGTACCCGAGTTAACGGTAATGTAGCCCCCCGACATGGCCAGCTGGCCTTCGAAGATGCCGGTATTGGGTTTGTGGCCAATGGCAATAAAGACCCCTGCGACATCCACTGTCTCGAGGGCTTCATCTTGGGTGGATCGAAGCTTAACCCCGGTAACGCCACTGGCGTCGCCCAAGACTTCGTCGAGTGTCCGATGCCAGTGCGGCAGGATTTTTCCCTCATCGATGCGCGCAAAAATCCGATCCTGCAGGACTTTTTCTGAGCGCAGGGCATCGCGCCGGTGGACCAAATGCACTCGGCTGCATAAATTGCTTAAATAGAGCGCCTCCTCGACAGCCGTGTTGCCCCCGCCGACGACTACCACTTCTCTTCCGCGATAAAAAAATCCGTCGCAGGTGGCGCAGGCACTCACTCCCTTACCCATAAAAGCGGTTTCACTGTCGAGGCCAAGATATTGTGCCGATGCTCCGGTAGCGATAATCAGTGCGTCACAGGTGTAATCGTGGGTTCCCCCAAGCTTGAATGGACGACTGGACAGGTCAACACGCTCGATATGATCAAACACGATCGAGGCGTCAAATCGCTCGACATGTGCCTGCATTTCCATCATCAGCTGCGGCCCCTGCAGGTCGTGGGCCCCGCCAGGCCAGTTTTCCACCTCGGTTGTCGTTGTGAGCTGCCCCCCTTGCTGAATACCCGTTATCACAACGGGCGCCAAATTGGCTCTCGCCGCATAAATGGCGGCGGTATACCCAGCGGGGCCAGAGCCAAGAATAATAAGTCGGTGATGCTGTGGATTGCTCATAAATGTTCCAGAGGTGCCATCGGTAAAATCAGTGAAAGATGGGCCCTTACGGACCCGCGGCGACATGGTAGCATTTCATTTTCCAAGAGAGGATGCCGCGTTTTGGCCGGAACAGGTAAGTCAACGCAAAATTCGACCGCGTCATCGTTGTCCAGCCACCGTCGCCGGCTTCGTGATGGGCTGTTTATCGCCGTGGGTGCGATCTGTTTGTTCCTGCTCCTCGCGTTGGTAACCTACCACCCCGCCGATCCTGGCTGGTCGGCCAGCGGTTCTGGGGCGGCTATCCGAAATCTTGGGGGTATCACGGGCGCATTCTTCGCCGATATATTTTTCTCGCTCATTGGGTTCGGTGCCTATTTCGTGCCCTGCTTGCTGGGGTACCAGGCCACGCGTTTGCTGCTTGCAGCGGATGATCACCGACCCGTAGATTGGACGCTGTTTGGACTTCGTGCGCTCGGGCTATTGCTAGTGGTCATTGCCGCGACAGCGATTGCCGCGCTCAATGACCTGCAGGAGTCGGGGTTGCCACAGGGGGCTGGCGGGATTCTGGGCGTGGCCATCGGCTCCGGGTTTGATGCGGCATTCAGCCCCGTTGGCGCCCGCTTGATCCTCGTTGCGCTGTCCCTGTTTGGCCTGACCGTCTTTGCCAATATTAGCTGGGTTCACGTGACCGAAACATTGGGTCGGTGGTCACTGCAGGGAGCTGCACGCTTGGGCGAATGGCTTGTCACGACCCGAGATCGGCTCGCAGATCGAAAGGCCCGCGAGCGGCAGCTGGAGGAAAGAAAGGCGGTCATCGAGACCTATGTGGAAAAGAAAAAGCAGCACCCGCCAAAGATAAAACCGCTTGCAGCGAAGGTCGAACCCGGCAAGCGGGTCGAACAAGAGCGACAAAAGCCTCTGTTTGACATGCCCATTTCCGGTGAGCTACCCCCGCTTGACCTTCTCGATCAACCGGCGGAGGGCGGCGTGCGAGGGTACTCCAAGGAGGAGCTGGAATCGTTATCGCGTCTCCTCGAGCTCAAGCTTCAAGATTTTGGGGTTACGGCAGAGGTCACTGCAGTGTACCCCGGGCCGGTGGTGACCCGCTTTGAAATTCAGCCAGCACCCGGCGTCAAAGTATCTAGGATCTCCAATCTCGCGAAGGATTTGGCTCGTTCGCTCGCCGTCATCTCGGTCAGAGTGGTAGAGGTTATACCCGGAAAAAGCGTGGTGGGCATTGAGATCCCCAATGCCGATCGCCAGACCGTTAATTTCAAGGAGGTCGTCGCATCGAGAACCTTCGAAGAGTCCAAATCCTCACTTACCCTGGCGCTGGGCCACGACATCGCGGGTGCTCCCGTGGTCGCCGACTTGGGTAAGATGCCGCACCTGCTTGTGGCCGGCACCACGGGTTCAGGAAAGT
>Ga0181601_10006099_pt1 | contig 10010 bp, 12 predicted proteins | sample 041ome_8_FD_133020 | JGI IMG/M metagenome (GOLD analysis project Ga0181601, IMG submission 133020) | Coastal salt marsh microbial communities from the Groves Creek Marsh, Skidaway Island, Georgia - 041407BS metaG (megahit assembly) | ecosystem: Environmental > Aquatic > Marine > Intertidal zone... | reverse complement strand
CCGCGAGTGATTTCGGCTCCCGCTTTATTGAGCTTGCCCGCGCTGTTTATAAAACCAATGATCGACGAGCTGCGGTCAAAAAAGAAATCAATCTTCTGACTGGTGCGACGATTGTCGAGGAAAAGTCCTATCAAAATTACTAAGGGCCATATTTTTGATGGCTATTGGCCCTTGGGCACGATTTGACCTACCGTGCGCATAACCTCCTCGAGCGACAGATCCGCCAGATTGGGCACTTGGATAAAACGCGTATCCGCAGCGACGCGGATGCGTCCGGGTTCGCCTCGAGGTCCTAATAAAATTGTCGCTGGAACGCCGCACGCCGCCATAAGATGACAGGGGCCGGTATCATTCCCGATCACATGCGCCAAGTGCGGCGCGAGGCCAGCCAGTTGGCTGAAGCTGAGCGGACGCCCATTGTCGAGGAGAGCGGGGCAGGGCATCTCATGAACCATATGCATTTCATCGGGCCCAGGTGCGATGACGCAGGAATACCCATTGCGCGCTAGTTGAGTAGCTAATGCTGGAAAATGGGGCCATCGCTTATCACGATTGCGGGCAGAGGCGCCGGGCACCAGCAAGATGTGGGGCTGATCGGTTTCTGGCAAAAACTGCGCACTGTCTTGCCCGATCCAGCGCAAATCGGGTGACGCCCCATTGGGGAAGGGAACACCGAGCGCCGCCACTTGACCGGCTAATACATCTGAGATGGCCACATCGGGGTGGCGTTCATAGAAATGGCGAAGGCTTGCTCCTTTGCGCGTGCCGCTAATGGGAATATCACCAAAAAACTTATAATAGGCGGAGCTGCGCGTTGAATTTTGGAGATCGATCACAAAATCGATCGGTGCCTGCCGAAGTTTTTGCGCCAGCGCCCAGTGCTGCCGAAGCTGCCAAAATTTTGCGCGGGGGTCGGCAAGTGTTGCATCAATATAAGGAGCTTGCGCCCATAAGCGCGCATATAAAGGCGCGGTCAGGAGTGTAATATGGGCCTGCGGGACATGGGCGCGTATGGCCCGCATCACCCCGTCGGCAAAAATAAGATCGCCAAACGCCCCGTGCTTGATCATCAGGATATGGCGGGCCTCAGCAAGTTGCATTGTGTTTTCCCTGTGTTTTCCCTTCCGAACCGTGTCAGCTTGGGCTATATAAACGGCTATTCCGCTATACGTTAAACCTCTTTGGGAGAGAACAAAATGACTGTTTGCATGGTAGGCTGGGGCCACACAAAATTCGGTAAGTTAGAGGATAAGGGGCTCGAGGAGCTCTTGGTCGATGCTGCCCTAGAAGCCATGGCGGATGCAGATGTTGCGCCTGGCGATATTGATGCCATTTATGTGGGCACGTTTAATGCGGGCATGTCTGAGCAGGATTTCATTTCCTCGATGGCGCTTCAGGTCAATGATCTTTTTCGTTTTTTGCCTGCCACGCGTGTTGAAAATGCATGCGGAACAGGATCAGCCGCTCTGTTTCAAGGTGCCAATCTCATTGAGGCCGGACGTGCGCGCCGCGTTTTGGTGATCGGCGTTGAAAAAATGACCCATCTATCCAGCCGCGATGTGGGCGCTTGCCTCTCCCGCGCCAGCTATATGGCTGAAGAAGGAAGCCAAGGGCTGACGTTCCCCGGTATTTTTGGTGTCATTGCCGGAAAATATTTCCAAGCCTATGGCGATCATAGTGATGCCTTGGCGGAAATTGCTGCTAAAAACCATAAAAACGGGAGTGTGAACCCACTCGCACATATGCAAAGCGATCTGGGCTTTGACTTCTGCCGAACGGAGTCGGAGAAAAACCCGATTGTTGCCGGACCTCTGAAGCGTACCGATTGTTCCATGATCTCGGATGGCGCTGCGGCCATTGTTTTAACGGATGACGAGACGGCCAAAAGCCACGCGAAGTCGATTGCGCTGCGGGCGCGGGCGCAGGTCAATGATTTCTTACCGATGTCGAAACGCGATGTCATTGCCTTCGAGGGCCCTGCGACGGCGTGGCGCCAAGGCTTGGCCGAAGCGGGGATGACCCTCGACGATATCTCCTTGGTGGAAACCCATGACTGCTTCACCATTGCCGAGCTTATTCAATATGAAGCGATGGGGCTCACGGAAAAAGGAAAAGGGGCGCAGGCTCTGAAAGAAGGTTGGGTGTATAAGGATGGCAAGTTACCGGTGAATGCATCGGGCGGTTTAAAAGCCAAAGGACATCCGGTGGGCGCCACAGGCGTGTCCATGCATGTCATGGCGGCGCGTCAATTAATGGGCGATGCGGATGAAATGCAAATTGCCAATGCACAAACAGCGGCTGTCTTTAACATGGGCGGCGCAGCTGTTGCCAATTATGTCTCGATCCTCGAGCGACAAAAGTAAAAAAAAAGCGGGCCCGATTGGGCCCGCATATTCTTCGGCACTCTGGCCCGTTACTATTTGAACGTCTTTAAATAAGCAATCACGTCATCACGATCTGATGCTTTGCGCAGACCCGCAAAAGACATCCGCGTTCCTTTAACGATGCCGCGTGGGTTTTCCAGATAGGCGGTGAGTGCTTCTTCCGTCCAAACGGGATTGGAAGCGCCATATTCCGTCATTCCTTTTGAGTACGTAAAGTCGCCGACAGACGCCACTTTGCCACCGACAATGCCATTCAGCTGAGGCCCGACGCGATTTTTGGCGCCCTCTCCGACCATGTGACATGCGACACATTTCTTGAAAACTTTTTCGCCTTTCGCAACGTCCCCGGCCAAACTGGGTTGCGCTACACATGCGATGGAAAGTGCGAGCGCGAGAGCAGAAAAATGCTGTTTCATAGATGATCTCCTTATTTGCTCTCTCTTAGCTCAGCCCCTTGCTTCAGACCAGTCTTTTTGATGGACACAATGTCGCTAGGGAACCAACCACTCCATCTTGGTTGGTGCTGAGGATAAGGTGAAGCGGGCTCGCCGATGACCTTTTGCCGCTAAATAAAGCCACTCAATATAGTCGATCTGGGCGAAGACAGGCTGAAAGTGAATAAAACCCTCTTGGGTTGCTGCTGCATCAAATTCAATCGTTTCGAGGGATGGGGTGGGCGTGCTCGGTGCCGAGGTGACTTGATAGCATTCACGGCTCATACGAGCCGTTTGTTCCCACGCCGCCTCACATTCTTGGTCAGTGGCCAAGTGTAAGTGACAGCGCATCCGGAGTTGCAATTTTTGGTCGGCATCATAGCCATGAAGCATGGCCCGGGGCTCGGCTATGATCTCAGATATTTTTGGGGATCGGCGATCGGTGTTGAAACGCAGTTGGTTCTGCGTCCGATCGCATGCCCGCAAAACAACCGTGCGGACGGTGGGTGAACCATCTGCCGCAACTGTCGCGAGATTCAACGTCCGAAAGCCACTCTGCCGATTGGTCACTGCTTCTGCCAAGACCTGCCATGCGTGCTCAAGGCTTCCATTGAGGTCATTATAGCATGGTAATATAGGGGCGCCGGTGGCTGGCATGATCTTTGTCTCCGTATTCATCGGATGGGGATGCGCGGGTGAGACACATCTATTTTGGTAAACCCGTCTATTTTGGTTTGGCCCGTCGGGCGATCGCGTGGTGATCCCGGCGCGATTCGAACGCGCGACCCCCAGATTAGGAATCTGGTGCTCTATCCTGCTGAGCTACGGGACCACGCGTACAGTCTAACTAAATTTTGATGATACCTAAAGATGCGACGCTTCACTTTGAAGGATAAAGCTGGATATGATAAACCCTCGATCTTCCCCAAAGAATGTGAGGTAACCGACATGTCGAACTTGATACTTTCTGAGAAAGGGTTCGCGGCTGGGCAAGAGTTAAAGCGCCGCTCGCGTCGAAATAGTTCAAGCCTGTTACGCGGTGGGCGATCATGTTCCTATTTGTTTTTCGCTTTAATCTTTTCGCTGTGTCTGCCGATAACTGCTTGCGGACCCGATATGACGATTATGAGTGAGCAGCAGGAAGCGCAAATTGGCGCGCGAGAACATGCTAAAATTGTCAAGCATTATGGCGGGGTTTACGACGATCCTGGGGTCACAGCCTATGTTAATCAAATTATGAAAAAGGTCGCCGCAGCTTCCGATCGACCCGATATTCCCTTTCGCATAACCGTTTTGGATAGTCCCATCGTCAACGCCTTCGCGTTGCCAGGCGGATATACTTACGTCACTCGGGGATTGCTGGCACTGGCCAATAGCGAAGCAGAGGTTGCTGCGGTTATTGGCCACGAAATAGGCCATGTCACCGCGCGTCACTCCGCCCAACGCCAAACAGCGGCGGTGGGGACGGCGCTTTTAGCTGGCGTCTTGGGTGCGGTTATTAATCAGCAAGCGCCCGGCAATAAGCGTGTCGTCAATGATTTGGTGGATTTAGGAAGTTCCGCAGTGTTGGCGGGCTATAGCCGAAGCCAAGAATATGAAGCTGATGATATTGGGGTTCGGACAAGTGCGGGCGCTGGCTATCAACCGGAAGCGGCTGCCGATTTTCTGGCGAGTTTAGGTCGAGAAAGTGAATTCGAGAAAAAGCTCTCCGGAGGCAAGTCTGCGCCCGAATGGCTGGCCAGTCATCCGAGCACCGATGAGCGCGTTGCGCGGGCGCGTGAAATATCGGCACCTTATTTTCTCGATCGCAAAAACTTTCGATTAGGCCGCGATACGCATTTGGCAGCGATTAATGGAATGACATATGGCGAAACAATGAAATCGGGCTATGTGTCGGGGCAAAGTTTTCTGCACCCAGAATTGAAACTGCGCTTTGCAGTGCCAAAAGGCTTTAAGCTGAAAAATGGCGAGAAAGCTGTTGTCGCGACGGACGATCATGAACAATCCATAGTCTTAGATATGGATCGTCGTGATGTAAACCTCGGCGATTATGTGAGCCAGTATTGGATTCGCGGCGATGGGCATGTCCGCACGGAGACACAGATTTCCGGCGCGCCAGCGTTGCGTATTAAACTGACTTCGTCTCAAAAATATCGCGAAGCCTTGGCGATCAAGGGGGAGGGGGGGCAGATCTTCCGCTTCCTTATTTCTCTTAATCAATCCGATGGAGGGCGCGCGATGGACGCGCTCATGGCCTCCATTCGCCTGAATGATCCGACGGTTCGTCCCTTGCAAATTCAAGTGGTCACCGTTCGCGCAGGGCAAACGGTCTCGGGTTTGGCCAATCAGATGGTGGTGCCAGACAATCCCGTTGAGCGGTTTCGGTTGCTCAATGGTCTGCAAGAAGGGGATGGCCTGAAGGTCGGCCAAAAAATCAAGCTGATCCGCTGATTTAGTCGTGCAGGCTCGCTGCCACCGCTTCCGTATATTGGCTATTGACTAAAATCATCCGCAGCTTTTTAAGAGCCTCGCTCTCAATTTGCCGCACACGCTCTTTGGATAAGCCCATATGGCCACCAATTTCTTCAAGCGTCGCTGGCGTTTCGGCGATGCGTCTGGATTTAATGATGCTGAGTTCTCGACTGGTGAGCTGCTTTAATGCGTCGACCAACATGGCGCGGTGTTTTTGCGTGTCCAATTTGAGAGCCGTGGCGCGATCTGGGCCATCGCGTTCGCAAATCAATAAGTCTTGCCATTCTGTGCTCATTTCTTCGTCCGCCACAGGAGCGTTCAAAGACCGATCGTCGGCCGATAAGCGGGCTTCCATCAGCTCGACATCCTCGCGTCGCACACCGAGATTTCGGGTGACATAGTCGCGTGCCTGCTCGCTCATATGGACGCCGCCATCATTAATTCGGGCCCGTAACCGGCGTAAATTAAAGAACAGAGATTTATGCGCCGCTGTCGTGCCTGTGCGCACAATCGACCAATTGCGCAGAACAAAGTCTTGAACCGAAGCGCGGATCCACCACCCGGCATAAGTGGAAAACCGGACCCCTCTCTCAATGTCAAAACGCGAAGCGGCTTGCATCAGCCCAATATTTCCCTCTTGGATCAGATCGGACATGGGGAGGCCATAATTTCGATATTTGGCGGCAACGGCCACGACCAGCCGCATATGCGCGCGCGTTAACTCGTGAAGCGCTCGTTCATCTTGCTCTTCAAGCCATAGGCGCGCCAGCTCCAGCTCCTGATCGCGTTCCAGCAAGGGCATTTTCATCACAAATTTGATAAAATCGCGACTGGATTTCTCAGAATTTCCTGTCTCAACTGATGCCATCTGATTTCTCCTACACCTGTTTTACGAGGTGTTGAGGAGATCGGTTCACCGGCTGGGCGAATAATAAAGCGAATAATAAAGCGGATAATAAAGCGGATAATAAGGAGGATAATAAGAGGCCCAAAACCCCGGGTTTGGAGCTTTCTCCTCGCGCAAACACCCCCGGGTCGTGCCCGTGGAGGGGGCAGCCGAACGCAAGACCTGATTTATGCAGAGCCAGACGTCGTTTTAGGGGCGCCGCCCGTTGTTTTGGCTAGAATTTGTTCCAATTCTACAATGGCCTCATCATCGGTGATTTTTTGGATCGTGCCATATTCGCGCGCCATCCGTTCAAGAGCGGCCTCATAGAGCTGACGCTCCGAGTAACTTTGCTCTGGTTGGTTTTCATTGCGGAACAGGTCGCGGACGACCTCGGCAATAGCAACCAAATCACCTGAATTAATTTTGGCCTCATATTCTTGCGCGCGTCGGCTCCACATCGTCCGTTTAACGCGGGCCCGACCCTTAAGGGTCTTGATGGACGCTTCCAACATTGCCTTATCAGCCAGTTTGCGCATGCCACTGGTTTTGGCTTTCTCAAGAGGAACCCGTAAAACCATTTTTTCTTTATCAAAATCAATCACAAATAGCTCAAGTGTCATGCCGGCGACTTCATTCAGGCTGATTTCGCGAATGAGGCCAACGCCATGCGCTGGATAAACGATATGTTCACCAATTTTAAAGCCATGCGCCGATTTTTTATCTAAGACGATGGGAGCCGCAGGCGCCTTCGCCGCCGGTTTGGGATCGGCGGGCGCAGTTGATTTTGCGGAGGCCTTTGCAGAAGTTTTTGCAGAAGTCTGGCGCGCGCTTGCCGTCGTCGATGCAGATTTCTTTGCGGGCGCCGGTCTGGTTGTTTTTTGAGGGGTCGCCTTCGATTGTGCCTTGGACGCTGTTTTAGGTGCTGCTTTAGGCTTCGCTTTGGCGGTCGACTTTGCGGGAGTTTTTGCTGTTTTAGCCGCGGGCTTCGCTTTGGCGGTCGACTTTGCGGGAGTTTTTGCTGTTTTGGCCGCGGGCTTCGCCTTGGCGGTTGCTTTTGCTCCAGCTTTTGCTCCAGCTTTTACGGTTGATTTTGCAGGGGTTTTTGCTGTTTTAGCGGCTGGCTTTGCCTTGTCCTTCGCTGCAGTCGATTTAGCTGTGGTCGGCTTCGAGTTTGCCGATTTTGCTTTGGCTGCTGTGGGCTTCTTACTTACCATTCTAACTTATCCTCACACGTCGCGTGATGTCATGCTCTCTGTCCGACGAAAAATAAGAGCCACGCGGTGCGTTGTTTCCATGCAGAAGCCAACTCGTGCCACGCATAACAACGATGTTTTACTGCAATTTGATGAAAAGCGCCGGGGTCTCCTGATCCTGATCCCCAGTATACATTTTATTTCAGAATTTTCAATAAGACCGTTCTCAGTGCCTAAAAGGACCACTGAACGCTCTCTGCCGACCCTTTTTTCTGATAATTCCGGGTTCAGAAAATTCAGGGCTCTGGAAATTCAGGGTTTCTAAAAATCTAGGGCTTAATCGCCCTCACCTGGATTTTCTGAGAAATGATCTTCGAATTTTCCATCGACCCCGACGAAAGCGTCAGCGTCGGTAGGGGCATCTTTCTTCAAGGTGATATTAGGCCATTTTTCGGCAAATTTGGCGTTCAGCTCGATCCATTTTTCAAGTCCGCTTTCCGTGTCGGCCTTAATCGCCTCGGCGGGACATTCCGGCTCGCAGACGCCGCAATCAATACACTCGTCTGGGTGGATGACCAGCATATTCTCACCTTCATAGAAGCAATCGACGGGGCATACTTCAACGCAGTCCGTATATTTGCAGCGAATACAGGCATCCGTAACAACATAGGTCATAAAAATTCTCTCTTCTTAACGTCGATATTACAAGCTGTTCAGTCGTTGTCTGAGGCCTCACGGGCCCGTTGCCGCGCCAGCGCGCTCTCTTTGTCAGAAACGTATATTAAGCCAGCGATGCGGCGCAATAAGCTCGCTTCATAATCGGTAACCGTGCCATCCGCATCAACAACCCGCCACAGCAGTTCCATCAGTTGGAGTTTATGCTCCTCTGAAAACTGGGCATTGATTTTGCTGGTCCAATGATAAAGATCGGTGGAGGATTCGGCCGCCGCCCGCGCATGGTCAAACAAATCGTCGACTTCTTCATCGTTCAGGCCAAAGTAACTTCCCCCGACGCGGTGCAGTAAATCGGCTTCATTGGCATCAAACTCGCCATCGACCATTGCCGCATAAGCCAGCAAAACCGCGGCCGCTAGATGCGTGTCATCCGGGCCGATTGGCTGTTCGGCAGGCGCTTGTAAAAATGTTTTTAAACGAGAAAGCATGGTGAACTGAATAGGCGGCTTGGATCAAAAATTCAAGATATTATATCGTCGCGATCTCGCAACGCATCCAATTGACGTCGATCTTTTTTGCTGGGGCGGCCTTGCCCTCTCTCCCGACGCGGCGCCGATAGGGGCGGCGCAAGGTTTTCAGGCTCGTGTAGATGCTCATAAAGTTGCTGCGCTTCAGGTGCGCTGCCACGACGCGCGCTCAGGCCGCACACACGAATGACATAGAGCCTCTGATGGGCGATAAAGGAAAGTTCGTCTCCAACCCGCAATTTGCCGCTGGCTTTGTCATTCTTAGCGCCATTAATGCGCAGTTTTCCGCCAGTGATCAATTGTTGGGCAAGGCCGCGTGTTTTAACAAATCGCGCATGCCACAGCCATTTATCGACACGCATGGAAGAGGGGCTGTCGGCTGTCACGGCTGTTTTTTGTCGAGCTTGAGTTGGGCAAGAGCCGCGAAAGGGCTATCGGGGTCGATCGGGCGGCTTTCGGGGCGACGCTTTTTACCAGAAGGGCGGTCGTCGGGGCGCGCCTTCTTCTTGCCGTTACCTGAAGGCCGGATCTTCGAATTATCCGCAGGTCCGTGAGCTTTGGCGTCGGCTGGCATTTGATCCGGCTTTTTGGGACTAGGGCGACGCGTTCTCGATTTTTCCGATTTTTTGTCGCGTTGATGCGAAGGACGGTTTCGCCGAGGATGCCACAGCGTCACGGTTTCGGGCTCGGCATTTTGCGCCTTTGGCGCATCAGGCATTTGCGCGGATTGCGTTTCTGTTTCAGACGTTTCTGTTTCAGACGTTTTTGTTTCAGGCGTTTCTGTTTCAGGCTGAGAGATCAGGCTTTGCGGTGGCGTAGCATTTTCTTGGCTTTGCGGCGCAGGGGGTGAGGAGTGTTGGATCGTGGTTTCTTGCGGCTCATAGCCTAAAGCACGCAAAATATGCTCCATGTCCCGATGCCCGCACCCCATAATGGACAGCATGGCATCGGAGACAGCGAACCCACCAGAGGCTTGTCGTGCGGCTCGGATCAGGTCGGCCAAACGCTCCAGCATATCGAAGCGAATGGCGCGGTGACGAAAGGGGTGAAACCCAATCGCCCGATACAGGGTGTCGGGCAGGTCGGGGTCGCGCGGCACAGATGTCAGGCCGGGGCGCGGCAGCCGATGGTGATCGGCGCGCGCATCACGCCCCAGGGCAAGGCTCGCACACAAGGCGAGGAATTGAGCGGCCGCTGGTTTTAATAAATCGGGCAGGTAGATATTAAATGCACCAAAGCGGACGCCACATTTGCGCAATTGTCCTCGCGTCGGCTGATCGAGATCGGAGAGCAAGTCCCGAATTTCGCTCCGGGGCAGGCTACCTTGGGCTTCATAAAGCCGGAAAGCGAGGCCACGGGCTTGGCCCGTCATCGCCTCCGTATTTTGTAAATTTTGGAGAGGCGAGAGACGCGCTTCGGCATATTGGCGCGCCCAT
>Ga0181601_10006098_pt1 | contig 10012 bp, 7 predicted proteins | sample 041ome_8_FD_133020 | JGI IMG/M metagenome (GOLD analysis project Ga0181601, IMG submission 133020) | Coastal salt marsh microbial communities from the Groves Creek Marsh, Skidaway Island, Georgia - 041407BS metaG (megahit assembly) | ecosystem: Environmental > Aquatic > Marine > Intertidal zone... | reverse complement strand
CATCAGATACGTCTGCAATAAGGCTTACTCGATCCACAGAGTCTAAGAATTTACAAGCTGAAATGGCCGATGTGTAATTGTAAAGATGGTCGTATACTGGAATGTGGCCGGTTGGTTCCATGTTAGCATACTTGTTAATATAGTAACTTGCGTTCGTGTTAAAATCAGCATATTCTTCAGCTGGCATCCGGCCTGAATCTGAACCATCTCTGCGTACATAAGTATACATCCTTCTTGGTATATGTAGATGCTTACCTCGAGTTAGACTGTAAAAAGTAACCAGAGTATCTGTTGATGTTCTAGTATTCTTGGTCATATGCATGCCGCTTTCCGTAGGTCTACGCATACACCTAGCATGGCCAAACATATTATATGATGATCTGTTTTTCCAGTGTTGGTTGACATTAGTCGTGGAACGATAGTTAAACTCGGCGACATAGTCTTCAGGTGGCTTAACGAAGAAGTACTGTTCTAAATTGCCATCCACGTCAGTTCGAATAAAGTCGCTGAAGATACTCATGGCTTCCGGGTACATTTCGAAGTGATTATGGTAAGTCTGTAGAATATTCGGGTCAATCAGGTCATCTGAGTCTAGATCAAAATAGTAATCATAGTCTAGATGTTGAAAGAAGTTCTGATAGAGATAGAGTTCTCGCTTCTCCTTCACATCATAGTACATAATTCTCGGGTCATTGACCTTTAAAATCTCATTCTTAAGCCAGGTTCTGTATTCTGGATCTACACTAAAATCATCACCAATGATTAAAACCCAGTTCTGATATGTTTGACTAAGCACGTTCTTAAACGTAAGTTCAAGGTGTTCTTGTGGGTTATTATAGAACGATGTTACTAGTAGAAACTTTTTATCTTGCATTGCTCTGGTCTAACATTTTTTGTATACGTTCAAGTTTAGTATGTGTATTTCCACCTGCATGGTATACATAATCGATCTTTCCATCCTCCCAGATTCGGTGATATGCGTAAGGAAGTACTTTAATCTTATCTAGTATAATTGGATTTTCCAAGTCTTCTTTCTCTTTATTAAGAACATTGGAGCCACCTGCTAATTCAAAAAAAGGCACAAGTATCTCATCTAATCTTGTTTGTTCGTGGAAATAGGCAGTCTTCCACGGTCCTGGTTCCTGTTGTATATGCTGAAGTATAGAAGAACTCCATGCACTATTACGCCAAACCATGAAGCCTGTAGTAGTGTGAGTCCATACTTTATTGCTATTCCTATCCTCTTCCATTTTAGGAATTACTAAATCAACTTCACCCTCTACTAAATCCTCAATTTTAATATCTTGATTGTAAAAAATAGCGTCCGCGTCGATCCATACTATGTAATCAAAATCTTCTAAGTATTTTCTTAGTATACTAATTTTAATCCATGTTGGATGCCAACCATCTTCTTCAGATGTAACTATTTCTTTAATGTAGGTATATCCATGTTTGTTTGCATATGCAATATGGTTTATAGATGCTAGATCTCCATAATCACATTTACCATAGTTATCCCAGTTAATCTTATCGGTATAAGCAGTAATGATAGCTATTCTCTTCATATTAATCCAAATGTGCGTAAATTAAATTTTGAATAGTCTTTATTCTAAAACCAGCTGAATTTAGCCTGTTATAAACTACTGCATTGATTTCAGGACTATGTGTTTCACACACGATCTTTTTAATTTGTCCTAACCTATCGTCAATTGCATTAAATATTTCTAATTCTGAACCTTCACAATCAATCTTTAATAGATCAATGTGCCCTACGGCGTCTAATACCTGGTTAATACTTAAAGCATCCACCTGAACTGTATCACCACCTTCGTTAAATATATCCGCATGCTTAACCACATGGTTTATGGCAGATGTAGTATCTGATATGTTCATCGTTAAAACTCCAGGCTCATCACTAACCGCTGAATTAAATGGCTTAATTTCAGTAAATGTGGTTGCAAGACCCTTTAGATGTTCGTATGCTTTAGGATAGGGTTCATATGCCCAAATTTCTTTTGCGCCTTTATTAATAGCATCAAGCGTAAAGAATCCATAGTTAGCTCCGATGTCTACGACAACATCACCACTTTCTACCATACAATTAGGTTGATTATACTCTCCATGGATAAAGATCTCCCAGAAAGTAGAATAATTGTTATCATCCAACTGGTCATTATACAATACAGTGTCTTTAATATTTAATTCGGTACCTCCATCAAAATGTACATTTTCAACTTTCACCAAGTTGTGGTTTTTATCATACACTTCTATTGCAATAGGACCCAATCCTAAAGTTCTGCTCGGAGCTGGAACCCACCAATAATTACCATCAATTTTAACCGCGCTATACGACTGTGCGTCTCTACGTAAACCTGTAGTAATGTCTTTTATTACAAGCCGGTATTTTTCATTAGTGGTTCTGGTAAAATTAAATAGAAGTTTATCACCATCTGTACCATTAAAGACAAATGGACATTTAGATTCTATTGTGTGATCTATCTTTGGAATATTGTCTATATTTGTAATGATTGACATTAAAACTTGATCTGGACTAGGCTGACACTTAAACTCAGGGTAACCTTCGGCACATTCTGGTGCATAGTGCATTGCATTGATAGTATTCCATTCTTTAACTGAATACTTTGGATTAGAAGCACAGAAGAGCTTACATTCACCACCAATAAAATGGAACTTGTAATCTTGGCTACTATGGCGCCATGGTGCGATCTTCTCCTTTCTGATTGAAGAACCGATCGTAAAGATCTCAGTGTCTGTAGTTCCAGCCAGGTGCATTGGCCCAGAATCAAATGTAACAAGGCCGGATGCATTATTTATTATGTGCCAAAGTTCACTGATTGGACTATCCTTCAGATCACAGTAGTCTAGATCCACATTCTCAAGTTTAATGACACCCTTATCTAGATGCATACCATTATATGTAGGCTCTTTATGGCTCATGCCTACCGTGACTATTTTAAAGCCGGTGTGGCTTTTAACTAGATCGACCATTCTTTGCCATTTCTGCACACTCCAAGTTCTTACAGGCCAGTTCTCAGTTACGTGGAAAACTAGATAATTTTTATCTACTTTGGCCGCACGCTCGCTCATTGCGTCTGGAATAAAGTCGTAGTGTGATTCTTCTGGATAGAGATGCATGCCAACACCAAGTGCATGTAGCTGACGCGCTTCCATGTTGTGCAACTTAATCTCCATAGGCTTATCATGGAAGATGTCGCTGCGCATGCCTACGTTCAATTTGATCCACTGATTATATGTGTCAAAGACCTCGTTGTAGCCCTCTTCAGAATCTGCATTAATATTGAGTACATTATCAACATAAGGGCTATTCTTAAAGATCTCGCTACGGTGTGTCATCACATCGATTTTATGACCATAAGAAAGTGCAACCTTTCTAATCGCTGGTGTTGAACATAATGTATCACCAAGTGCTGGACAAGAAACCTTGACCAGCACATTCTTATTGTTAGGTCCTAGTTCCATTATACAGTCTCGTGTATTTTCTCAAATTCATAGTTAGGCTTGATAACCTCGTTTAAGGCCCTGCCTTGTGAGTCTGCCATGTTGAAAAGATTCCAATCTGTCAGCTCAACATCTTTGTAAATATAGGATGCGTGATTAAAATGTACAGTTAAAGTCTTATGCTCAACATTGTAAGCGGCTGACTTGACCGTAGATGAATCGTAATGTGAATGAGTTGTAGTTATCATATAAATGTTTAGATTTTATATGACACTGCTTAAGAATGTTTACGTTTATTGGTTATGTAGATGTAACTCTAATACCTCTTGCGGTAAGTGTACTCTCCAGGTCTTCGATTGCAGCAACGATAGAGCTAACGTCTACTTCTGGTGGAGCCTGCTGTTGTGTTGCTGGCTTAGCTGCTGCTTTATCAGGCTTCTTAAATATATCTTTTATAGTAAATCCAAGTTCACTAGTACTTGCTGCACCTTGCTCTACGCTACCTTTAAATTCAGTTAACATATCTGCTAGGTTTTGTAGTGCATCTTCTAGAGAAGCTCCCATCTGTGCAAGAATGTCTGCTGGTTCACCACCGTGTGTTAATGCCGCAAGTGCCTCGAACATAGTCCTTGCTTCAACTATCTTTTCAAGATCCATATTGTTAATAGCCTCAGCAGTAACTTGCATACCATCTCCAACCTTTGGCATTGCGTCACCAATTCTAGTCCATGCATAACCCTGAGCTGCATAACCTGCTGCTGGATCTTTTGCATCAACTGCTCCCCAGAATGCATTTCTAAATGCCGCTGCGCCTTCTGGGTTAACTGTATTTAATGCGTTAATAATTGATGGAATACTCTGACCCATCTTCTCGTAGGCTTCACCAGCTCTAACCCAAAGCCACTTTTTAGTGTTTAATAGTTTAGGATCTGCATCGTTACCTGATGTTAATGCACCGATCAATATTTTTATTTTGTTAGCTGCATCTGTTGCATCCCAGTTACCTTCCATCAATTTACTTGCTGCATCAGCAATATTCTTGATTGGTTCTGAGATCATCTTAGCGATTTCTGCACCCTTTTCAATTGTTGAAGATGAGAACCAACCGCTATCATCTTCAGCACCCAACTTCTTAAAGATACCTACCAGACCGCTATTACCGTCAGCACCTAATAGAATAAGTTTAACATTCTTCTCAACTTGCTTAAGCTTAGAAGGAATATCGCTAGCATCTGCAAAAGCAATCGCTTTACCATCTTTGTCGTATTTAGTCGGAAACTTAAGATTAGCCATCATCTGTACACCTTCCGCTAAGTTTAGCAGAGGAGTACCAACGTTCTGAATCATCTCTACACCCTTTTCGTAATCAGTGCTTGTGAACCAGCCTTTATCCGGACCGTTTGCCTGGCCAACTTGTGTAAACACAGAGACTAGGCCCTGTGTAGTACCGTCGCCAAGTAGAATAAGTTTAACGTTTTCATTTACCTTTCTAATTGCACTAGGTATATCGACGGTCTCAAATGCGATTGGTTTACCTTCTTTATCCCATTTAGTCGGGAACTTAAGATCTGCCATCGCTTGAACACCAAGAGCAATACCTGTTAAGGCATCACCCATACCCATTACAGATGATATACCGTCTGCAACTGGAGATTGTCTACCGCCGCCGAATATGCTTGCAAATAGTCCCTTTTTACCACCTGGGTATTTAGTACCAATCTGACCGAATACATTTGCCAACACAGATGTAATCAGTGCAGCATTAGTTGCAACTTTCATCGGTGCATCCGAGTTCATACTCTCGAACTTGATCGGATTGCCCTCTTTATCAAATTCAACTGGGAACTGTAAGTTAGCCATTGCCTGCATACCACGGGCGATACCAGTCAAGGCTTTACCCATGCCCAATGTTGCTGAGACACCTTGTGCCACTACCGAACCACCACTAAAGATACTGCCACTGCCGCCTGGGTAGAGTGTACCAATTCTTGCAAATGAATCTGAAAGTGACGTAACTATCATGTTTACGTTATTGTTGAGTGACTTAAGATCTGTCTTCTCAGCAATCTTCTGGAATTCAGAAATGCCTTTACCGATTAGAATCAGAGCAGCTCCTGCCATAATAAATGCTGGCGCACCTGCGTAAAGTCCAATAAGTGAAAGTGGACCTAGACTCATTGAGTCTGCAATTGCCTCAAACATCACTTCCATGTTGCTCTTAGGTCGACCACCACCGATACCTAAGAAGCCTTTAGTTTTCTGACCAGAGTCAGCAAAAAGACCACCGCTTTTAAACATAGTACCAATGTCTAGTTTAGTGAAAAAACCTAGGCCAATACCAATTGGTATCAGTGCTAGACCTGCTATCATCATCGCAGCGGAACCAAGCATAATAAATGGTGCAAGAAGGCCAAAGGCTGCCATCTCAACACCTAACAGTGCAATCAGTGCACCATATTGTCCAATACGTTCAAAACCATTATCTCCTAAAGCTGCATCTAGTGCTTTTACACCAATACCAATTACTACTAGTGATATACCTGCTACCATCATCGCAGCGGAACCAGCTAAAATATAAGGCGCAGCTAAACCTGCAAGTCCCATTGCAATTCCTAGACCTCCAATCAAAGCTCCCATCATACCAATGCGCTCCCAGCCATTTTCTTCAGGGATCGCCGCGTTTAGTATAGAGACTCCAAGTCCTATTACTATCAATGCCACACCTGCAACTAACATTGAAAGAGCACCTTTAATAATTTGAGCAGCACCTTTACCTGCTAGATAAAAACCTGCACCGATAGCACCGATTACAATGAATGCCTTTAAGGTTTCCATCGAAAGGATGTCACCAGGTACAAGCATGTCAAAGAAGTAGAGTGATAGTCCTAGAGCTAGAATAGAAAGTGCAGCAAAGCCCATAGCTCGAGCACCTTTAAGAATTGTTTTTCCTTTTATTCCAATTAGACCAAACGCTAGTGCAACTGCACCAATGATAATGCCTATTTTTAGTATGTCTTCAGGTGGCGGTGCTATAATATTAAATAGAGCTAGAGCAACACCAATTGCTAGAATAGATATGGCTGTTTTAAGCATTGCTTTCGCACCCATTTCAATCTTGTCTAAGATCTGCATCTGTTCTAGAAGCCAGAATGTACCACCGATAATCAAGAGTGCACCTGCTGTATAGAATGCTCCTTTGAGCATAAAAGGTCCGATAAAGCTAATCAGAGCTAGAGAAGCTCCGATTGCTAGAATACCTAAACCTAAATTCAACATCTTCTTGCCAAAGTCATCGTCTGTATCAAGACCTCCTATTAGACTTAGGCCAATAGCTAAGATCATCATTGTACCAACAAAAATAAGAGCTCCTTTCATAAGCTGAGCTCCCAAAACTGTAAATACATACAAGCCTGCTGCAACAGCTAATAAACCTAGGCCTAGAGCTGCAATACTTTTATTAAATTCTGAAACTTTTTCTAGAGGTATAAGTACGTCGATCAACGCTAATACTCCACCTAGTATTAAGATTGCGCCTGCTGCGAAGAATGCACCCTTTAGCATCTGAGGTCCAATTAGACTAATCAAGGCTAAGACGCCTCCTAAGACAGCTATCCCCATGCTTAGTTTAAGAAGAGCATCTGCCTGTTTCTTTGCGACCTTTGGATTTAACATAGTACTCATGATCTGAAGTACCTTAGTGATGCCAATTAAAATAAGACCAGCATATAGAGCTCCTTCTATTGCCTGCATACCAATTAGACTAACAAGAGCTAGTGAACCAGCTAGTGCTAGAATACTTAAGCCCACATTACCCAACAAAGAAATATTCTTGAGCGTCTTTTTATCTAGTCCTTCTGCTGCAAACATTAAGCCGTTTAATGTAAACATCAGACCCGGCACCCAGATGGGTGCTAACAGAGCACTCACTAATAAAAATGGTGTCGCTATCATCATACTGAAAGCAAAGCTAACGATAGCATCTCCTATCTCACCAAGCTTAACTAGGCCGCCGACTAGGGCATTCATCTTCTTGGCAGCTTCTTTGCCATCAGGCAATTCATTCAATGCCTGTACTAATATCTGAAAACCTTTACCGAGAGGCTCCATTGAATTACCGACAATGGCTAGAGCCTTAGCATCTTTAATAGCCTCCTTACCGGATGCTGCACCGTTGTTAGCAATTACGCGCAACAGTTCGACCATCTCATCCATCTTAGTGAATAAGACACCACCAACAGTCACGGAAGCAGCGGTCAGTTCACTGGCCTCTGCTATCCGATCTAGTTGTTTTGATTGTTCGCCTATTCTATCAAAGGCGCTTTTTAAAAAGTTTAAATTCACTTAGAGACTAAGTCTTTTTTTATTGATGCTCTATCTATATATCTTTATAGCTTTGGCATCTTAAGACTAGGAGTCTTTAGATTAGGGACCTTGGGCATCTTTGGCGTTTTAAAACTGTTTGTTCTTTCATTAGCCTGTTCTTGTTGGTCCTTGTTCTGTTTGTTTCGTTCCTTAAGATGTTCCTGCAGATTCTTAACATAGTACCAATATTCATAGTAGTACATGTTTTCAATCTCTGAAGGCTGCATCCTAAGATGTATACCCAGGTAGAACTTAGTCTTAAAGTAGTTCTCCAGCGAGATCTGAAATAATGAAAAGACTTTTGATGCCACCTGGGAAGTCAAGAGGGGCTTTCGCAACCTCCCCGTCGATTTCTTTTTCAAGTGTTGTTTCTACACCGATCTTCATGCGTTCTGCTAATCGGTAGATAACCATAAATTTCTTTTCATCCCAACCTTTATAGTCAATCTCTAGTTCAAAGATTTTCTTCATGTTGAGGTTTCTCCAGTCACTGACAATATAAGGTAGGACTTGAATGAAAGCCTTATCAAAATCAATACCCTTCTCTTGGCGATCTTTAAGGTATTTAGTGATTTCTTGCATAACACCAATTGTTGGTGGATGCATTCTCACTGTACCTGCAGATTTAGTTTTAATTACATAAGTACGTTCAGCTGCAGAATAATATTTCTCAATTTCTTCTGGAATCTGATTAGGTACTAGGTAACGTGTTGATAATTCGATTTCAACTTGCTTGTTAGATTCTTCCATTTTACCCTTAAGAATAATCTTATTCTCTGGTTCTGGAAAGGTCAAGTCCCTTACTTTAAGAAGTAAAACAATTCTATCTTCTTCAAGAAGATCTTTGAATGAGAGTCTTCTAGTGCCAGCCTCAAGCTTACAGCAAGATTCAACAATTGAGTTTAACTTCTCTTCCATATCAAGGTAGTTAGCCTCGTCCATTGTTGAAAAATGTCTAATCTCAGCTGCTTTGGCAGATCTAATCTGTAGTTTGAATTCAGCTGGATAGAATTTACCCATTGAAGGCAAATCTTCTAGATTAAGAGTGTGCCAGCCTAAGATGTTATCTGAGCTCTCAGGCGTTTCAGGTCCAAAGTTACTCATGTCAACTCTACCTAGACCCTTTGAGTCAATTACGTTCTCAATTGCATCTGCTTCAGCGTCTACATTTTGATGTGCGTTTGTGTTGATTCCTTGGTCTTTAGCATCAAGCTGTCTAGCTAGATCCTCTTGGTTCATGTTCTTGTTTTTGTTATCCATATTTACTTGTCTTTTAAGTTTTTAAGATCTTTTTTTATTGTTTGTCTTTCTTCTTTAGTTCGCTTACTCAATTCATTTTGGATTAATATACGTATGAACGCACTGATAGAAACTGGCCTTTCCTCCTTTTCTAAAGCATCATTCAATATAATCCTATTGACCTGAGCAACTTCATCTTCTGTCAAAAGAACTTGCAATTTCTTTGTCAATTTATGATTGTTCATAGTATATTATGTTGGTATTGTAATATGTTTCAAGTTCAAAAAAAGAGAGAGACTTTAAAAGGCCTCTCTCCTTAAGTGATTTAATACGTATTAGTTTAATTCTTCAGCGAATACGTCGCTTCTCCATGTAACTTCTAAAGTTTGTGGATCTGCTGATTCATAAGATAGTTCACCTGTGAAACCTAAACCTGATGTGATGAATGCATCATCAAGTGTTACTTTTCTGTAGATGTCACCCTCTCTGTTGAATTGTACAATTACGATCGTACCAACATAATTCTTTTTCAAGCCCATTTCACCAGTTTCCGGGTTGTATGCGCTTCTGTACCATTGTCTCATAGTCTTGTACAGATATGCTTGATTTGAATCATTTAGGTTTAACGTAAAGTTAACTGTTACGTCAATTGCTGTTCCATCAGGCATACCAGCATAAGATCTAGTTGAGAACTTATACTTCTGCTCAACGGCTGCAACTTCTCTATGAAGAGCTTCCAAACCCGAGATTGAGTTTACATGTTGTAATAGTAGTTCTTGACCAGAAACTCCGGTTGGAGGTAGAATAGTTACCTCAAACAGGTTAGCCTGTACTGGTTCGAACTGCTTACCTTTCTTGCTGGTTTGGTCTTCTGAATAATGTGGTAAAGCCATTTTTATCTTTCTTTTATTTTATATATCTTTCGTTTCTT
>Ga0181601_10006095_pt1 | contig 10012 bp, 13 predicted proteins | sample 041ome_8_FD_133020 | JGI IMG/M metagenome (GOLD analysis project Ga0181601, IMG submission 133020) | Coastal salt marsh microbial communities from the Groves Creek Marsh, Skidaway Island, Georgia - 041407BS metaG (megahit assembly) | ecosystem: Environmental > Aquatic > Marine > Intertidal zone... | reverse complement strand
GTTCTCGTTTATGGCCTCGACCCTGTTTTTTCGCGAAACGGTCACCCGCCGCGAGATCGCGGGTATTATGATTCTATGCGCCGCCATCGTCGGGCTGATCCTGTGGAAATAGTTTGCGGCTAGTTGTCAGCGTTCGGATCGTACCCGCGCAGACGCAGGAACAGACTTTCTTCATCATCATTGCGGAAAAAAGGAACTGATGCGGGCGGGCCGTCCAGATGCGCATCGGCTGCGACCTCGGCCAGAACGACCTCGGTGATGAAGGGCAGGTCAAACTTGCGGATTTCGTCCAATGCTATCCATTGCAGATGCGAAAGCTCGTCACAGGCGGCCGAGAAATCATCCAGATCGGTCTGGATCGCATCGGCATCCACCAAAAAGAACCGCGCATCAAAGCGGCGTGGCCGACCCGGAGGCGTGATCGCACGGAACACGAAATCCATACCTTCGGCACAAGGGACAAAACCACGCTCGGCGTAGCCCTGCCAGTCTTCGGGTGGTTCGCTGGACCATGTGCCGGGTTTGCCAAGAATTAAACCGGTTTCTTCCCAAAGCTCGCGGATCGCGGCGGCCACCAATCCGTCGGCCAAATCCTCTGAGCTGTCCTGCCGCAAGCGGGACAGGTTGGGTTCAGAAATTTGGCTAATCAGCGGAATATCCCTGTCGGCCGCATCCATTGCCCCGCCGGGGAACACGAACTTGTTGGGCATAAACGCAGCCTGTGCCCCGCGCTGCCCCATTAAGACACTCGGAGAGGTATGCCGGTCGCGCAGAACGATGACAGTGGCCGCATTGCGGATTGCTGTTTTATCCAAATCCTGATCCCTCCTGATCGAAGGGGTTTAGTTATGCCCGAAACCGTGCATTCTGCGGGACCACTGAATAGCCACCACAACCCCTTTTAGCCTTGGAAGAAGATATAGGGACAATCCGACACAGAATACAGTCAGAACCGTGAAAGTGACCAAAGGTTCCGGCTGCCATGTAACAAAGATAAAATGCAGCAGCGGTGCCATCAGGTGGCCGACAACCAGAATCGTCAAATAGGCGGGGCCATCATCGGCTTTCTGGTGGGACAGGTCCTCGTGGCACACAGGACACGCATCGCGCACCTTTAGATAGCTCTTCAGCATCGGACCCGATCCGCAGTTGGGGCATTTGCGGCGAAACCCCTTGCCGATTGCCGGCCAGATGGGGCGGTCGTCATGCGGGACATGCGAATGGGTCGTTGCGACCGATGGCATATCGGCTGTGGTGATGTTGTCTTGCGGCATTCGGGTACTCATTATTGCGATGAACCGAAAATGAAGGTTCAAAGCGCATGTTTAAAGTGAGCGCTTTGTCCTTGCGTCGCGATGTCGCAAAATACTTTTTTAAAAATACTGCGACGGAAATCTTTTGCCCCCGCGTTTGACTTTGTGAATGCGGCGGAAATGCCGCTTCGAAAAAACCTAGAGGCAAAGGAAACCTGTTATGAAAAACTCTCTGAAACTGACCCTTTTGGCCGCAACTCTTGGTGCCACGGCGCTTGCTGGTGCGGCTTACGCATTCCCTGGTGGCAAAGGCGGTATGACCCCGCCCAGCTTTGAAGAAATGGATGCAAATGGTGACGGTGTTGTAACTGCGGACGAGCTTGAGGCGCTGGGCGCGTCGCAGTTCGCAGCGTTGGATACAGATGGCAATGGTGTGATTTCTGCCGAAGAACTGACCGCCATGATGCAGGAACGCGCTGCGGGTCGTATGGCAAAGGGCGTTGAGCGGATGATCGAGAAAATGGATCAAGACGGCAACGGCGCGCTTAGCGCAGACGAAATGCCCGGGCCGGACATGAGCAAAATGCTGGGTCACGTTGACAGTGATGGCGATGGTGCCATCTCGGCTGATGAATTCGAGGCTGCAAAAGAACAGCGTGGCGAGCGTGGTGGAAACGGCAAACGCGGTGGTCACGGTGAGGGCGGTGGTCACGGTGAGGGCGGCCACGGCTCAAAAGGTGATCACGGTGCACGTGGCTAACCAGATGTGATGCAGCGGCGGGGAGTTTCCCGCCGATTGCCGAGCCTGCGGACCACTGCTAGACCTGATTTATGACGATGCCCTTTGATGCCTGTTCCGATGTGCCTGACGAAGCGCTGCTGAAGCTCTTCGCAAATGGCGATCGTGTGGCGGCCAAGGTGCTGACACTGCGGTTGACACCGCGGGTCTTCCGTCAGGCGTTTCGCGTGCTACAGGATCAGGCCGAAGCAGAAGATGTGGCTCAGGAAGCCATGCTGCGCTTGTGGAAAACCGCACCGGACTGGCGTCAGGGCGAAGCAAAGATCACCACGTGGGTTTATCAGGTGACAGCCAACCTGTGCATCGACCGTTTGCGTCGACGTAAACCGTCTGACCCGCTGGATGCTGTTACCGAACCGGAAGACGGCGCCGACAGTGCGGATATGCAGATGCAGAACCAGACGCGGGCGGCGGCGCTGAACGCGGCCCTGCAGGAATTGCCGGACCGCCAACGAGAGGCGGTGACGCTTCGACATCTGGAAGAATTCACCAACCCGCAGATCGCTGAAGCGATGGGGGTTGGGGTCGAGGCTGTCGAAAGCCTTGTGGCGCGGGGCAAGCGCGCCTTGAAGGGTCTACTTGCCAAACGCAAAGAGGAGCTGGGCTATGACGACTGGCGACGATAAAGACGACAAGATACTGGACGATATGTTTCAGGCCGCACGATCAGAGATGCCCGAGCCTTCGGACGATCTGATGGCGCGTGTGATCGCCGAAGCCGATCAGGTGGCCGAAGCGTGGGCACAAGCGGAAGCGGTGCCCGTGGCGACGTCGGGCGGTTGGTTTAGGTCGCTGCTTGATGCGGTGGGCGGTTGGCCCGCAGCCTCGGGAATTGTGACGGCTGGAATGGTCGGTTTGGTTGTCGGGGTCAGCCCGCCTCAGACGCTTTCGGACTTCGCCGAGGGCTATATCTACGGCACCTCTGACAGCTATCTGGTTGACCCTTACGATGGTTTCGGCTTCGCTGCAGATGAAGGATGATGTGATGACCGAGCAAACCACCAAATCCGCGCGCTGTCCCCGTTGGGTCAAGATCGCTTTAGCATTGTCGTTGGCGGCGAACCTTTTGGTCGTGGGATTGGGTATCGGCATGGCCACCCATTTCAAAGCCTTTGGCGGCCCACCGCGGGCGTCAGATGCAGGGGGGGCTTATACGACGGCTCTGTCCCCGAAAGACCGTCGCGAGATCGGTCGTGATCTGACCGCTCAGTTCCGAGATATGCGCCAAAGCCGGACCGAGGTGCTGGGCGAATATCGTGCCATGCTGCAGATATTGAAGACTGAACCGTTCGATCGCGCCGCCGCCGAGAGTATCCTTCAACGACAGTCCGATATTGCAGACCAACGCCGCAAAGCAGGCGAGCGCGCTTTGCTGAACCGGCTTGAGGCGATGACCCCTGCCGAACGTGCGGCCTTTGTTGAGCGTCTTGAGAACGGGCTTGCCCGCCACGCACCCAGCAAGCCCTAGGTTGCCAATGGCACTGGCTGGCTGGTGACGCAGCGGTTCCGACCGCCTCGTTTGGCTGCGTATAGCGCGAGATCGGCAGCCGAGATTTGTGCCTCGTACGACATGGGCCCATCACAGGGCTGAAACGCGGCCAACCCGGCCGAGATTGACAGTTGGTGTATGCGGTGATCCGGCATTGGAATGTCCAGCTGGGCTGTGATCTGGCACAGGCGATCCGCGATGTCCTGCGCGGTTGTCTGGTCTGTGTCGGGGAGCATGATCAAAAGTTCATCCCCGCCAATACGGGCGCAGATGTCCTGTGCCCGCAGATTGCGTTTAAGCGCATGTGCCAGCGCGATCAGGGCAGTGTCCCCGCCTATATGACCGAATGTGTCGTTGACGGCTTTGAAGTGATCCACATCCAGAAGCATCAGCGCATAGGGCTGTTTTTGCGCGGACATTTGTTCAAGCTGCCACATTGCGCTGCGGCGGTTGGGTAGGCCTGTTAACGGATCGGTCAGGGCATCCTGATAGTTTTTCAGCAGGTGCTTTTCAAATCGGTCAAGTCGGCGTTTCACCAATATCAGGCGCTCTAGCCGATATCCTACGTCCTCGGTCGATTGGGCGGCGTCAAGAACAGCGTCTGCGCCCAGATCAATGCAAGCAAGCCTGTCTTCGTCCGCAATGTCGCTGGCCGTGACCAGTTTTACCATCCGTTTGGTGTCTGGCACCGATTGCAGCACAGTCAATGCCTGTCGCGTCACGTCGCCCTGAAAGGGAAGCACAATGGCTTCGGGGTGATCTGACGCAGTGCGACCTGATGAAAGCCGGAAATCCGCGTCAGCTGGAACTTCGGGCTGGACAGCACCCCCAGCCATTCCGGATCGGGTGCTGGATTTACCACAAACGCAACGCTGTAGGGTGATGTGAACCCGGGGCTACTTTCGCTCATCCCCCAAAGGGCTGTCTGACTGCGGTATCGGGCGTCTTCGTGCAACTGGTCGCGACGACGCAACAGGCGGCGAACATGGGTGAGCAGGGTTTGTTCATCTACCGGAGTCGGCAAAACCTCATCGGCGCCAGCGCGCAGCAGTCCGATGGTGCGTGCCTTTAACGCGTCACTGCCCACTGCAATGATCGGCACGTCCAGCCCCGCAGGGTCCGACCGGATGGTGGGGATCAGTTTTTCGGCTCCGACGCCCACTACAACTATCTGGGGCCGGTATAGCCGCAGATTGGCTAAGGCATCGGTTGCCGTTTCCGCAGCCAGAACATGGTGGTACGCCATGTTCAGTTTAACCTTTAGCAGAATACGGTTGGTAGCGATTGCATCGACAATCAGGATCGTTGCCGGCATTTCTGGTCCTCTGCTCTTGTGACGTCGGCTGAGAGTAGTAATGGTGAAACTTGATTAATGAATCCTTTTCAGAGGTGGAAAATGTCATTCTCGCAGGATCAGGCCGAGGCTTTGGCGCTAAAGGCGCTGGGCTTTCTTGTGGCCGACGAAGAGCTGCTGCAAATCTTCATGGGAAGCAGCGGTGTTTCCGCCGAAGACCTGCGCACTGGGGCCGGTGACCCGGCATTTCTGGGCTCGGTTCTGGATTTTATTTTGATGGACGATCAATGGGTTGTGCGGTTTTGTGATGCAAACCGGATTGCCTATGATCAGGTCTTTCCAGCGCGGCAGGCGTTGCCGGGCGGAGAGCAGGTAAACTGGACATAAAAGGCAACTGGGATGACTATTCAGGGAATATTGTTCGACAAAGACGGAACTCTGTTTGATTTCCGCGCCACTTGGTCGCCTTGGGCCAAATCGTTTCTGTCACGGGTTTGCAAAGGGGATCAGCACCGGGCGACCTTGGTGGGTCAAGCCGTGGGATTCGACTTTCAGAGTGGCGAGTTTTCTCCCTCGAGCATTGTCATCGCTGGAACGCCTGCCGAGATTGCGGATGTTTTGATCCCACAGTTTCCGGAATACTCTGTCCATGAAATCTTGGACATCATCAATCAAGAGGCCGAAGCCGCCCCCATGGCCGAAGCCGTTCCGCTTGCCCCGTTCTTGGGTGCCTTAAAGACCAAGGGATTGAAGCTGGGGGTCGCCACCAATGACGCTGAAGCCCCTGCGCGGGCGCATTTGAACGCCGTTGGAGTGCTTGATCAGTTTGATTTCGTGGTAGGCAGCGACAGCGGCTATGGTGGCAAGCCAGCGCCGGGGCAGATGCTCGCCTTTTGCGACAAGTGCGATCTTGATCCCGCACAGGTGGTCATGGTTGGCGACAGCCTGCACGATATGCGGGCAGGGCGCGCGGCCGGTTTTCAATGTATTGCGGTCCTGACAGGCTTGGCCGGGGCTGATGTGCTGGCCCCTGAAGCCGATGTCGTGCTTCCCGACATCGGGCACATTCTGTCATGGCTGGATGGGGCAGGGTCCTAAAACGCCGCTTCCCCCAAGAATTACGACAGGAAGCGTCGCAAACCACCAAGTGTGTCGCTTTTTTCACATGTTTTCTGAGCCAACGTAAAATTGGAGTCGGACATGTCGGATCAAGGTCAAAAACGCAGACGCGGTGGCGGTCGCTCGGGCAACGCGGGCAGACGGGGATCTGCGGCGATCAGCCAGATGCCCTGGCGCATTCCGGTTAATACCGACAGACCGACCGAACCCCTGAACGAAGAGGGGATTCAGGCGATCCACAATGGCGCGATGCAAATTCTGGAAGAGATCGGCATCGAAATCCTGAACGCCGAAGCGCTTGAAATCTTCCGCGAGGCGGGGGCGACAATCAACGGTGAAAACGTGCGCGTCAGCCGTGAGTTTATTATGGAGATGATTGCCAAAGCGCCGTCTCAGTGGACATTGACCCCTCGTAATCCTGACCGTCAGTTGCCGGTTGGTGGCAACAATATCCTGTTTGGCAACGTCAGCTCTCCGCCCAGCTACTGGACGATCAATTCGGGCGGCAAGAAGACCGGCACACGCGAGATGTGCAAGGATTTTATCAAGCTGAGCCAATACTTTAACTGCATCCACTTTATCGGTGGCTATCCGGTAGAGCCGCAGGACATTCACGCCTCGATCCGCCATCTGGACGTGCTTTATGACAAGCTGACCCTCTCGGATAAGGTGGTTCACACCTACAGTCTGGGCAAAGAGCGCGTTGAAGACGTCATGGAGATGGTCCGGATCGCCGGTGGTCATAGCCACGAGGAATTCGAGGCTTACCCTAAGCTGTACACGAACATCAACTCGACCTCGCCGTTGAAACACGACGAGCCGATGCTAGACGGATGGATGCGCATGGCTCGGCGCAATCAGGGTCTGATCGTGACACCCTTTACCTTGGCAGGGGCCATGGCGCCGGTCACGATGGCGGGTGCAGTTGCGCAATCTCTGGCCGAGGGGCTGATTGCTGTGGCCCTGGCGCAATATATTCGGCCGGGTGCGGCCTGTGCCATCGGAACGTTCACGTCGAACGTTGATATGAAATCGGGCGCGCCTGCGTTTGGTACGCCGGAATATATGCGCGCCACGCAGATGACCGGCCAGATGGCGCGTTTCTATAATCTTCCGATGCGATCAAGCGGTGTGTGCGCCGCCAACGTGCCAGACGGGCAGTCCATGTGGGAAACCTCGAACAGTCTTTGGGCCTCGGTTCAATCGGGGACCAATCTGGTCTATCACGCCGCCGGTTGGCTTGAGGGCGGGTTGATCGCCAGCCCCGAGAAATTTGTGATGGATTGCGAAATTTTGCAGCAAATTCAACGCTATTTTGAACCTGCTATCACAGCAACCACACCCGATGATATTGCCGTTGAGGCCATTCGCGCTGTGGGGAATGACGGCCACTTCTTTGGTATCCAGCACACACAAGATCGTTATACGACGGCCTTCTATCAGCCATTCCTAAGCGACTGGCGCAATTATGAAGCATGGGAAGCGGCGGGCGGCACATGGACCGCCGAGCGTGCGCATAACGTCTATAAAGCGATCATCGACGAGTTCGAAGCACCGGCCATGGACGAGGCCATCCGCGAAGAGCTTCAAGCCTTTGTCGCGCGCCGCAAAGAAGAGGGCGGGGCCCCAACCGACTTCTGATCACCAGTTATTAAGATTTTGCGGGATAAGGTTCCCTGACTATTCAGGGAACCATGATGCAAGGCTTTATTAACAAAGCGATCCAGTGTTTTGCCCGCGATATGTATGGCGACGGGCTTTGGCGGCAGGTCACTGACAGAGCTGGTCTGGGCTATTCCAATTTTGAAGCGATGCTGGATTATCCGCCGGATGTTACGGATAGGGTTTTACAGGAACTGCAATCCCACTTGGGGAAGTCGCGCGAAACTCTGTGTGAGGATTTGGGGACTTATTTGGTCTCTCACCCTCATATGGAGGCGCTGCGCCGCTTGCTGCGTTTCGGCGGGGCCAGCTTTGAAGAGTTTTTGCAATCTCTCGACGAATTACCGGATAAGGCCCGTTTGGCCTTGCCTGAAATTACCCTGCCAAGTTTAAGTGTGCGTATGATTGAGCCGCGCTTCTATTGCTTGCGCATGGGCCATGGTTTGCCTGGGTTTTCCCTTGTGATGATGGGGATATTGCGCGCTCTTGCAGATGATTACGGGGCACTTGTTTTGCTTGAGCTTTTGCCGGGGCAAACAACGGACGAAATCCACATCACCCTTGCCGATGCCGAATTCTCTAGTGGTCGGTCTTTTGATTTGTCCGCCGGTCGTCAGGTGGCCCATGGTTGAGTTGCCGTCTATCTGCACGGCGCTCGATCTGCTGTGCCCGATGCATCTGGTGTTGTCAGATGGTGGTCAGATTGTACACGCCGGTCCCACTGTGCGCCGTTTGTTGCCAGACACGGCCTTTCCCATCGCATTTACTAGGGACTTCCGGATCAGCAAGCCCGAGCGGTGCACTGTCAAGACTTTGTCGGACCGCATCGGGCAAAGTATCACGGCCGTACCGCGCTCTCATCCCAATCTGAAGCTTAAAGGGGTGTGCGTGCAGGTCGGTGACTATTTTGTCCTGAACCTGTCTTTCGGGCTGTCAGCAGTTGAAGCAGTGAAAACCCTGAACCTCACCAATGCCGATTTTGCCCCGACTGACCCGACCGTCGGAATGCTCTACCTAGCCGAGGCAAAGACCATGGCCCTGGAAGAGTTCCGCAATCTCAGCCAGCGTCTTGAAGGGGCAAAGCGTCTTGCCGAGCTGGACGCCAGCACTGATCCTTTGACCGGACTGTTGAACCGGCGTGGCTTTGATGAACTGGTTGGCCCGCTATTGGCTTCTTCGGAGCCATTCGCGGTGCTGCAGATTGATTTGGATCACTTCAAAGCGGTGAATGACGGCATGGGCCACGCGGCGGGGGATGAGCTTTTGCAGAAAACGGCGTATATCTTGCGGCAAGAAACGCGAAAAGGGGATCTGATTTGTCGCAATGGTGGGGACGAATTCACACTGGTCCTCCGTGATGTCAGCGATCCAGAACTGGCGCGGGACATCGGAGAGCGGATCGTTTTGCAGCTCAAAAAACCATTACAGCTGACGGCCGGAAGCGCGCGTATATCGGCAAGTGTCGGAATAGCCTGGTCAGACAATTACGCGCGCGATGGGTTGGGGCGTATTTTTCAGGATGCCGACAAAGCCCTGTATTCCTCAAAAGCTGCCGGCTGCGGCCGTCAAACCTGTGCGGCATAGACTACAGGATCGTGCGCTTTTTCTGTGGTGGTCTGGCTGTCAGAATCAGTGAAGGACGTAATGATGTTTGCTGTTTATGCTCGGGCTTTGACGCCACTTTGACTGGACTGCCTTCTAGGTTGGCCCAAGCGGCCCCGGATATCAAAAAGGTCAGAATTGTCAGCGTCGCATTCGGCAGCATGTCCAGCCCGTTAATCGCAAGCAAAAGCGCGATTGTCGCCAGATGCGGTGAAAGCTCGCCGTTGGCGATTTGGTTTCTTTTCCAATAGGCCAAGAAAACTGGGGCCAGCATAAGCCCGTTCTGAGAGGCCCAGCCAACCAGTCCATATCGACCAAGCTCGATGATCCAACCTCCGTCAGGGACGGTAAGAATTCTGCCGTATCCCGAGAATATCAGGTTTCTTCCGTAGCCGCCCCAACCGAAAAGGGGTCTTTCTACGACGCGTTCAAACAGGATCGTTTCATTAACCAGGCGGAACAGAAGAGATCCTGCTCGGTCGTGATTGAGGGCGGTAAAGAAACCGACGATTTGATCTTCTGGAACAAGCGCCAATAGTTTTGAAAACGGATAGAAAACGACGATCAGGGCGATCAACATCGCGATTGTGATCTGTGTTTTGACGCGCACCATCAGTAGTAAAGAGACAACAACAATCGTGTAGATAATTGGCCCATACGATTTACTAAGCACTGTAGATATGCCGTTACTCGCGGGACATTTCCTTTAACCTCCCAGATTTGGGAAGAAGGAGATGTTCATGAACAAGGATCAACGCGAGATTCAACGCAAATTGCGGATACTGCGATACGCT
>Ga0181601_10006093_pt1 | contig 10013 bp, 9 predicted proteins | sample 041ome_8_FD_133020 | JGI IMG/M metagenome (GOLD analysis project Ga0181601, IMG submission 133020) | Coastal salt marsh microbial communities from the Groves Creek Marsh, Skidaway Island, Georgia - 041407BS metaG (megahit assembly) | ecosystem: Environmental > Aquatic > Marine > Intertidal zone... | reverse complement strand
TTACCTGTACAATAAAAATTTTTGATCGCAGATCTCTAAATGGTCAAAAGATTTCAAATTCATTGTGAATATGTAGCTTGGCACCTTTGGGATAGGAGCCAGCGGCACTGTCAGACCAAATTGGCTTGAGGCTGGCGAGGCCAGTCCGTAGCCTCCGCGGATGAAAAATCCGTTCCGTTATTTCAACTCGTCGCCCGAGATCATTCGCCTGACGGTGATGATGTATGTTCGCTACCCGTTATCGCTACGTCAGGTCGAAGATCTGCTGCACGAACGGGGCGTCGATATTTGTCACGAGACGGTTCGGTTCTGGTGGAACCGGTTCGGTCCGATGTTCGCCGCGGAGATCAGGAAACGCCGGGTTCATCATCAATCATATTCGAACTGGCGCTGGCACCTGGATGAGGTGTTTGTGAGGATCAACGGCGAGACGCATTACCTCTGGCGCGCCGTTGATCATAAGGGCGAAGTGCTCGAGGTCTTCGCCACGAAACGGCGGGATCGCCGGGCTGCACTTCGGTTTATCAAACGTGCGATGAAGCGGTACGGTCGGCCGAAGACGATCGTGACGGACCGACTAAAGTCTTACCGGGCAGCGATGAATGTGATTGGGAATGGCGCTGACCAAGAGTGCGGCCGCTGGCTGAACAATCGGGCGGAAAACTCACATCAGCCATTCAGGCGACGGGAAGGGGCGATGTCGAAATTCAGGGACGTAAAGACCCTACAGAAATTCGCCGCCGTTCATGCTTCGACCTTCAACCATTTCAATGCCGACCGACATCTTAAAAGCCGCTCCGACTTCAAGCAGAACCGCTCCGCCGCGCTGGCCGAGTGGCGTGAGTTGGCGGCATAAAGACGGCGTCGCCGCCGATTTTGGAGACTGGTTCGCATTAGACTGACAGCGCCAAAAGCTGGTTAGATACAGGGCACCTGTAATTATCTTACGGGACTTTTGTTTACGGTAACCAGGCAGTGATGGCTGGCGTGAGCGCGGTTGCTTGGCAGATGCGCTGTTGATGTCGATCGGAAGTGGAGTGTCTCAGAATGACCTACGGACCATTCAGCGTTAACCTGATTTTTAGTTGTCCGCTTGCCTAGGCCTGACAAAACACAGGCGCTTAGAACACTATTCCTGTCGACATAATAAGCTCTGTATCCCTCAATAAAGTTCCGGCCGGGTTTCGGCGGAATGAAGCTCGTGCCCGGATTCTGTGTTGCACTGTTTTGTATGTGCATCAGTATTTGTTTCTGGGTGCTCTGTGATGAGGAGGTTTGACCAACAGTAAGAGGCGCTCCGACAAAATGCGGGCTATATCCGGTATATGTCTGTTGTGGGCTTGCCGTGACGATTTGGTTTGGCACTAATTGTGGCTTGGCTTGCGGGCTTGGTTGCGGCGGCGCCACTTGCGTCATCGGCTGAGGTGTCTGCTGCGCGGGTGGGTTGGGCGGCACCGGGTACCCTGTCGCAGGGTCACGTTTGCCCTGCCAGGTCGGAAACTTCTGAAAGCCTGGCTTAAGCGCCGGAGCTGTGTTGCTGAACAGTTGCGGCGGCGCCACTTGCGTCATCGGCTGAGGTGTCTGCTGCGCGGGTGGGTCGGGAGGTACGTAGTAAGGACTATGTCCGGTATATGTTTGTTGGGGGCTCGGTTTAACCACAACAGGCGCTTGGGGTTTTGGCGTGTTGCTAGTTAATCCGCCGCCGGATTGAGTGGCCGCAGGGGTGACGACTATGGTCTGGACGTTCGTCGTTGGTTGTGGGGATGGCACAGTAACGTGGGTACTGCCGCCTCCCTGACAATTGGGATTATGCGCAGCTGCGTTGGCATTTTGGCAACCGGGTGGGTTTCTTTTGGCATCCACGTCTGAAGCCATAGCGACAGCAGTCAGTAGAACTATCAGTCCGGCAACTGGTTTCATCATTGATTGCTGCCAATCCTTGCAATTCATCGGGATCTGTCGGCTACCAGGCATACTGGGCCTGCATGTAGAATTCTGGAGTGTGGTCGCGGTCGCTGTGTGTTCCATCATGGACGGGTAATGCAAGCCAGCTATTGATTGAAAAACCACTCTCGAATGTGGCCCTAATTCCTATGCCTGTGCTTGCAAGCTCGGTGTTGTCTGGTCGACCTACTGATAACTCGCTATTCGAATTATTAAGATATGTAACATCCAAGAAGGCGAAAGGAGCAATCCCGATCAGGTTTAGCGCATTCGCATGAATAGTTTCGGCGATTTCAAGTGTTAGGTTCGTGCCGCTGCTGCCTGCATATTCAAACGGCGCAAAACCACGCTGTTTATCCTGTCCACCAAAGCTGAATAACTCAAAGGATGGTTGGTTCTTCGATCCCAGTTGTCCAGACAACTCCAGGAGGAATTCCGCATTATCGGATACCGATGGCAGTCCATAGATCAACCCGACTCCTGCACGTAGTGAGCCAAAATTGTTTTCTGCGCCGGAAAACTCATGGCCCCCCGAAAACGTCAAACCATAGGACACGGTATCGCCCTGATCGGTGTCCAATTTGTAAAACCAGGAGGTGCGGAGAATCGCGTTTCTTCGATCCTCGGACAGATTATCTTTGTCTACCCGATAATCCATTTCTATGAAGCCAGTTTTTGCCTCGTTGACAGTGCGCTTGAATCGATGTCCAAAAAGCACGGCGCCGGCGGTAGATTTTGATGCAAGAGTGTTCTGGTTTCGGAAATTAAAATCTGACGCCGAATCAAAATGTGAGGCACGGGTTTCTGCAAAACTGCCGATACTATTTACCGGTACCTGATAAGAAACTTGCCCAAAATAAGAACGTGTATTGGTTTTAGCCTGCGCGCCCGCGAGTTCGAGTTGAAGTATGTCTCCGCCTGCGACAAGAGAATAAAGCTCTTGGTGAAGTACGACTTCCTTGCCGGACAGGTCTTCTGTCGGTATATTGTGAAATGAGATGCTGCCTGACTGAGAAACCCTGGATCCGACTAAAACAGCTTCATAGCCGGTGCCGTTCCCAAGGCGATTGAGCTGCAGGCTTGCGGTCAATCCTGGGATGTCGTTAATCAGTCCAGTGACATGATCGATTTGTTCGATGTGAGGCGTGGGCCCGACGAGCTGGTTGAGGTAGGCTCTGGCTAAGCTGCCTGTTCTTTCGTCCAGACCTAAGACTGAAACAGCTTCGATTTGGCCAAGATCGACCCGCAAGGTTTCACCTGCAACTGAGACTGATGCAAGCACATAGCCCTGATTCTCGAGAAAATGAACAAGGTTATTTGCTGCTTCGGATACATCCGAATAAGTGTGAAGAGAAACCCCGCCCTTGAGTTCCGGTGGCAGCCCTTCCACTTGCAATGGTTGCGCACTTGCCGCCGAATGGATGGCTAGGCCTAGAACGATCGCGCAGCTGGCCATAGCGGTATGTATTCGGATTCGCAGGATCTTAGCGTTCGTTAAAAGCTCAATCATTTGAAGGTAATTTCTTATCGCGGTAAAATCTTTTGATGAGCCAAAATTGTAGTTTGTTTTGGAGAATATTTATAGCGGCACTGTCAGACCAAGTTGGCTTGAGGCGAGTGGGCTCGTTCCGTAGCGTCGTTGGATGAGAAATCCGTTCCGCTATTTCAACTCGTCGCCCGAGATCATCCGCCTCACGGTGATGATGTACATCCGCTACCCGCTGTCGCTGCGCCAGGTTGAGGGCATGCTGTTCGAACGTGGCATCGATATCTGCCATGAGACGGTACGTTTTTGGTGGAACCGGTTCGGCCCGATGTTCGCTGCGGAGATCCGGAAGCGGCGGGTTCTTAATCGTTCGTATTCGAATTGGCGCTGGCACCTGGATGAGGTTTTTGTTCGGATCAACGGCGAGACGCGTTACCTGTGGCGCGCGGTTGATCATGAAGGCGAGGTGCTCGAGGTTTTTGCGACAAAACGGCGAAATCGCGCGGCTGCACTCGCTTTTCTGAAGCGCGCGATGAAGCGGTATGGTCGGCCGAAGATAATCGTAACGGACCGACCAAAAGTCTTACCGGGCAGCGATGAATGTGATCGGGAATGCCGCCGATCAGGAATGCGGCCGCTGGCTTAACAACCGGGCGGAAAACTCACATCAACCGTTTCGACGAAGGGAAGGGGCGATGTCGAAATTCAGGGACATCAAGACGCTTCAGAAGTTTGCCGCCGTTCATGCTTCAACCTTCAACCACTTCAATCTCGACCGCCATCTTAACAGTCGTTCCGTCTACAAGAAGAACCGCTCCGCCGCGTTGGCCGAATGGCGTCAACTGGCGGCATGAAGTTAGCCTTGTCCGTCAATTCGGAGACTGGTTCGCATTAGCCTGACACCACCGCCAATAATTTCCTGCATTGCCTGATTGATATCTGCGGCCAGGTGGCCGTGCAGTTCGAGGGCAAAATTTCCGCGGCGGGTTCGCTCGAGACTCCGTCCACCTAATTGGGCACGGCGAAGGTTAGGTTTGCCCAAAGCGTTTCCCAAACGGCATTTGTGTCTCTGTGGCGCTCATGCGGCTGTCGGAATATCACGGCATTCAACATGTACTCGGAGCCCGCCACGATGGGCAGGACAGCGATGCCATCGGCGTTGGTCTCATGAACCGATGCTATCAGTTCGCCCGAAGCGGCCTTGGAATACATCTCGAGCTGAGAATCAGGACGTGGCGCGCCATTGAAGAAAAGCTGGACCCGAATATCAGTGGCATCTTTCAGAAGGTAGGGGTTTTCCAGCGCGACCAGCTCGGCCTCAAGCCCTATTCGGCGGTCGGCACCTTGTGCATTCCCGACACTGACGAGCGCCTTTGAATACCGGGTATAAACTTCGGTAAATTTGCCAGAGGACAAGCCGCGCGCGAAATGCGTCTTTGCGATGTCATCCACGCCATGGTTGATGGCGAAATCTTTGAACTTCTCGAAACTGTCGTAGGAAATCGTTGTAGGTTTGGATTCGTAAACAATGATGTTTAACCCTGAACTCGGTGCCGCTTGATCAATTGCCGGTCGGTCGCCAATACGGCTCACCACCCCCACGGCCTGGTTTGCGCCAAGGATCACAAAATGTTCGAAGTCGCCGGGTAGATAGGAGAGTTGCGTTCCTTCAAAATCTTCGCCGTTTTTGATTCCAGCAACGATATTGTCAAAGGATTGCACCTGATAATCTGCAGGTTCTATCCAAAGCTCGTGGGCGACCACAGGGGATGCCAGCATGCAAAAAAGCACAATGAGAATGCGCATGAGTAAATTTCGCTCTTGGTTGGGGCCCGTCGTACAGGCACTGACAGTATGTCTCTGGCTGATCAGCACAAGTGCCAGCGCCCATGAGGTGTCGCCTTCGGTGGCAGATCTGTCACATCAAGATGGCATTGTGACAATGGACATTGAACTGGTCCTGGAAGGATTTCTGGCGAGCATTGATCTTTCTGCTGTTACAGATACCAATGAAGCCGAAGCTGCCGCAACCTACGATGTCTTCAGGGCACTCAATGGGCCGGAGCTTGAGGCTCAATTCAGGTTGTTCTGGCCTTCGATGGCCCCACAACTTCAGTTTTCTGCGGACGGTGCTCGGTTATCTGTGGAACTCAACCATGTATCCGTGCCGGACGTCGGTAACATTGACCTGCCAAGGCTCTCAAAAATTCAGGTCACTGCGGTTTTGCCCGCTGGTGCTCAAAGTGTCGATATTGGCTGGGACCGGAAATTTGGCGCGCTGGTCCTTCGTCAAATGGATGTCGAAAATCCCTATGAGGCGTACATCGCAGCGGGGACGACCAGCGGCTCGTTTCCAATCGCGGGTGGAGGTCAGCGTGGCGGCTGGGAGACGTTTGCGGACTACATTGCCGTCGGCTTCGATCATATTGTTCCCAAGGGGCTCGACCACATCCTGTTCGTCCTGGCTCTCTTTTTCCTCTCTCCGACCCTTCGTTCTTTGCTTTGGCAGGTATCGGCTTTTACACTTGCCCACACGATCACACTTGCGGCCGGTGTGACGGGCCTTGTTTCCGTGCCCGGCGAGATCGTTGAGCCCATAATTGCGGCATCCATCGTATTTGTTGCTGTGGAAAATATCTTCACGTCGGGCTTGAGCCGATGGCGGCCGATTGTCGTGTTCGTGTTTGGATTGCTGCATGGACTTGGGTTTGCCAGCGTCCTCCAGGAGTTCGGACTTCCGGCAGATAAGCTTGTTCCAGCACTCATCGGTTTCAATATCGGTGTCGAGTTGGGTCAGCTTGCGGTCATCGCATGCGCATTCGCACTCGTTGGTTACTGGTTTCGGAGCAAGACCTGGTATCGCCCTGTCATTTCGAACCCTGGCTCGCTGATCATCGCTCTGGTTGGCGCCTATTGGTTCATAGAGCGTATTGGCATTGTTTGACGAGATGGTGTCGGGACGGCCCAAGGATTGACCTGGCACAGTCAGAGCCAACCGTCTTGAGCGGGCCAGGTTCGTCCCTTGGCATTCTTGGATGAAAAGTCCATTCGGCTATTTCAATTTAACGCCCGAGATCATTCAACTGACGGTGATGATGTACATCTGCTGTCGCTTCATCAGGTCGAAGACACCTTGTTCGAGCGCAGCGTCGATATCTGCCACGAGACGGTGCGGTTCTGGTGAAACCGCTCCGCCGCGCTAGCCGGGTGGAGTCAGCTTGCGACCTAAACCGAAGTTCACGGACGCAAGGCAAGTTTCGCGAGATGTTCCTAATCCCTCGGGTGTGGCTGATTGTATCGGTGATCCAGTGCGAAGAACGGTTTCTATGGGGCCGAAACCATCCCCTGACTTTGACTACAAGCCGACTGGCTCTTTCGTCAGGCCCCATAACGCCTGCGGGCTCATCGGGATCTGCAGAATGTTTGTCCCCCGCGCGGGCAGAGAGAGCGCGTCTTCCAGCGCCTGCGCGAAGAGCGGGCCGACCGGTATGGCGCCGGCCTCGCCGACGCCCTTCACGCCGAGTTCGTTGGTGGTCGAGGGTGTCAGTGTGTGGTCCAGGCGCATGCGCGGAATGTCGGGCGCCGTGGGCAGCAGGTAGTCCGCGAGTGTGCCGTTGAGAAGCTGTCCCTCATCATTGAACACCTGCTTCTCGAAAAACGCGTTCCCGATTCCCTGGGCGACGCCGCCATGGATCTGACCTTCGACAATCAGCGGGTTGATGATGGTGCCGCAGTCATGGACCACGACATAGTCGTGGATCACGATTTCGAAGGTTTCGGGGTCGACTTCGACAATCATGGCGTGGGCGCCGCTGGCGGTCGTCCCGATTTCCGGGCCGAAATAGCTGGTTGCCTGAAGCCCGGGTTCGGTGCCGGGTTCGACAGCACCGCGCATCGGGTTTGCCTGCCGCGCCAGATCACCAAGCGGGATGGCTTCGTTGGTACCGCGCCTGCGGACAATTCCATCCGCCAGGTCGATCTCTTCGCCTGCGCAGTTCATCAGTGTTGCGGCCAGCGCGATTGTTTTCTGCCTTACGTTGACCGCTGCTGCATGAATGGCATTGCCGGCGACAACCGCGCCACGGCTGGCAAAAGTGCCCGCGCCCCATTGGAACTGGTCCGTGTCGCCGGTGACCAGGTCGACATGGCCCGCATCGATCCCAAGCTGATCACCCACGAGCTGCGCGAAGGCGGTGTAGTGTCCTTGTCCCTGGGTGCCCATACCCGTCGCGACGAACACCCGCCCATTGCCCTGAACCTGCACCCGCGCGCCCTCATAGGGACCGATGCCGGTACCTTCGACATAGGCGACGACGCCGATGCCCACATGGCGGCCAGCCCGGCGCAGCTCGGGTTGCTCTTCGGCGATGAATTTCTCGTAGCCGATCATCTCGGCCACGCGGTCCAGCCCGGGTTGGTAATCGCCGGTGTCATAGGTCAGTTCTGTGAAATCCTGAAAAATAATTCCATGATTGACGGGGAATTGCTCTGGTTTGAGGAAGTTGCGGCGGCGTATCTCGAGCCGGTCGAGGCCGAGTTCCTGTGCGGCAATGTCGATCATGCGTTCGACAACGAAGACACCCGGCTGCCGCCCTGCGCCGCGGTAGGGTGAGACGATCGGCAGGTTGGTGTAGACGGCGGTGAAGGTGCTGTCGAAATTGGCAATGTCGTAAGGGCCAAACAACGAGCACTGGCTGTTGATCGGAACGGTCAGCCCATAGGGGTTGTAGGCACCATTGTCGTGCAGGAAGTCACATTTCAGTCCAAGAATCCCTCCCTCGGCATCGAGTGCAATTTCCGCGTCATGGAGCTGTCCACGTTCCTGCACGGTGGCGAGAAAATGCTCGCCGCGATCCTCGACCCATTTCACGGACCCTGCGAGTTCGCGCGCCGCCCAGGGAATCAGAATTTCCTCTGGGTAATACATCAACACCTTGACACCGAAACCGCCGCCGACAAACGGCGCGACAACACGAAGATCGTGATCCCCGAGGCTCAGGCGTTCGGCCAGCGCTGTGCGCAGCGCGGCCGGTGCCTGGGTCGACGCCCAGACGGTCAGGTGCGCGGCCAGCGTATCGTAGCGCGCCGCGACGCAGCGGGTTTCCATTGGGTGTGCCATGCCGTGTTCATAGGACAGCTGGCGTCGGATGATCTTGTGCGCATTGGCCGCCGCGGCCGCATAGTCGCCCTTGGTCTGGTGCGCGATCGCTGCAACATTGCCAACGATGTGGTCGTGCACGCGCGGGGCGTCCGGGGTCGCCGCGCGCTTGAGGTCCACGACAACGGGAAGCGGCTCGTAGTCGACACTGATGTCTGCGAGTGCGTCCTCTGCCAGGTATCTGCTTTCGGCAATAATCATCGCGACGGGTTCGCCGGCATACCGGACTTTCCCGGTGGCCAGTGGCGTGTGCGTCGCCTCGTTGAAAATAAGGCCGGGAACCGGCGCTGCAGGTACGACGAGAGGTGAAGGTCGGCAGACCGGGCCCAAATCGGCCGCTGTATAGACGGCAATTACCCCGGGCCGTTCAAGCGCGGCAGAAACATCGATTGGGCCCAGCTTTGCGTGGGCATAGGGAGAGCGCAGAAAAGTTGCATGCAGTGCATCGGGTAACTCGACGTCGTCTACGAATTGCGCTGCGCCGCGCAGCAGGACCGGGTCCTCGTTACGGGTTAGGGGGGCGCCAAGAAGCTTGCGCGCAGTTATGGAGGGGCTGGTCGGGCTCATGTTGTTCCCTTCGCTGTGATCTGGCCTGTGGCGATCAAAACCGCGTCGACGATGTTCTGGTAGCCGGTGCACCGGCACAGATTGCCCGAAAGCGCATCACGAATTTCGGATTCGTCGGGTTTCGGGTTTTCCGCAAGAAACGGTGTCAGCGTCATCAGAATGCCCGGCGTGCAATAGCCGCATTGCAAGGCATGGGCCTGCCGAAAGGCCTGTTGCAGTGAATTCAGCGTGCCATCCGGGCCGGCCAGGTTCTCGACCGTTGTGATCTCGTGGCCTGCTGCCTGATGCGCGAAGGTGAGGCAACTGCGGACCGGTTCGCCGTCCAGCAGGACTGTACAGGCGCCGCACACGCCGTGTTCGCATCCGACATGGGTGCCTGTGAGGCGCAGCCGGTGACGCAGAAAATCACTGAGGAGAAGGCGTGGCTCAACTTCGTCGGTATGGTCACGGCCGTTGACGTGGAGCGTGATGGGACGGAGTTCGGTCATGCGGCTTGCCTCCGTTCGCCGGTCGCGCGGGCCCCGGCAATCGAAAGGGCCCTGCGTGTCAGGACCTGCGCCAGATGACGCTGAAATTCAGCAGATGCGTGGACGGACCCGAGCGGTGCTATGTCCTGATCGACCAGGGCGGCTGCCGCTTCAAAGACAGGTTGATCGGGGGCTTCGCCAATGAGGGCCGAGGCTGCGTTATGGGCGTTCATCGGCGTGTCGCCGGCGCTGCACAGGACGATGCGTGAGCTTTCAATCGTGCCCGTTTCGTGCAAGGCCATGCACACCGCGACACCCATCTGCGCGTAGTCGCCGGGCCGGCGCGCCATTTCCACGAAGGCGTAACCGGAGCGTGGTGGCGATGCGGGCA
>Ga0181601_10006092_pt1 | contig 10015 bp, 9 predicted proteins | sample 041ome_8_FD_133020 | JGI IMG/M metagenome (GOLD analysis project Ga0181601, IMG submission 133020) | Coastal salt marsh microbial communities from the Groves Creek Marsh, Skidaway Island, Georgia - 041407BS metaG (megahit assembly) | ecosystem: Environmental > Aquatic > Marine > Intertidal zone... | reverse complement strand
TTGCTGCAACGATATTGGGTAACAGGCTGCCTAGGGCTATGTCCACATATACCCCCTGCATACCCTCCTCGCCTGAGGCAGCCGGACCGCCCCGACCTATGCGGTGCAAACCTTGTTCTAACTGTTCGGCTGGTATGTCTTCCAGGCGATGGCCTAGTGCCATCAGGGCCTTTGCAAGCAGGTTCTTGCCCAGCTCTACTGAATCCTCAAGTCGTTGATCTTTGAGGAAGTGGCGGATATTTGTACGGGCCCTCGCGGTGACCACATAGTTGAACCATGCTGGACTGGGTCTGCCGGTGGGGGAGGTAATGATTTCAACGGTTTGACCGCTGGCAAGCGGTTCGGAGAGGGGTGAAAGGCGGCGATCAATACGGCAGGCAACACAGCGATTACCAATGTCCGTGTGAATAGCATAGGCGGCGTCCACTGCAGTTGCTCCCCGAGGAAGCTCCATGATGTCGCCTTTGGGGGTAAAAACGTAAATCTCGTCGGGGAACAGGTCGATTTTGACGCTTTCAATAAACTCGAGAGAGTTACCTGCTCGTTGCTGCATTTCCAACAGACCCTGCACCCATTCCCGGGCTCGGGTGTGGGATGTGCTCGCCGTGCCCTCCTCTGATTTGTAAAGCCAGTGCGCCGCAATCCCGTTATTCGCCATGTCTTCCATCTCACGGGTGCGTATTTGAATCTCGATCGGCACGCCGTGCATTCCCTTGAGCACCGTGTGAAGAGATTGGTAACCATTGGCTTTGGGAATGGCGATGTAGTCAGCAAACTCGCCGGGTACGGGTTTGTACAAACTGTGAACAACCCCGAGGGTCCGGTAGCAGGTATCAACGCTGTCCACGATGATGCGGAACGCGAAGATATCCATAATTTCAGAGAAAGATTTACCCTTGGACTTCATCTTCTGATAGATGCTGTAGAGGTGTTTCTCTCTGCCAATGACTTCCGCGGTTAAACCTTCTTTTCTTAGGATGTTTTCCAGCTGGTCTTTGACCTGCTCCACCAGCGCCTTGCGGTTGCCTCTAGCCTGGCCAACGGCGGCCTCGATGCGCTGGGCTCGCATCGGATGCAATGCCCTGAATCCGAGATCCTCAAACTCCATCCGGACGCTATTCATACCCAAGCGCATCGCAATGGGTGCGTAGATCTCAAGGGTTTCGAGCGCAATACGCCGCACTTTTTCACGCTTGAGCACCCCGAGGGTTCGCATATTGTGCAGTCGATCGGCGAGCTTGACCAAAATCACCCGAAGGTCTTTGGCCATGGCCAGGGCCATTTTTTGAAAGTTTTCGGCTTGCCTAAGTTCGACACTGTCGAACTCTATGTGGGTAAGCTTGCTAACGCCGTCAACCAGCTCTGCCACGGGTTCGCCGAACTGAGCGCCAATGTCCTCTTTGGTTACACCGGTGTCTTCAATAGTGTCGTGCAACAGCGCAGCACACAGACTCTGATGGTCCATGTGCATATCTGCCAAGATACCTGCGACGGCTAGTGGGTGCGTTACATAGGGCTCGCCGCTTCGACGAACTTGACCGTAGTGTGCCTGTTCCGCAAAAAAATAAGCACGCTTAACCAGCTGAACTTGATCGTGGGTGAGATAGGTGGCTAGAACGGCTTCTAAGCCGCTCAGCGTGCCCCCCCGATTTGCTGAAGCCAAAGTTTGAATGGCGCTTGATGCCCGAAACCCAAATCGTGAAGAAAGGGTGTGCGAACCGCCGAGAACCTGAAGAGAAGTCGCGGTAACCAAGGTTCGCGGCTACCTAATCTCAGACGATGGGCGTTTCGAAACTGGCTGCGAGTTCTTCTTCCGCTTCAATTTCGGTTTCCCGAGCCAGCAGTTCGGGTGTAATCATTCCCTCAGCAATCTCGCGCAAAGCGATGACGGTGGGCTTATCTGACTCCTCGTCAACCAAAGGATCTTTGCCCTGAGTAGCCAACTGACGCGCGCGTTTAGCGGCGAGCATGACTAACTCAAAACGGTTGTCTACATTGTCTAGACAGTCTTCAACGGTTACGCGTGCCATGGATATTCGGTGCTCCTTTGATGAGTACCCGGACTCTAACGTCGGCCTTTCAGTATACCTGACTCTGGCAGGGGGTCCCACATCGTAGCCGCGCCCTAAATGTGAATAGTGTTCAAGTTTTCAGCAGGTCATCCAACACGTTGGCGAGGGTCTGAGCTTGGATGTCTCGTCTTAGTCGTTGGCTTTGCACCACCGCTTGCAGGTCTTTGAGGGCATCATCAAAGTTGTTGTTGAGCACCAAATAATCTGCCTCTGCCCAGTGCGCAAGCTCGCTTTGTGCCTCTGCCATGCGCCGATTAATTGTGCTTTCGTCATCTTGGCCGCGGCTGGTTAGTCGATGCCGTAGTGTTTCTAATGAGGGTGGCAAGATAAATATGGCGCAGCTGTTTGGGAGGCGTTCGCGAACCTGGCGAGCTCCCTGCCAGTCAATCTCCAAGATGACATCAAAGCCCTCTGCAAGCAGTGACTCCACCTGTTGTTGCGATGTTCCGTATAAATTGCCAAACACCTCGGCTGATTCGAAAAACTCGCCCCTGGTCTGCGCGCTGGTAAATTGCTCGCGGCTAACAAAGTGATAGTTGATGCCGTCGGTCTCCCCCGGGCGGATGCTTCGAGTGGTGTGCGAAACAGAGACCCGAAGCTTGTGGTCTGCGCCGATGAGCGCTCGCACCAGTGACGTTTTGCCAGCACCGCTAGGTGCTGACACGGTAAATAAACAACCGAAAGGCTTGCTGACAGTCACGACGTAGCTCCGCGGTTACTCAATGTTTTGGATCTGTTCGCGCATTTGCTCGATCAGAACCTTGAACTCAACCGCTATGTTGGTGGTGCTCAGCGCGGTTGATTTGGAAGATAGCGTGTTGGCTTCTCTGTTCAACTCCTGCATCAAAAAATCCAGTCGTCTGCCACAGGGCTTGTTGCTACTTAGCGCCTGATTAATCGCTTCTAGGTGGGCTTCAAGGCGATCCATTTCCTCGTCCACGTCGGTGCGCTGGGCAAGATAGACCAGCTCCTCTTCCAATCGCTTTTCATCGGGGGTGTGGCTGCCCTCCAAGCCCAGCTGGGCAATGCGGTCAATGGTGCGCTGCCGCTGCTGCTCCCGTAGAAGTGGAAGACTGCCCCTTAGCTCGATCAGCATTTGGGACATGCTTTGCGTGCGCTGGAATATTAGTTCGGTTAACTTGGCGCCCTCACTCTGGCGTTGCTCAACCAGTTCTATCAGTGCCGTGGTCAGCGCCTCTGTGACCGTCCCCGCAAGCAGCTTGTCATCAACCTGCTCCGTGGCGAGCACCCCCGGCGCTAATAAAAGATCGAGGGACGTGGGCTTTGGTGCATAGGGAAACGTGGTCTCAATGACATCCAATGCAGCTTTAAGGCTGCTTAGGCCCGCGGTGCTTGGCGTTAGGGCCGAGTCCGAGTGCTCGTGACTTACCCGGATGGCGATCTCAACTTTGCCTCTGCTGACAACCTCTGCAACTTTTCTACGCCAGGTTGGCTCCTGATTACGGAGTGCCTCCGGGCATCTGAAGTGCAGATCGAGATAGCGATTGTTGACAGAGCGGATCTCGACAATGACCGAGACCGTTCCAATTGATACACTGGCGCGGGCAAAGCCCGTCATGCTTTGAGTCACGTTGACTCCTGTAATGGTTGCTCAACAGATTTAAGTCCAAGTTTAACAGTAAGCGCAGGCGGTAGCCGGCTACTATCAACTGGGCAGCATCATTCTATCCTTGCACGGGAACCAAGCTATGTCGTCTCTTTTTCAGGCCCGCCCTAGCGGACGCGCACCGTCTCAGGTACGCCCAATTCAGTTTGAACGCAATTACACGTGTCATGCAGAGGGCTCAGTTCTTGTAAGCTTTGGCCTCACCAAGGTTATTTGCACAGCTTCGCTGACACCGGGTGTGCCTGGTTTCCTTCGGGGCAAAGGCCAGGGCTGGCTCACTGCGGAATATGGCATGTTACCCCGCTCGACAAATAGCCGTATGGACCGCGAGGCTGCCCGGGGCAAGCAAGGGGGGCGCACGGTCGAAATTCAACGGCTGATTGGACGTTCTTTAAGGACGGCGGTAGACCTGAAGGCCCTGGGGGAGAACACCCTCACTATCGATTGCGATGTTATCCAGGCCGATGGGGGTACGCGAACCGCGGCGATTTCTGGCGCTTGCGTCGCGGTGGTAGACGCTTTAAATACGCTGCAGCGAAGCAAGAAACTCTCCACCGATCCACTTAGACACATGATTACAGCGGTCTCAGTAGGTGTTTGGAATGGCCAGCCGGTGGCTGATCTGGACTATGCAGAGGACTCTACTGCTGACAGTGACATGAATGTGGTGATGGCAGAGGACGGCGGTTTGATTGAAGTTCAGGGCACTGCAGAGGGCGCTACATTTACCCGAGAGGAGCTGAATCAAATGCTGGATTTGGCGGTCAGTGCTGGCCAAGACATCTTAGCTGCCCAGCGCGCAGCCTTGGCACAGGGAATTTAATTTCGCTCACAACCCGGGGAATGAGGGTTAGTGTCTGTCGGTAATGGAAGCGTTGTTCAACAACGTAGGGGGCAAGCTGCCCCCTCCTTCATAGTTCTAGGTCGTAGTCGATGATCACCGGAGCGTGACTTGAGAACGCGTCGGCGGTGTAAATAGATGCGTGCTCGACTCGGCCAACCAATGATGCAGAGATCATTTGCGTATCGGTACGCAGTGCGCCTGCATCGTCACCCTCTGGCCACCAAGTAAATTCGTCTGGATCGGTGGTGTAGGCCCTAAATCCGTCGCAGTAACCGTTCTTCTGCAGCTCACGTAGCCAGGTTTGCTCAATTTCCGAAAACCCAGGAATGTCTTGCCGATTGCCAGCCTCTTCTGCGTCGATAGGTTTGGCTACTAACTCCCAGCCACCACAAATGATGAACTCGCGACGTTTGTTGCGCACTTTCAGTAAATGTGAGCCTAGCTGGTCCATAAACTTGAGTTTTGTATTCATGGCGGCGTCACCACCAAGACCGCTGGGCATTAGCAGCGACCCAATACTTACGTTGTGGTAGTCGGCCTGAATGTAAAGCCCTTGAGAGTCAAAATCAGCAAAACCAAGGCCAGTCATGATGGCCTTGGGAAGTTTCCGGCAATATATGGCAACACCATTGCGGGTATGATCTTCAAAATGATCGAGGAAATAGGCGTTGTATTCTCGGGGAAAGAACTCTTCGCTGGTCAGGGAATACTCTGAGCATCGAGTATCCTGAAGACAAATCACATCGGCATCTTGCTCCATAAGCCACTCAAGCAACCCCTCGTCACGAGCGCGCTCAAGCCCTTCAACCACTAAACTGATGACTCTCATTGCTAGTCCTGTCCTGATAAGCTGGATATGATACGTCAAACGTCGTCGATCTCTCTATCCGTTAGGGAGAATTGCGGGAAAAACTTTTTCTGGCGGGTCGACACCACCGATAACGCTCAAGGAGGAACCGTTGTCAAATCAGGATAAGGCGGACCTTACATCGATCCGGCAGTCGTTTATCGACTTGGCCGTTGCCTGCAATGTGCTGAAGTTCGGCGAATTCGAGTTAAAGTCAGGTCGTATCAGCCCCTACTTTTTTAATGCTGGCGGGTTTGCAACCGGCGGAGCATTGGCTCAGCTAGGTCGCTGCTACGCTGCAGCACTAATGGACGCTGATATGGCGCCTGACATTTTGTTCGGGCCGGCGTATAAGGGCATTCCGCTGGCAGCGACGACGGTTGTAGCATTGTCGGATCTCTACGGTATCGATCTGCCTTATGCATTTAATCGTAAAGAGGCCAAAGCTCACGGTGAGGGCGGCATGTTGGTGGGCAGCCCCTTATCTGGCCGGGTCGTTATTATTGATGACGTAATAACCGCCGGTACGGCGGTGCGTGAGTCGGTGGAACTGATTCGCGCCGCTGGTGCCCAAGCTTCAGGTGTGTTGATTGGATTGGATCGTTGTGAGCGTGGCCAGGGTGCTCGCTCAGCGGTGCAAGAGGCCAGTGAGGAATTAGGGCTGCAGGTGGTGAGCGTCATAAATATGCATGACATTATTCAATGGCTCGAGGGGACGGAGGGTGCTGAGCAGCACCTGATAGCCATGCGCGCCTATCGTGATACCTATGGCGTCTAACCGCACGTTTTTTGCGGTTGGGTCGCTGGTGTTAGCTATGACACTGGCTACCTGGGCGGATGCCCGCAATCTTTATCGTTACCGAGATGACAATGGCGTGCTGGTGGTAGATTTCCATGTGCCCGCAGAATACGTCGACAATGGTTACGAGGTACTCAACGATGCCGGTGTGGTGGTTGATGTAGTGCCCCGGGCGTTGACTAACAATGAGCGCCAGGACGCCACACTGCAGCGTCGCTTGCAGCAAGAGGCGGCTGATGAACGAATCAGACTCCAGCAGTGGGATGAATCACTTTTGCTGCGCTACAGCTCGGTAGAGGATATCGAGTCAGCCCGAGATCGTTCACTGAGGGATTTAAAAATCAGAGTGTCGATTCTGAAGAGTAATCGACGAAGCCTGCGACAAAAAGTGGAAAACACCCAGGCCAGAGTCGCCGAGGCTGAACGCGCGGGTAGGCAGCCAACTGCACAGGATCTAGAAATTATTGACCAGCTCAAAGACGAAATTGCGTCTACCGAGCGACAAATCGCAGACCGTCAAAGCCAAATCGATGAAGTCTCAGACGGCTATCAACGTGATATCAACCGCTTTGAGCTACTTCAGGGGGTTGTCGAATTGCGCCAGTCCCTAGAGCGACCCGAGTAAAAAGTCTCCCAAGGCCCATGGTGCCTGTGAAAGCTGTTAGCCGGGTACGGGGCGCATCAGGTCAGCGGTCAGAATGCTCCACTGGTCATTCCAACCTAGGGTTGGTGAACGCTTGAATCGACTGCGAACAAATTGACTAATGCGACCTTCGGCGGCAGCCATTAGCAGGCCCGCCGCATCATTGAGCACAATGCTGGTTCTCATTTGCTCCTGCAGTTCGGCCTGGCGGAGAACCGTGCGTAACTGGGTTTCGAGCCGATCATAGAACTGAACCACACGCCCGTATAAACGCTCCGGCTCGCCCAAAAGCGCCTCACCGTGAAGCAATCGCGCAATGCCCGGATTGCGCTCACAAAAGCCCAGCAGCAGCATCAGTATTCGATTGCTCGCATCTATGGCGCTTTGTTCGTCTGCAAGAATGAGTTTGATGCGACTGAATACCGTCTCTTCCGCAAATTCAATGAGCGCCTCAAACATCTTCGTTTTGGATGGAAAGTGCCGGTACAGCGCTGCCTCAGACACCCCAACTTCTTCGGCTAGTCGAGCGGTTGTTATTTTAGTTTCCGGCCCCGCCTCTAACATGGCAGCCAGTGCCTGCAGTATTTGGTCGCGTCGATTTGAGCGTGGTTGAGGCATGAGCGGACCCTGTGCATTGAATTTACGATTGATGCTAGCCACTGCCCGCGATGGGCGCAATCCTAAGATGCGTTATCACACGGTTTTGTTGGTGATCAAGGTACCGATGCCTTCATCGGTAAAGATCTCAAGTAGCGCTGCATGGGGCACGCGGCCGTCGATAATGTGCGCGCTAGTCGCGCCGGCCTTCACAGCGTCCAAAGCGCATTGAATTTTGGGTAGCATCCCGCCTTTGACTACACCTTGCTCAATAAGCCGATCAACTTGGCCCGTCGAGAGGCCCGTCAGCACCTTGCCGTCGGCATCCAGTAGCCCCGAGACGTTGGTTAACAGCATGAGCTTTTCTGCTTGCAGAACTTCGGCGATTTTTCCCGCTACAAGATCAGCATTGATGTTGTAGGTTTTACCATCGAGTCCCCCCGCAACAGGTGCAATGATCGGGATGTAATCACTCTGTGCCAGCATCGTGAGCACGTCTGTGTCTACTTGGGCGACTTCGCCTACGTGACCCATATCGATATTGAGGGCACCGCCAAAAGAGCCTCTCAACTTTCTCGCTGTTAACAGGCGACCGTCCTTTCCCGTAAGGCCAACCGCGCGACCGCCGTGGCGATGAATGGCGTCCACAATATCTTTGTTGACGCTTGCTCCCAACACCATTTCCACCACGTCCATGGTGCGCTCGTCGGTAATGCGCATACCGTCGACAAATTCACTGGGTATTTCCAAGCGATCGAGGAGTTGGCCGATCTGCGGCCCCCCGCCGTGAACAATAATAGGGTTCATCCCTACGAGCTTCATCAGCACCACATCTTGGGCAAAACTTTCAAAAAGCTCTGGGTCTACCATGGCGTTGCCGCCAAACTTGATGACAAAGGTTCGGTTGGTGAAACGTTGGATGTAGGGCAGCGACTCAGTCAGAACTTGAGCAAAATTACTGGCAGCGTCTAGGGTCAGTGACATGGGGTCGAACTCTCAGTAGTCAGGTGTTGCGCTAGCTGCAACCTTTGAGGCCGCGCTAGCAGTGATGTGAGTACAGCGTTGTTAGTGCGCTCTTTAGCCGGGAAGCTCTAGCTCAGGCTCTATGTTGTGAATCGCTTTGTAGATAACGTTGCGAACCCGGGCTAGGCTAGTTTCATCGTTGCCTTCAAAGCGTAGGTTGAGCGCCGCGTCGGTAGTGGAACCGCGGACCAAACCCCAGCCATCGGCGTAGTCAACTCGGAGGCCGTCTAAGGTCGTCACCTTTGCGCCAGGAAAATCCGGGTTTTCTAACAGTCCGCGCATGATTTTTCTGCGCATGCGTTCATCTACCGGAACATAAACCTCGGGTGTTGTCATTCCCTTGGGCAGATCGGCAACCAGCGCCTCATAGTCATGGCTCTCCCCTGCCAGGATTTCGAGCAATCGAGCGAGGGCATACATGGCATCGCTGAAACCAAACCAGCGCTCCTCAAAGAAAATATGACCTGAAAAATCTGCGGCGAGGAGCGCGGAAATTTGCTGCATCTTTTCCCGTACGAATGCAGCTCCGCTGCGGGACATCTGTGCCCGACCACCGGCGCGGGTCACAAACGGCGCGAAATTTCGGCTGAATTTAACGTCGTAAACAATATCAGCCCCCGGGTTTCTCTCGAGCATATCTCTAGCCAAGATCATGAGAAGCTGATCCGTTGTGACGGGAGTGCCGGCGTTGGTAACCGTGTGCAAGCGGTCCCCGTCCGAGTCAAATAGCACGCCGAGATCTGCGCCTTCCTCCCGCACTCGGTTGCCAAGCTCCTCTAGGGCAGTAGTCAAGCTCCGGTCGCTAGGGCGCGGGCCGTCATCTGGGCCGTTGATGCTGATGACATCGCAGTCCAAAGCGCTGAAAAGACTGGGCGCTACCTTAGCGGATGTACCGAAGTCGTTATCGATAATAATCCTCAATGGCAGCGCCAAAACGACATCGGTTGCTATCTTGTCTAAATAATCCACGACTACGTTTTGTTTAGCGAGGCGACCAGCGCCTCGGTTGGATTGTCCAGACCGCACGCGATCTAGTAGTGCATCAATGCCGCTGCCGCTTAGTACATTGCGATCGAAAATAATCTTGAGCCCGTTAAGATTTTGAGGGCTGTGGCCGCCGGTTATCATGATGCCAGACTTTGTGTCGGAATCATGGGTGGCAAAGTGAAGCAATGGGGTTGGCACCTCACCGATATCTATGATGTCTCTGCCGCTAGACAGCAGAGCCTTGACCAGCGTGGTTCTTATCCTTTTGCTGCTAGGTCGCGAATCATGGGCAATCGCCAGCGTTTGAATGCCTCGCTCCCCCGCCATGACAGCCAGGGCATTGCCAATTTTTTCCACGATCTCGTCGGTCAGCTCAGTATCTACATCTCCGCGAATGCAGGCCGCTCTGAAGATGTGTGCAGGTATGCTTTCATCGAACTCTGCTGCGTCCTCGGCCACCTTATCTGCCTGCTCTTCTCGGGCAGCGGGATTTGGACTTGTGGGAGTGGTGCTGACCGCCGACTCGATAGGTGAGCTGGATGTTGGCTCGCGTTGCTCTTCTTGCGTGGCTTCTCT
>Ga0181601_10006078_pt1 | contig 10027 bp, 10 predicted proteins | sample 041ome_8_FD_133020 | JGI IMG/M metagenome (GOLD analysis project Ga0181601, IMG submission 133020) | Coastal salt marsh microbial communities from the Groves Creek Marsh, Skidaway Island, Georgia - 041407BS metaG (megahit assembly) | ecosystem: Environmental > Aquatic > Marine > Intertidal zone... | reverse complement strand
TGCGCAGGCATCTTTTAGTAAAAAAATAGTAAAATATGATAATATTAGAGATCAAGAAATTTATGTATCTTTTCATCGTGTCAACCTATATGTGATACGATCCACAAAACGAATAATTTTGTGTACGAGCTTATGGTATGAGTTTGGCTCAAAAAAGACCTGTTCAGATGATACCTGAAGATTATTGGTTATTTCAATCGGTAGTTTATTATTTTTAGTAATCATATACGCAATATCTCTCCCGAATATATCCAAGCCATATCTCAATCTAAATGGCAAAAAATATCGATTTATAGCAGTATTAAGCTCTTGGTGTCCCCACGAATTCATTTTATTTTTGATTTCGTTTATCGAACCAAAAGAGGTAAAGTGCCAACCACCATTTTCATGAACAATATATTTTTTTAGTCTACTGGACTTTCGTTTGGTCGCAAACCGCAGCTCGTTAACACTATAAGAATTGAAGTGATTAAATCCAAATTTGACAGTTCCAATCCACTTTTCAGAATCAACTATACTAATATTGTACCTGAATTGTTGCATTTCCGCGAATACCACCGCATCACCCGTTTTGCCTAAACTCAACAGATACTCAATACTTGGTATCTCATCAACATCGGACACCAATATGATCACGTCATTTGGATCAAGTGCATTTTTTTCAACACATAATTTTGAAACTTTTGCAATAAGTTCTCGCTGATAACAATCGTTAAGCCATACATACTTGTCTTTATCAAGAATTATCGACTGACTTTTTAATTCTAACAACAACATAGTATTTGAGTATTTCTGCTCGATTTCTTTAAAATTTATGGCGTCAATATATTCTTGATTTTCAAATATTACTACGCGACTTTGAAAAAACATCTGCCCATACTTCGATATTATTATATTCTTTGCATTGAAAGATTTTTTTTTACCTGTAAACGTATATGCACTTTCAACAATACAAAAAACATCTACAAAATCTTTTAAGTAATCGATTCTTGCATACAAAAGATTTTTTTCATTATAAAATAAAAAGCAATCTAAAATTATTTTTTTCATTAATTTAACTTTTTTTTAATCCAAGCCAAACAAACCATTTTTTATAATTTGTCTTAGTGGATATATGATCTTATTCCAGAAATTAGTTAAATATATTTTTTTATTCATCACTTCCCTGAATTTATCATGGTCGCCTAAGTACAAAGCACTAAACTCTTCGTTAGTAGTGAAGATTTCATATAAATTTCTTTCGAGTAAATGAGCTTCACCAACAACACAGTCCCACGCTACAAGATATCGGAGGTTTAAATAAAAATTTTTTGGATATTTCAATATTACGTTTTTATGAAGAATGTATGATGCTCCAGGTGAAAATCTTGTATATTTGATAATTTTTTTCTCTAAATATAAATCATCTAAGAATCTTTTGTGCGAGTAATAATATCTACCTGGATGAAACATAAACCACCAACTACTGACTTTTTCAGCGTAAATGCCATCATCTACATAATTAAATATACCGTCTGTTACATCTTTACCATAATTATGCACCTGTATAATCTTGCACTTTTCAGATAACTTTTTCTCAAGAACATCAGAAGAACAGTTGCCGTTTGATAAAGGTTTTTTTCGACCCTTCGGGAACAACAGACATCCTCTTGCAAAAATCATTTTTTCTGGAAGACTTTCATAGTTATTGATCACGTAGTCAAGCATATCATATATATTTTGACCGACGTTTTCCTGACTGATAACCCTGTCATCATTACTCCACTGTGGCCTATTATATTTATCTAAAATAACAAAGTTTTTAAAATACTTCGCAACCCAACTTTTATCTAAGTCATCTTCTAACCAGTTATAATCTGAAATTATAGCTTTGATGTCAGATTTTTCCATTTTTTCATTTCTTTTAGTTGTTCGTGTAATGGAATTATATAGCGATCAGATTTCAGTATTAGCGATTTCGGTGACTTTATAACTGCGTTTACAGTTATATTTAAGTCAAATATTTTAGATACCAAGCGAATCAAATCTTCTTTAGAAATCCTCTGTTGCGTTCCCAGTTGATGAATGCGCGTTTTTGAATTTTGTTCCTCGGACAAAATGTCAATCGTCTGCTTACACCACTCTAAAGTTGTGATTCCATTCCAATAGTGGTTAGAAAAACCATCAACCGTTTTATTTTTTTGACTCAAGATCCAACTCAGCAATCCCTTATCGTTTTTACCAAGGCCGATTATCGAAGTTCGTATAATGTAAGAATTTGGTCTCTGAAGCATAAACAATTCAGCCGCGCGCTTAGACATTCCATAGTCATCTTTCGCGATGTCAAAATCATATTTGTCATACGCTGTGCTTTTATCACCTGAGAAAACGCAATCAGTGCTCGGTTGTATTACGTGAACTTTCGATCCAACTTGCTGAATAATTTCTAATACAACTTTTAAATTAGCCGAGTAAAGTTCATGTACGCTGGGGTGCTTTTGGGGTATGCTGCCTATGCAATTAAAAAGATAATTGTTTGACGAATTTCCAATATTTTTTATGAACTCCACAAGTGGTTCTTGTGTGCCACGATTATATTCGATAACTTCCCAGTTTTTGGCTAGCAAGTAGTCAGTAACCATTGTACCAAGCATACCATCGCTACCCAATACAAAAGCGACTGTTTTATCTTCCATTTAGTACCTCTAACATAAAATCCTGTTTCATTAGAAGTGCTTTGGTCTTTGTTACATCAAGTCGAATATCCTTATTGGCGGACGTAAACTCGGTTACAGCATCAAGGTTTAAGTTGCCAGAATTGGTATACTTATTGTAATTTAAATCTCTACGGTCTGCAGGTATTCGGTAGTGTTTTTTAAAATCTTCCGCAACATACATCTCTTCTTTAGATACAAGAGTTTCATAATGTTTTTCACCATGCCGTACTCCGATGATATTGGCACGATACGGAACATTAAATATCTCTGAAAGTGCTTTTGCAAGAGTTTCAATTGTTGCTGCTGGAGCCTTTTGCACGATAATATCACCGGTCAATGCGCGCTCGAACGCAAACTCAACCAAATCAATTGCATCCTCAAGAGACATTAAAAAACGGGTCATAGTAGGATTTGTAATTGTAAGTGGGTCACCATTCAGAATTTGTTCAATAAATAGCGGCAACACAGAACCACGCGATCCCATCACGTTGCCATATCTCGTAAGACAACACATGGTATTAACTGCAACATGTGCCCTGGCTTTTGCAACAACTAGCTTTTCCATTAACGCCTTTGACATACCCATTGCATTAACTGGATATACGGCTTTATCTGTACTAAGAAATACAGCTTTACGAACACCATGGCGGGTACTACTCTCTAAGACATTTGAAGCACCAATCACGTTTGTGTTTACCGCTTCCATCGGGAAGAATTCGCAACTAGGTACCTGTTTCAGAGCAGCGGCATGAAACACATAATCCACACCAGACATTGCTAAGTCCAAAGATGCCCTATTTCTTACATCACCGATGTAAAATTGTACCCGTTCATCATTAATCTGTCGCCGTAAAAGATCTTGTTTTTCCTCATCTCTGCTTAATATTCTTATCTTCTGAATATCAGACTTCAAATATCTCCTTAAAACAGCCTTTCCAAACGAACCGGTCCCCCCAGTAATCAATAGTGTTGACCCACTTAGCTCCATTTTAGCGTCATTAATCGTCATTGTATACTCCACACGCGATGAAATAGGCATCAGCACATTCGAAAAGCTTAGAAATTTCCCCTTTTCGCGTTCGCTTTTCATCTGAAAATTTGCCCAATTTCATAGTTTTTTGATTTAGTTTCATTACAGAAGAAACCTCGAAATACCGCTTATTTGCATCTGGAATTTCTATTCTGAGACGTGGATATGGACCTGTTAAACATCTGGTTAATCGGTCTATATAATCAAAATTATATTTTTTAATAAGATCGGATTTTATAATACCATCATTTGGCTTTCTGCGCGAGAATATCTCACCTGGCGTCCCACTTATTTGGACTTGACATGGGTTAATACCAGAAAAATATCCTGTAACAATTTCCCTGATGGATACGACACTTGCATCAACAATACGATCAAATATTTCGGGAATATAACCGTCTAATCTTATATTTTTACAATTTAAAACTGGCCCCCAATCAAGCTGTTCGGTCATCTTAAATATAGTCAATTCAGCTTCGTCGATACCTCTTAGCATTTGATTTTGAATTGGACTGCCACCTCTAAATTTAAAAATATCAGAAGGGTGAATGCAAAGACAGTTAGTGGCCTCTAAAATTTCATTAGTCACTATCCAAGACCAACCTGCAAATATAATAATATCGTAATTTTTATATCGAATATAATTTAATAGTGCTCTAGTGTCTTGCGGATCATTAATAACAAAAGACGCGTTCTTTTTGTTTGAATTATTGGAAAGAGTAATCCAATTGAATTCAACACCAAAAGATGTGAGGTTCGCCAGATCTATGTAACGAAGTGCATAATAAATATCATATGCCCATTCTCTATATCCTACGATACCAACCGTAACTTTCATGGCGTCATGCATGTGAAACCGAGATCTTCCACTAAAACTTGTAAAACCAATTCCGTAAACAAATACATTTCTGGATCTCTATATTCATATTCATGACCATAAATTACTAATGGTGTATTTGTAAATTTAAACGGTTGAAACAGTTCAATTAGATCATTTTTATTTAGCTTTTCTTCTTTCAGCCATTCCAGCCTGAAATCCGTTCTGAAGAGGTCAATTCCTTTATAACGCTGATAACGCTGCCTTTTCAGTTCAACTTTAATTTGCTCTGGTAATCGATACGAAATCGCAGGCCTATCAGTTAAAAACAGCCCAGTAACACCATTCCGGCATAGCACATCAATACATTCAAATAACTCAGAGTAGTAGTGAAATCTGACGATCTTTGATGTTTGAAGGTTATAAGTAGCAATCTGATCGTAAAACGCTTTTATCCACTTACGATTTTCTTCCGCGCTTAATTCGAATGGTTTTTGTGCAAACTCGGGGGCATGACAACCTACTCTCACGGAACGAACATCAAAGAGTTGAGAAATATCAAAATCAAAAATACTACCACTACCCCAATCAGTAAAAAAGTATAAACCCCAAATGCAATTATATTTCTCATGGGTATGAAGCAAAAATTTCGACAACGTATTTTGTTTATCGATATATTGCTCAAAAAGAACACTACCAACATCATCTATTGATAAATGAAATTTATTATTAAATGACAATATTTTATTATTATTATTTATACACAAAGCAAGTGGCAATCTTTTCTAAGTAACTATTAATCATTACACTCACTTAAATCGTCTTCATGAGATTGGCTAGGTATTTTTCTGCTTCTTTTGAAGTTTCTTCCGGACTCCAAGAAGCATAATCCTTCGCTTCAGACTCAAGAAATGGACCAGCCTTACCTTCAAAAATTATACAAAATTCTCCAAGTGGATATACAGTATGCCAGCGATCATAGGGAATTTCTACACCACATGCGCCATTCAATTCGCCTGCCTGACAAGTAATTACTTCTGAAACTTCACCCTCATCCGTAAATAAAATAACGTTGAATCCGCCGATGATTGCTAATAACAACTCATTTTTTTGCGAACGATAATGCCTGTGTGGTCTAATATAAGTTCCTGAACAAAGAGTATTGAACATTTTTTGAAATGGATCTGAGTGCACAGTATGGAGATTACACATTTTGCGCAACCTCCCATCCACGTTTGCATCTCTCATCAAATTTAAGAAAAAAGACGTATTGAAAATTTTCATTAAAACCGATTGAACCTTTATACTATTCTATATTACCAAAGTTTGGAAAATTTCGGTTTTGGCCGACCCATTTGTGAAATGTAAACGGTTGTTCCACACTATCAACATATTCTCTACCGAAACATCTCCCTAACGGTAAAGGAGCAAATTTCATCCCATTATCGATCAATTTATTTCTGTACTGTACGTTCAAAAACCCATCCTCGTGCAGATATCCGTGAAAAGGGACCCAGGGAAGACCTAATTCTCTAGGTAATTCGAGTATTTTCTTACTCCTAATCGACACACTATTGCCTATTCTGACAAGTTCCCCAGAATCCGTACGATATGAAAAATCGTCTTTTGGTAAAGGCCATGGAGCTCCAATATAATCGTAATCCAAAAATTGTGGATTCCAACTTTCAGCATTAACGACAAAGCCATCATCATGAACTAATAAAATATATTCAGTGTTTATATATTTGTATAAATCGTAAATGATAAACTCTCCCCATTCTTCCACCGAAGCAAATGGTTTAATTCTTACGTGGCGTATATTATCTATAAATTGAGGCTTATAATGTGAAAATAAAAGTGTCTGCCCAAAGGAAATATCGCTTTGAGAGTATTTTAATGCCAAAAGGCCTCGTTCAACATCTTTGCTTGCAACACAAACTAGACTTACATTTTTCAAATCTAACTTTTTCACAATGTTGTTACCTTTTGCAAAAATATTAGTATAAGTCCGCCAATTTTGCGAATTTTTATATTTAGCTACTTTGATCTTGGTTATTAATCTCGACACTAGATTATTTGTAAATTTAAATGGCAGAAATATCGCAAAAATACAGCGCAGGAGTATAGATTCCACTAACATGATCAATTTCAAAGTAGTAAATATTTGCTCTGATATAAATCTTCGTATTTTACCCAATAACGAAACTGCACGTCCTATTCCGTAATATTTCTGATTTTCACACGTTAACGAAATTAATGGATCGTGAATGATCTCTGCTTTTGATAACTTCAGAGCTTCGAAAACAATGTACTTATCTAAAGCAAAATCGGTATAGTTATCTGACAATCTAGCGAAATTAAGTCCCCGTAACATTTCAGTGCAAAATAGCCCATAAAATGCATTACATTGCCCATTTGCGTGGTCGTCTAGGAAAAAGCGCAGTAACCGATAAAATTTAGATTCGGACGCCATATAATTTAATGACTTCGAAAGCTCGTTTCTAAAAGGTCCCCGCACTGCTCCATTATGTGTTCTTTCAAAAAAATTCGTAAATGCCCACTTACTATTTTTGTTTGTTTTCAGAACTTCAAGTAATGTTTCAATATATTCTGATGCATGCCAATCGTCATCAGAGAACCAACAAAAGTACTCGCCCTTTGCCAATCGAAGAACTCTCTCTGTATTCTTAAGTAAGCCAATATTTTCAGAATTGTGAATTACTTCAAAACGGACATCGTGTTCAATTTTTTTAATTATATCATCAGTAACTGAACCGCCATTGTCGCAGATAATTACCTGAAGGTTCTGAAACGTTTGCTCTTTTATCTGGCGAATAGTTTCAAGAAGTTCTTCGGGACGATTGTAAGTTGGAACACCAATAGTCACTAAAGGATTTTCCGAAACTAACATGGCTCAAATCACCTTTTTCGTAGTTATTGATAATCGTATTAAACGAATTAATACGTATAATGAGCATTCGATCATGATCCAATGAGGGCTATATTTTTTATGACAAATTCTCCATTTATAAAATACCGATTTTAACTCAGACAAGTAACCTAAACTATTGCATGCATCATATTCGATCGCCGGACGCTTCACATACCCAACCCTGAGCGAATTCCTCACTAAGAAACCAAAATCTTCACATCGATGATCTATTGATTGATATAAAGTTTTGATACTGTCCCTTTTGAATACCCATGTGGGATGTGGAACGCGCGAAAAGGGACTAAGTCGACCTTTTCTGTAGATTATCCGCGGTGTGATTACCTTGCGCGATCGACTCTTACCATACTTAATCGACATGGAAGCGCACACTAGATCAAAACTTTTCAGTAACTCTAATTCCTCTGTAAGATCAAATCGGAGGTTTATATCACCATCATCTAATCGCAAAATAAGGTCGCCAGCTGCACGTGTTATTCCACAATTAAGGGTTTCTGAAATACCGCAACCACTATTACTTTTTAGTATTTTGACGCGACTTGTCTTAGATAGCTGTTTATACGCCTCGTCATCTACGCGAGCGACGGAGTCTATCACCACCAGTATTTCAAAAATCATATCCTTAAAATAAATTGAATTTACTGTTTGAACAGTTTTCATTGATAGATTGTTTGTTGGTATTAAGACACTTAAATCAATCATTCATCATTTCCGACATATAAGTTTAAATAAAAACATGAAAGACAGCGGAGCTAGAAATCTTGCTGGATTTCCGGGTGCTAACGACATAAATACAGCATAAACTAAGCAAGCCCTTAAATAGTTTGGAGAGCTTGTCAATATTAATCTACGGAAACTCCGTGAGAGGCAAAATTTTCCAAAAAATACAAAGTTTATAATTGAACATAAAAAATGTTGTATTTTTATAATTGTTAAAGAATCAAAAGAAATAGCAATGGGGGAAAATAAACCAATGATTATTTTTATAATCACTCCAATGACGCTAAGAACGGGAATCTGCAGAAAATAATTTGCAATACTCGTAATACCGCCACTTCTTTGACCTGAGACTAAACTTGTATCTGTGAAATAGCTATCAGGTATTGCAAATGGTAAAATAATAAAGAAAATTAAAAACATTAATCGTAAATCAAAGTATTTAGTACTAGCATGAAAAAGGATTTGCGCAACATAAGAGTCTCTAGTTATGCTTAATGGTAACAAAATTGGCCACCTCATTGGCACTTTTTCTGCAGCTAAAAATGCTAATAATAAAAATCCAAATATCTCTTTATTAGGAACTAATATATAATTTAAAGTCAGTGGAAAAAGTAAAATAACACCTAAAGACGATGCATGTGTTTTAAATTGGAATGTTTTCATTATCAATAGAAATAATACTAAATTAAACAGGAAAACACCAATCACCTTGCTACCAAAAAATAATTCCGCTGCGTTAACATAAAAATAAATGCCAACTAGACTTAATATACTTCCAAACTTCACTCCCCCGTCTAAAAGTCCCGAGTAGATAGCTGATAATAAATCATCGCCCATATTATAGTAAAATCTTGAATCATTTCCGATAAAACCAGATATAACGTTATAATTAGAAGTAAATTTTGCACTGCCATTTGAAAGGTAAAAAAAGTAATCTGAATTAAAAATTAAAATACCAATAGATAAAATTTTTATCACTAGAAATGGGAAAATAATTGATTTTTTTAATTTCATGTCATGTAACTCTGCAACTTGACATGATTTACATTAGACGCACTTATTTGCGGCGAATGAGAATTTATGATAATGGTACATCCTTTAGACAATACGTTTAATAGTTCAATTATTTGCATTTCTATTGCACTATCTAAAGCACTGGTAACTTCATCCAACAAAAGGTAATCAAACTTTTCGGTCAAGTATCTTGAAATAAATACTCGCTGCACCTCCCCGCCTGATAGGCTATGTATTAATTTATCATTTTGAAAGATTTCTAATGATTTTTCCTTTGGAAATCCGACTTTTTCGAGTATCGTAATAACGTCTGTTTCGTTATGATAATCTTCATCAAGAAATATATTTTCTGTGAGATTCGCGGTAAGTAAGTTAAAATTCTGTGGTATATATGCAACTCTTTGTGAGTTATCTTTAAGTTGGTGATACAGTGCCCTTAAAAAAAGACTTTTTCCAGTTCCACTAGGCGCAGTTATTACTGTCAACTTATTTTTGGGTATTTTTATATTTTCACAAGAAAATATTTTTAATTTATCATTATGTATCTCACAATTTTCTATTTCAATTATATTTGATTCCTCTTTGATATTACATTCAGATTTCACATATTTTTTTGTGTCATTATTGTTTAAACTTTCCAACGCACCTGCAGAAGTTCGAATAACCATTACTGCTTGTGCGGTTCTATTAATTGTTGGAAATATTCGCATGAAAATTGCTATAGCAACAGATAAGGACGCTGTTGAGTACTCCAATTTACCGGACATTATAAAGCAGCTTGCTACTAAAACTAATCCAAC
>Ga0181601_10006074_pt1 | contig 10028 bp, 6 predicted proteins | sample 041ome_8_FD_133020 | JGI IMG/M metagenome (GOLD analysis project Ga0181601, IMG submission 133020) | Coastal salt marsh microbial communities from the Groves Creek Marsh, Skidaway Island, Georgia - 041407BS metaG (megahit assembly) | ecosystem: Environmental > Aquatic > Marine > Intertidal zone... | reverse complement strand
GAAGGACAGAGGGTTCTAACTAGATACACGTACGATGTAAGCGTTCGATTCTTTTTTTTGTTCGTCACCGAGTTCGTCACTGCTCCGAGACGCGCGCGAGACGCGCCTCCGACGGCGCGACGAATGAACGGGCGCCCTCTCTATCGCGATTGCGTTTTTCGTCTTTTCACCTCATCGACGCGATCCGACGCGTGTAGATAGACGTACGCTCGTCGCGGACTATCGACCCACTCGTGTTTGACCCTCGGCGCTTTATTCGATGTCTCGACGCTCCCACACACGTATCACACGCGTATATATCACTGCGCGTCCGCGGTTTTCTTCATGGCGCTGGACGGGCCCACGAAGAACACCTTCTGCGTGTCGAGCATCTTGTCGAGCAGATTCTCGAAGTCACCCTTCTCTTGTCTCATGCCGAACGCGCCGGAATCCACCTCCTCCCCGCCGTTCTCCTCCTTCATCGCCGCGCACTCGTCCGCGCACGCGCTGGAGCAGTAGTCCCCCGAGCCGGGCGCCAGCTTCAGGCACTCGGACTCGCACGACTTGAAGCACGCGCCCCCCTCGGCGAACGCCGCGGGCGTCAGCGCGGGCGCGAACAGCAGCGCGCCCGCGAGCGTCGCGGACGCCAGAGCGCTCGCGCGGCGGGCCTCGGGCGCCTCGCCGGCGCGCGCGACGACCGCGGAGCGCGCGCGGCGGCGCTCGGGAGCGCGCGTGCGGCACGCCGCGATCGATACCGAGGGGTTGGTGAGCGCGAACATCCTCGAGGCTGTGCGCGACGCTTTGTGTGGAGTGCGGAGGCCTCGCCGATGATACGATAACGGGGCCCGGCGCCACGTGTGCGTCGCCGTCGACAGACTGAGTGTTGGGAGCCAGTGAGAAGGCTGAAAACGTTTTTCCTCAAAGCGCGCGCGCTCGCTACGACGTCCCTCTTGGAGGACGCACTAGACGCACCACGACTCCTACGAGTCCCAGTCCGGGTCCACCGGCTGGGCTCTGCGCACGCTCCCTGCCGACGTCGCGCTCGCTGAGGCGCTCGAGAAGTACGACGAGAGCCTTCCGGACGATCGCGTCTCGCTTTTTTTTTTCGCGTTTCCGTCGCCCCTCCTAACCTCGGTTGGCTCCACGTAATCGCGCTTGGGCTTGGCGAAGGCGTTTTCGAACGGGTCCTTCACGCCGTACGGTCTCGGCAAACCGCTCTTGGTGAACGCGCGTTTGTTCGGGGGCGCCGTCTCGCGTCGTCGGCGCATCAACTCGTCGAGGCCGTCGAGCTCCCACAGGTAGACGCACGTGAGCACGAGGAGCACGACGAACAGGAACGCGGTCCCGACAGACCGCGCGTTCGCCCTCTTGTCCTTCACGCGTCGGTTCCGGAACCACGTCTTGACCGCGACCGGGTCCAAATCGAGCTGGTTCGCCAGGCGCGCCTCCGTGCGCCAATCCGGCTTGGGCTCGAGCTCGTACACCCCCTCCAAGATGGCGTCGTGCCGGGGAGTCACGCCCCCCGTCCGCTTTTTCAAACGCCTCCGCTCGTTGAGAAACGCGCGCTTGCGCATGCGCGCGCCGGGGGAAGTGGGGTCGTCCATCTCCGCCGCGAGACGGACGACGCGCGCGTGTCCCGCGGACGCGCCCTCCCGCGCGTCGGACGGCGACGACGCCGCGCGGCGTTGTGTTGGAACGACGCGGCAAGCCGACTTGTAAATGTCGCGCCAACAACGAGAAAAATTCGGTGGTGATTTCTCGGACGAGTATCGGTCGTCGTCTCATCTCCCCCCGTCATCAGAACGCGGACGCGCGCGCGGCGCGATGGGCGTCCCGTCCCCCCCCTCGTCCCCGCGGAGGGCGGGAGCCGCACCCCCCTCGACCTCGAGCACGTCCATCGGGCTCGTGCTCGCGGGTGTGGCGTGCCTCGCGGCTGTGGCGGTCGGCAGCTTCGGCCTGACCACCGAGGCGACGCTCGGCATCGATTTGGGCACCACCTTCTCGGTCGCGGCGACGTGCGAGCGCGGGATCGTGACCGTCGTGCGCGTGCCCGGCGGTTCGGGAACGCGCGACGCCGAGACCATGCCTTCCGTGGTGTATTTCCCGGAGCGCGTCGCCGAGGCGGCGGTGGTGGGCGCGGACGCCGCGATGCGCCGGGCCACGCACCCGAGGCGCGTGGTGTACGACGCGAAGCGCATCATCGGGCGACGCGTCGACGATCCCGCCGTCGCCGAGGAGACGAAGCACCTTCCGTTCGCCGTCGTCGATAACGGCGACGGGTTCGCCGCCATCGAGATGAGCACGAACGAGCACGAGCCAAAGTCGCGACACACGAACCACACGAACACGAGACTGATCGCGCCGGAAGAGGTGGGCGCGATGATTCTCGCACGACTGAAACGCGTCGCCGAGCGCGGCGACGGAGGCGCCGTCTCGGTTTGGAAGCGGCGTCTCGGGTTTCGGTTCCGGACGGTGACCGTGAGCGTCCCGGTGAACTTCTCGAAGGAGCAGAAGGCGGCGACGCTGCGCGCCGCGCGAAGCGCGGGGTTCACAGTGGCGCGCCTGCTGGAGGAACCCGTCGCCGCCGCCGTCGCGCACGGGCTTCTGGAGAAGAACGAGAAGGATGCGCGCAAAGAAAAAACAGACGAGAACGACGGCGGGAAACTCGTGTTGGTGTACGACATGGGCGGCGGGACCCTGGACGTCGCCGTTTTGCGTTCGGAGAAATCGTCTGGAACGTTCCTGGTGATGGGCTCGGCGGGAGACGAACGGCTGGGGGGGGAGGATTTCGACCGAGCGCTGCTCGATCGATGGCTCAAGGCGCGACTGGAGACGGATCCGACGACGCGGAGCGAGCCTATTTTCTTCCCAAACGACGCGGGTCTACACGAGCGCGCGCTGAGAGAGATGGAACGCGCCAAACGATTCCTTTTCGATCAGTCCTCGGCGGTGCGCGTTTCGGTGACGTTTGCGCGGGAACCTTTGGGAAATAACGCGGTCGGCGCGACGACAAAGAAAAGGCTTGTCGTCGCGGACGTGAAGACTCTTCTTTCGGAAGACGAATCCGACGCCGACAGTTATGACTCGGACGAAAGCGACGAACAAAAGAGTCTCGCGAAAAAAAAGACGACGTTGACTCTCTCTCTCGCCGATTTCGAGTCGGCGTGTTCCGCGCTCCTGGACAAGGCCACCGCGCCCGTGTACGCCGCGCTGCGCAACGCGGGAGGCGTCGGCGTTAAAGAAATCACCGACGTCGTCATGGTGGGGGGCTCGTCCCGACTGAAAAGCGTACAAACGCGGCTGGCGGCGGTTTTCGGCGAAACGCGCGTCAAACGCGGAGGCGAAAACGGACCCGACCCGGAAACCGCGGTCGCCGTCGGCGCCGCGCGGAGCTACGCGTGCTAGTTGAGGTTTTTAGTTTTTAGTGGAGCGATTTTTACGCGCGTGTAGGAGTCACTACTACCACGCGTATCGTGTCGTAGATGACGTAGACGATCGTATCGCGTCGTATTACGAGAGCGGAGCGTACGCGAGCGCGGCGAACAAACGCGTCGCGACGAACGAAGGAAGGAAAAAAACGAGAAAAGTCGGCAAAGCAGACGAGACAAAAGAATACGCCGACGCCGACGGCGGTCGTAGCGCGTCGTCCGTCACCATCCGAGGAGACCGCGCTTCTTCGGTTTCTTCGGTTTCCCGCCGGCAGCGCCGCCGTCAGCGGTAACCCGCTCCGGCCCGCGCGCCGCGTACGCGAGCGCGGCGTCCGACGCGGAGTTCGCGAGGCCGTTGCCCCAGTACCCGGAGGAGAAGGAGGTGATGTTCACGCCCTCCGTCAGCGCGAGCGCCTCCGCCGAGCCCTTCGCCGGAGCCGCCGCGCCCGACTCCAACGTCAAACACAGCTGGTCGAAGCTGAGCAGCGTCGTGCCTCGCGCGCGCGCTTGCGAAACCTTGGACATGCCAGGCTCGCGGCCGCACAGCAAGACGTCCGTTTTTCCGGAAACCGCGGAGGTGACCCGCCCGCCGAAGGACTCGATCAGCGCCCTCGCGCGGTCCTTGCCCAGGTTCAAACCCGCGCCGCCGCCGAGCTCGGGGAACACGCCCGTCAAAACCACGGTTTTCCCGGCGTACGCCGAGACGTTCGCCAGGCCGACGCCGGGGCGCGGGACGACGACCAAAGAGTTTGGCGTTTTTTGTTTTTTTTTCGTCGCTTCGGATCCGCTCGCGACGAGCGCGCCGAGACTCGAAGATGGCGTTTTCTTCCGCGCGGGACCCGCCTTTCGCTTCTTCTTCGCGTCCGTCGTGGGGAGCGTCGCGGCGACCGACACGTCGTTGTCGTTTTCGTCGTCGGACGACCCGGTCAGGTCCACCGTAGCGGACGCGGGAGGCACGGGAGGCGCAGGCACGGGCGCGAGGTTCTTTCCGCGACGGGTCGCGCCGGCTTTTTTTTTCGCCGCAACCGTCGCCGCGTCGGGTTCGCTCTTCGCCTTCTTCGCCTTCTTCGCCGCCGCGCCCGCGCCCGGCTCGTCCGGCAGGCGCTTCTTGGCGCCCCGAGCCCAGTGCTCGGGGTCCATGACGTGCCGCGCGAGCAAAGCAAGGCCCTCGTCGTCCAGCGCGCGCGCGCCGGCGAGCGAGACGTCCTCCATGGCGGCCAGCGCGCTTTTAAAGGCGTCGACGTTTTTTTCAACCGTCGGAGAGGGCAAACCTCGATACACCGCCGCGGGAACGCGCCAACACTCTACGTGCACGAATCGGCCGTACGCGCCGGACACGACGTCCATCATGCCGACACGCACGTGGTTCTTGGCGATGAAACACTTGCTGTTTTTGTCCGCCACCGTAGAGCGGCACACCGTGTACGCGCGACGCTTCGTGGGCTTTTTCGTATCCGTCGCGTCTTTCTCGCGCATCTCGCACCGCGAGCGGCCGGATTTGGCGCGCTCCACCTTGTACAGGGGGATTTCAGATTCCTTGAACGCCTCGGCGTAGAAGCTCCAGTCAGGGGTGCTGCTCGGGCGGTGCGCCGCCGCGTGCGCGTGCTCCTTCGCCGCGCTCGTCGACGCGGTCTTTGTCGAGCGCAACGACCCGAGCTTGTTTTCAGCCTTCATGCTCGACAGCGTCTCCCACGCCGTCTGAACAGCCTCGAAGCGCTCGCGGTCGCCGCCCTTGTCGGGGTGCTCCTTCAGCACGACCTTCAGGTACGCCTTCTTGACCACGCGGAACTCGTCCTCGAAGTTGGCGCACGCCTCGAACGAAGACGCGGGGTCGGCGATGCCGAGCGCGGCGAGCATCGCGCCGACGGTCTTGGGCGCGCCAGATCCGCCGCCCGGAGCGTCGCCCCTGGGCTTGCCCTTGGGCTTCTTCTTGGGAGGCATGACGCGTCGGTGGAAGGGTGCGCGCTAACGCAGACGGCGCGTGCGCGCGAGCGACGATACACCCTCGCGATACGCCTCGCGTACCGCCCGGCGCGCGGCGAAAGTGCGCGCGTTTCTGCAATCTCGAATCGTCGTGGCTTATTAGGCCGAACGCCGTTCGCGCGTCCCGCGACGCCGTTCGCGCCAACCCGCCAAAGCGGATCGATCGATCCATCCATCTCGCCGTCTGCAGACCCAAATCGCCCCGCCCGTTTCGCGACTCGAGAAATCAGACCGTGATTTACCCGCCAAAACGAGCGGCTCTCGCAGCCAGTCAAATTCGCGGATTGTGCCACGGCAGCGCGTTCTTGCCCCCGAATGGCAAAAAGGCGTGTGCCGCTTGTGCGCCGATGATCGCTCGGAGCGCGAGGCAGAGCACGATGCGCGGGCTGTGCGCGCCCACCGCGCCCACCGCGCGCGCGCCCACCGCGCGCGCGCTGCGCGGCCGCGCGCCGCGGCGGTGTCCGCGCGCGCGCGCGGCGTCGCCTCGCGCGCAGGCGGCGAGCTGGGGCGGCGACGAAGGGAACAAAGACGAGTGGAGGGCGCACGGCTTGCAAATCGTGGAGGCGCTGACGCGCGGGAGCTCGCTCGCTCGCGCGGCCTCGGTGTGGTTCGTGGACCGCCGCGCGGACGACGGCACGTCCACCTCCGCGGCCGCCAAAAGCGCGGCGTCCTTCGCCACCCCCGGCGAGATCCAACGCTTCGCCGCGACGAGCGCCGAGACCGATGACCGCGGTCTCACCCGTTCTCACCCGAACGCCGAGGTAAACGCGCGTCTCAAAACTATCCAGGATGTGCTTCGCGTGGACGCGCGCCGGGAGTCGCTCCCGCGGCGCGCGCTGGCGCACCCCGAGTCCCGGGAGAACCGGGAGGTGCGCGCGGCGCTGGAGAGGCACCTCGCTTCCGGCGGCGCGACCGTTCTGTTGGCGCCCATCGTGGACCCGCTCATCGTGGACCTGGGCGCGGACGCCGACGCTGACGCCGCCAAAACGTTTGACGAGTCAAAAGAAGCGTTTACAAACTTTACGAGCAGTTGGAAAAACAACGCCTCCAGCGACGTGTTCGTGGAGGGCACAGCGTGCGCGTGCGACCCGAACGACCCTGGCGATTGCTGCGCCAGGGGTCTCAGCGAATACTGCACGACGTGTCCGACGATGGCGTCGTGCGACGAAACCTTGGACGGTTTAGGGTGCGACGGGTTACGCGTCGGCTCGAACGCGGAGCACGGCGTGGGCGAGGCGCACAAAATCGCGGCGCCGTTTTCGCCTCTGCGCTCGACTGACGCGCTCGAGTCGCTGGAGATGCTGCAGGCGGCGTGCGCGGCGGCTTCCGCCGCGGGCGACTGCGCCTTCTCCAAGGCGATCAAGGATGAGAACTCAAAAAAGGGCGAGCGCCCGGAGAACGCGGGGCGAACGTACTACGCGGCGGTGGTGCGCACGCGCGCCGGTCGTCGGAGCGACGACGGAGCGTTGAACGACGCTTGGCTCGAATCGAATGAATCTTTGGAGGGAGACGGCGCGTTAGCGGCTGCCGGATACGAGCAGTTTTTGGTGTACCGCCCGAACGGCGACGCGTGGCTCGCGGGGTCGGTGCCCCCGCCGACCACCGTGCGACGCGCTTCGTTCGGCCCGAAACTCCGAGCCGAGCTCTGGTCGCTCGCCAGGCGAGGCGAAGACCAAGGCGCGGAGAGATAGACTTTTGTCGTTACGCGTCGGCGAGCGCGAACGGATAGACGGCGCGACGAACTATTAATACGACGAACACGCACACTACCGCACTTACGTTTCAGATAGCTTCCTCCTCCCGCGCCTCGCGCACGAGCTCGTCGAGGTTCTTCTCCCGTTTCGGAGGTAAAACGCGGTACTCCAGGAGACGACAGTCGACGCCGCCGATGCCCAAGACGCGCTTGCGCTTGGCGCGCATCTTCAGCGGACGCGTCGCGCCGGCGTCGCCGGAGAGCAAGTGCGCGGTCGCGCCCGCGCACTCGCGCCGGAAAAACGCACCGAGCGAATGCCACGCGCTCTGCGTCTCGTCCGCGTCCTCCGAAGCGATTTCGTCGTCGAAATCGTCGACAAAAGAGTCGTCGTCATCCTCGCCGCCGAAATCGGCGCCGCGGTCGCCATCGCTTCCCCATCGCTTCGCCGAGCGGCGCTGGCCTTCGGCGTCGCGCTCGCCGCCGACGTCCAGCCGCTTGCCCCAGGGGGGGTTGCTCACCACCAGCACGCCTCCCCCCCCGGGCCGGGCGGTCACCGGCCCGAGTTTCTCCAGGTCGACGAATCCGTCGCCGTACTTTTTATTTTCGCGAAAGTTTTCGCCAGCCTCCGCCTCGAGCTTTTCGAAGTACTCGAGCTCCGCCTCGCGCGCAGAGGCCAGCGCCGGGTGGGTCAGATCACCGCAGTCCCCTTGCGTGAAGGATATCATGCCGTCCACCCCCGCGGCGACGGCGGCTCTCCGAGCCAGGCTCAAAGCGCCGCCGTGCGCGTCGTTGCCTATGAGCGTCGGCGCAACTCTCAAGGCTTTCCTGGCGTCGGCGCCGATCGCCTCCGCCTCTGAAAGCGCTTCATCGAGCAACGCGCGGTCGTGATCGGGCCACCGCTCGAACGCGTACGACGTTTGCTGAAACGGCACGAACGACCCACTGCCGTCGTCCACGAACTCGGTACCGACACCGTCGCGTTCGTTTCGCCGCTTTGAGGCGTCGGCGCGAATTAAACCGGGCGCCACCATCCCGGCGATGAGCGCGGCTTCCACGAGAAGCGTCCCCGAGCCGCACATCGGGTCCACCAAGACTGGTAACACATAGGAAGAAGCCGCGTTTGAAGAGCCTTCAGAAGACGAAGACGCAACGCTTCGCGCCTTGGCGCACGCTTCGGTCCATCCCGCGAGCGCCAACACACCAGCCGCCGCGCTCTCGTTCAGCGCGGCGCGGTGAATCGCCGCGTCGCGGTATCCTCGCCGGTGCAGACTCTCGCCGGACATGTCTCTGTAAAGCGTCGCCTCATCTCTGTACAGCGACAGGAACAAAGGCACGTCCGCCGAGGCGTGGCCGCGCGCGGGGGGAGGCGGACGCCACCCGTTGGCGTCCACCAGCGCGTCGCACACCGCGTCCTTGGCGCGGGTCGCCGCCAGCTTCGTCGAGGTGACGTCCGAGCAACTCCGCACTCGGCACTCAAACGAAAACGTCAAACGCGTGGCTTCGGGCACGACTTCGGGCCACGGCGCGGCGTACCGCACGAAGTCGTAGACGGCGGCGCCACCGGGAGCCGTGCTGTCCAGCCACCCGTGCCGCAGCTCGACCAAGATGCGAACCGCGCTGCGGAGCCACACGTTGGCGAGAACGCCCGTTTTTTTCGTGCCGACGAAATACACGCCGGAGGCGCCCGGACGCACGTCGAGCGCCTCAATCGGAAACGCGCGAAGCTCGGCGGCGACCACCTCCTCCAAGCCGGGGTGGCACGTCGCGTAGAAGCGCGAACAGCCCGCGGGGATGGGATCGCGCGCGTTGGCGTCGGTCCGGACGCCGGAAAAGCTCTCGCGGGAAACGTCCCACCGGTTTTCGCGAGGGTCGCGCCTTTCCGAGAGACGGTCCCTTCGCGGGTCCCGGTCCCGCCGGTCGGCGGATCGATCGGCGTCCCTATTCGTGACCCGCACGGGGCCGGACCCTACACCCGCGCCGGCGGCGCCTCTCTCCGCGCCGCACCGGAAACACGCGGCGCGCCGCGCGAAGTTGTCCGCGCCGCACGCGCCGCAGTCCCAGTCGTTCTGACCGGTGTCGTTGCGCTTAGAAGGGTCGGCGTTGCGAAACGTTCCCTTCTCAGAGACGGCGTCACTTTTCTCTCTGAAGTCGTCCCTGAACGACGCGCGTTCGCCTCGCCCGCGCGATCCCCGATCCCCGCGGCCGCGTCCCCCGCGCGCGCCTCCTCTGCTTCCTCTGCTTCCTCTGCCTCCTCTGCCTCTCGCGCCGGGCGCGCGCGAGGGCGACGCGGCGTATTCGTCATCGTAATCGCCCTCTCTTCGGGAAGAGAAACCTCCGTCGTCGCGGAAATCGTCGCGTCCTCCTCGCGACCGACCCCTCGGGTCGGAGTCGTACTCGTCCCGCGGCCTCGCGTCGTACCCGCGAGAGGGCGCGCGCGCGCGACCGCGTCCCTCGCGAGCGCCGCCCTCGCGCGCGCCGTCCCGGGAGAACCCTCGGTCCCGGGGAGGCCTCTCGTCGGTCCCTCCGGAGCCGCCGCCGCCGCTTCCGAGATTGTCCGAGATGCGCCATCCGCCGGCGGCGTGGGCGCGCACCAACCGCGGCCGCGCGTGCGCCGAGGGATGCGACCAGGCGGCGCGACTCACGCCCGCCTTGGACGTGCGGCAGGCCACACGTCCGTACCCTTGCGCCAGGGGCAGCCAGCGAGCCAGCATCTTGCGTGACGCGAGAGTGAAAAGTGCCCGGCCTGAGCGGGCGTTTTTCTCACTCGGGTTCAGGTTTTGACGCCGGCGAACGTCACCATTTTATCCTCGACGCGGTTCGTGGCCCCGCCACACCGCCCGCGCCGCTCCGCTCGATCGATGTCGAGCGCAGCGCGCGCCTCCCCCGTCGCATCCGCGGCCGCCGCCTCCGCGCGGCGTCGCGCGACGAAACACGCGGTGGCGTCG
>Ga0181601_10006069_pt1 | contig 10031 bp, 9 predicted proteins | sample 041ome_8_FD_133020 | JGI IMG/M metagenome (GOLD analysis project Ga0181601, IMG submission 133020) | Coastal salt marsh microbial communities from the Groves Creek Marsh, Skidaway Island, Georgia - 041407BS metaG (megahit assembly) | ecosystem: Environmental > Aquatic > Marine > Intertidal zone... | reverse complement strand
TGGGTAGTTTATTCTTTTTATGTAGTGAATGCAAAAACTTTTTTATGATTACTTTAGGTATTGAAACATCTTGCGATGAAACAGCTGTAGCCTTATATGATTCTGATAAGGGGTTGGTAGGAGAAGCAGTTTTTTCTCAGATTGAACTTCACGGAGAGTATGGCGGTGTTATACCTGAGCTTGCTTCTAGAGATCATTGCCAAAAAATTACCCATATATATAAGAAAGCATTAGGAGATATTCATCCAAGCAATATTGATCAGATAGCTTACACTGCAGGTCCAGGATTGTTAGGAACATTATTAATAGGCGAAAATTTTGCTCAAGGACTAGCACTTGCTCTTAATAAGCCATTGATACCTGTGAATCATCTTGAAGGTCACCTGATGGCTCCATTTCTTGGTGGAGAGAAATTAGATTTTCCTTTTTTAACGCTTCTTGTCTCTGGAGGTCATTCACTAATTATTGATGTTAAGGGTTTGAATGATTACGAGATCTTAGGTCAGTCAAGGGATGATGCAGTTGGAGAAGCTTTTGATAAGGTTGCTAAGCTTATTGGCTTAGGTTATCCGGGTGGTCCTGAGATAGAAAAAATGGCTCAGCATGGTGATCCAAAAAAATTCCAATTCCCACAGCCAATGCTGTATAGCGACGACTATGATTTCAGTTTTAGCGGCCTCAAAACTTCTGTGCTCTATACGGTTCAAGATCTAGAAAAAATTACTGAGGTTATTCAAGCAGATATTTGCGCATCTTTTCAGCATGCAGCGACAGAGGTGCTTGTGAAGAAAATATCAAAAGCTTTAACAGATACTGGGAGAGAGGGCATTGTATTGGCTGGTGGAGTAGCAGCGAATAAATTGCTCAGAGAAAAAATCTCCACTCTTCAGGAATCGTTCAATATTAATGTTTTATATCCACCAATTGCTCATTGCACAGACAATGCAGCAATGATTGCATACTTAGGAAGCTTGAAAACAGATGAAGGAACATTTCAGCTAAACTCCCATGCTCGACCGCGCTGGCCTTTGGGGAAGAAATAAAATGGAAGATTTAATTTATATAAAAGACTTAAGAGTTCAAACAATCATTGGAATCTTTGGATGGGAGCGGGAGGTTCGACAAGAAGTAAGCATAGATCTAGAGATGACGTTTGATTGTAAGAGGGCTGCAAAAACTGATGCCATTGAAGACACTATTGATTATAAAAAAATTACCAAAGGAATTATTAAGTTTGTTGAGGAGTCTGAATTCCAGCTCCAAGAAACCTTGGCTGAGGGCATTGCCGATCTTGTAAAAAATGAATATAAAGTTGATTCACTAAAATTAAGAGTTTCAAAGCCAGGTGCGCTAAGGCATGCGGAAGATGTTGGAGTAATTATCCACAGATAATGAAGTACTACCTTTCGCTTGGGAGTAATATTAACCCAGAGTCAAACCTAGATTTGGCCATTGCTTCGCTGAGCAAAATCCTTACCGAAACAAAATGCTCCTCAATATACAAAACTCAAGCGGAGGGTTTTGATGGAGATGATTTTTTAAACCTTATCTTTTGCGGGACATCTTCACTATCTTTTGAGAGTTTAAATCAAAAATTAAAAGATATTGAAAATAGCTCTGGAAGAGACAGAAATAGCCCAAAATTTTCCTCAAGAACTCTTGATATAGACATTGTGTTGCAACTAAGCGATGACGAGGAAATACTTTTTGAGAGCGATGAGATAGCTAAATATCGATTTGTATCTGAACCACTTGAAGAAATATTATGAGTTTATTTATAGTTTTTTTCTACCAAGTCCCAAGCAGCTTCTGCAAGAGGAGCCACTTGATTTCCTCTGTCCTCAGCATGCTTGCTTGCTGCAGTTCCATCTCTGACTCTACCCATAATTCCTTGGAGGATCCCAGCAAGTTTAAAGATATTAAAAATAGTATAAAACTCCCAATGCTCATCAAGGTTTTTTCCAGTAATTTCAGAATACATATTCCTATATTCTTTTTCAGTTGGAATGCCATTTTCTTGACAGAATTTTTCATCACCAAGTTCTGGAATATTTCTCCAACTAATACAGTGGTAATTGAAGTCTGCAATAGGATGTCCAAGCGTTGAAAGCTCCCAATCCAATACTCCCATAACATTATTATTTGGATTAAAAACCATATTATCGAGTCGATAATCCCCATGAACAATTGTGGTTTCATCTTCATCAGGAATATTAGATGGAAGCCAATCTATCAAGCTATTCATTGCAGGAATATCTTGAGTCTCTGAGGCGATATATTGTTTGGTCCATCTAGAAACTTGTCTAGCTATATAATTTCCAGGCTTACCATAATCAGATAATCCTACTGATTGATAATCCACCATATGAAGCTGAGCAATGACATTATTTTTACTTCTATAAATTTCCTTTTTCTCTGCTGGAGATTTGTCACTTAATAGCAGATCCCAATAAATACTCCCATCAAGGAAATCCATGATAAAAAAAGGCGTGCCTATAATTTCTTCGTCCTCACAAAGACCATAAGTTTTTGGTACAGGAACTTTGGTTTGTTGAAGAGCTGTCATCACCTTGTATTCTCTATCTACAGCATGAGCAGATGGCAATAATACTCCGGGAGGTTTTCTGCGGAGGACAAATTTTTGATTTTCGGTTGTGATTTTATAGGTGGGATTTGATTGACCGCCTTTAAATTGAGCTATCTCTATAATTTTTCCAGTCGAGGAAACATTATCATCAAGCCATCCCTGCAAACCTAACTCGTTAAACTTAAGGTTCTCGGCAACTTCTTTTGTTCCTGAGAAAATTTTATTACCGTCAGGATTATTTGAGTTAGAGTTATCCATTATAGAGATTTTCCTCCGTCTATATTTAATATCTGACCAGTCACATATTCTGCTTCAGAAAGATATATTGCAGCATCTACAATATCTTTTTCGGTCCCCATTCTCCTCATGGGAACCGCGTTAATAATGTTATTTTTTTGTTCTGCTGTCCAATCTGTATTGGGTGGCTCTAGGATTGCACCAGGGGCAATTGCATTGACTCTGATATTAGGAGCTAATTCTTTAGCCAGCGATTTTGTGAGAGTTTGCAAGCCAGATTTAGCAGCAAGATAAATTGAATGATTGACCAAAGCTCTATCAACATTAATATCAGTAACGTTGATAATAAAACCTTTATTCTTTTCTAGTTCTTTATAAAATGACTGAATTAAAAATAGCGGCGCCTTTAAATTACTGCCCATGAGAGCATTCCAATTTTCTTCAGAGAAAGTTCCAATAGGGGTGGGGTAAAAAGTTGAGGCATTATTAATCAATGCATCAATGCTGCCATTTTTTGATAGTATTTTTTCCACTAACATTTCAACTTCATTTGCATTATCAAGATTTGCTTGAACAAGCATGGCGCTATTATTTCTTTCAGAGTTCATTTGATCAGCAAGAGCTTCAGCTTCTTCTTTGGAACTATTGTAGTGAATTACAATGTCCCAACCTTTATTAAAAAAAGATAAGGCCATCTCTTTGCCTATCCTTTTCGCTGCACCAGTAATCAAAATTCTTTTTTTCATATGATCTCTTTTAAGGTTTCATGATAAAGCAATTGTTTTTGATTCGAAACTTCAGACTCACTCAAGTTTGCCAGCACTGAGAAGTCTATCGCCATGACTAATTTAAATATTTTATCTAGATAGTCCTGATGCTCATTCAAGGACTCATATTGTTTGAAATGCATTAATATTTCATAATTACGACGCACGTTCATCTTTTCAAGCAATCTCAATTTTTCTGATTTATTGTTAGATTCAATAAAATTCATTACTTGTTTTAAAGATTCTAGAGCTTTTATGTATGAGTTTGGGATTGGCAATGATGCAGAGAGTTGAAAGCAATTTATTCTTTGCATATCAGCCCATTTAAGCTCAGGTAAATCTCCATCGCATGAAACGCTTTTAAGATTTTTAAACCATGGATCTGTTAAATGGTACTTAATTAAAGTTTTAAAAAACTGATCACTAAAATTATTTTCTAGAGCTTTTTTGGTTTCCATCCATACTCTTTCGGGCGACAAATCTTTTAGTTCAGTTGAAGCAACGATCTTACTAAATAAAACTTTTGTTTCTTCGTGAAGATCAAAATCATGGAGTTGTTTATATGATTTAAATCTTGCAAATCTTAAGACTCTAAGTGGGTCTTCTTCAAACGCAGGGGAGGCATGTTTAAATATTTTATTTTTTAAGTGTCCTCTACCATCAAAGGGGTCAATGATACGACCATTTTGATCTTTGGCTATTGCATTAATTGTAAAATCCCTTCGTTTTAGATCTTCTTCAAGGGTGACACTGGAATCAAAATAGAATTTGAAACCTTTATAGCCAACACCAGATTTTCTTTCAGTTCTAGCCAAGGCATATTCTTCATTAGTCTTTGGATGCAAGAAGACTGGAAAATCTTTACCTATGGGTTTAAATCCCTTTTCTTCCATTTCTTCTGGACTAGAATTTACTACAACCCAGTCACGATCTTTGGGTTCCACCCCAAGCAATTCATCTCTTACAGATCCGCCAACTTGGAAAACTTTCATGCTAATACTTTACCGAAATTTTCTCTAAATCATCTATTCTAAGAGCTGTAAGTTTACCTTTCCAGACGCAGCCAGTATCTAAACCAATAAAATGAGGATTTTTTGTTCTACCATTTAAAGATGCCCAATGACCAAACACATAATATTGTTTCATTTTTTTATAGGATGCAGATTCATAGTGAAACCATGGTTTAGATCCCTTGAAAGCTTTTGTAGTTGTATTTTTCAAGTCCAGACTTGCATCATTGCCGAGAAATCTCATTCTAGTAAGGTAGTTGATAATAATTCGATATCTTTCATTGCCTGTTAATGATTCATTCCAAGACTTTGGATCATCGCCCCACATTGCTTTAAGTATCTTGGATGAATTATTAGTCAGTGCCTGAGTAACCTCGTCAGCAAGAGCTTGAGCTTTTTCTAGAGACCAAACTTCTGGAATGCCAGCATGCGTGATAATGAATTTATTATTTGTCGATTGATTGGAGATTTGAATGAGAAGAGGGCGTGTGATGAGCCATTCAAAAATTTGTTTAACATTCTCTGCATCAAGTATTTCTTTTAACTTGCCTTTACCCTTGTTAATACTTATTAAGTAAAGCAAGTAGAGATCGTGATTTCCCAACACAGTGGTAATATTTTTGTCTGCCATGCAGTAATTCAAAACAGCGAGAGAATTTGGGCCTCTGTTCACTAGATCACCCGTAAGGATGATCTGATCTTTTTTACTGTCATAATTAATTTTTTTTAGCAATCTTATAAATTGATCAAAACAGCCATGCACATCTCCAATAACATATGTGCTCATTTAAATATCTATGCTTTGAAAAACTGCAATAAAATCTTCAATAGATAATTCTTCTGCTCTTGCAAGCGGATTTATACGCAGCTTCTCATAATTGATTTCTAATTTCTTAAGATTGTTTTTAATTCCTTTTCTTTTATTAGCAAAAGATTGATCAACTAAGTTTGAAAATTCCAAGAACTTGCTTACGGCAATCAAAGGGTTGATTCGAGGGGTGAGTCTAATAAATGAGGATTGGACCTTGGGCTTAATGTCAAAGGATTCAGGGGGAACATCGAACAAAATAGCTGTTTCAAATAATGCAGCAATTTTTACTCCAAGCCTGCCCCAATCTCCAGACTTATTTGAAGCACAAATTCTTTGGCCCACCTCTTTTTGAACTAAAAAATGCATATCTTCAATCCCATCAAAAAAATTAATTAGTTTAATAATTATTTGCGTAGAAATATTATAAGGAAGATTCCCAACGACCCTATGTTTAGTTTTATGTAAAAATTCTAGAGGTGCTTTAAGCACATCACCATGAATGAATTCGTGGGCATCATCTGCATACTTTTCTGAGAGAGTTATTATATTTTTTTGATCAAGATCCATTGCTATGACTCTTGTATTTTGACCTATCAAGTGATCAGTTAAAGCTCCAGTACCAGGACCAATCTCAAAAAAGAGATTATTTTTTTGAGGGTTTATTGCTCTTTCAATCTCAAATAAGATGACTGGATCAATAAGGTAGTTTTGGCCGAGCTTTCGTCGATGTGCTCTATCACTCATTTAAGCTGAACTTCTGCTGTTTTTATAGCCTCTTTTATTGATCCAAGGTTTGGCTTTATTTTTCCAGCAATGTCTAAAGCTGTTCCATGATCTACAGATGTTCTAACAATTCCAGTTCCCAAAGTAATATTCACTGCTTCACCAAAACTTAAGGCTTTCAAAACTGGTAATGCCTGGTCGTGATACATCGCAAGATAAGCATCGGTTTGATTTAATTTTTTGGCCGTGAAAGCCGTATCAGCAGAAATTGCATATGAGGCATTTATACCCATATCCCTGCAAACCTTTACTGCTGGATTTATTATCTTGATTTCTTCTTCACCTATTTTTCCATTCTCACCAGCATGCGGATTTAAACCTAGGACGGTTATAGATGGATGCCTAATTTTAAATTTTGTTTTTAAACCTGTGTGCAAGGTTTGAATTATTTCAATTAATTTTGCTTTACGAATATTTTTTGGCACCTCCTTTAATGGAATATGAGTTGTAACAAGGGCAACCTTAATATTTTTTGAAGAGAGCAACATGACTACATTCTTAGATTTAGTTTTCTTCTGAATCCACTCAGTATGACCTTGAAAGGTTTTAAACCCTCCATTGATAATATTACTCTTTTGGATGGGACCAGTTACTAAGCCAACCTTTTTATTTTTAAGGCACTCAGCAATCCCTATATTAAGATTATCTAAAACATATTTTGCATTTTTAGGATTAAGAGAGCCCGGGGATAAATCTTTGCAATTTGTAGAACGAATAAATTGGATCGTTCCAAGTTTATTTTTTTGTGCAAATTTCAAGTTACTGATTTCAACGAACTGAATCTTTAAGTTGAGAATCTTGGATCTTGATTTTAATAGCTCCAGATCAACAATACAGATCAAACACGAATGCATTTCTTGCCAAAACTTTGACTTTGATAGATGAAGAATTAAGTCAATACCTATGCCTGCGGGTTCACCATGAGAGTAGAGAAGTTTATTCAATCTAGTTTTTTGAATTCTACGAATGCTTCAGCTCTTGTTGTGCGAAGAGAATTTTCTAATTCCTCATCAAATTTTCTGCTGAACAAAATGCCATAGGCTCTGTCTTTAATCACTTCTTCAGTCAAGTCTTCTGTTCTAGTATCCAGAACTTGAAGAAAATGAAAACCAAACTCAGATTCAAAAACAGGAGAGATTTCACCAACCGGAGATTCCAGCATCATTTTTTCAAAAGCTGGAGCAGTTTTTCCTCGACTGAGCCAATCTAAATCACCGCCTCGACTAGCAGAGCCGGGATCTTCAGAAAATTCTTTAGCCAGCAGGCTAAAATCTTCTCCTTCCATGACTCTTTTTCTAACTTCTTCTAGTTCTTTTTTTGTAAAAGTTACATCCCTTAATTTTGTTGTCATCATTAAAATATGGCGAACTTTCCACTGATCTTCAAAACGTACTAGATCGCCTCGTTTGTCCTCAAGTTTTAGGATGTAAAACCCTGAACTACTTTTTAATGGCGGAGAAATATATCCTTTTTTCTTATTTTTTAGTGCTCCAGCAAATATGGTCGGCAGATCAGCAAGATTTCTCCAACCCATTTCACCACCTAAAGCAGCATTGCTACTTCTTGAGTTTTTTCTAGCAAGCTCTGCAAAATCTTCACCGTTATTTATCTTTATTATAAGTGAGTCAGCTTTATTTTGATCAGGTACAAGGATCTGACGAACAAATAGCTCAGGTGATAATTCTTTAACAGCCCCTTCAGTTGCCAAAAAACCATCCAACTCTTGCTCAGTGATATTCACATCATTTCCCACTTTGCCTCTTTGAACTCTTTGAATTATCATCTCTTTCCTTACTTGCGATCTCAATTCTTCATAAGATGCACCCTCTAATTCCAATGTTTTTATAAATTCATCAAGAGACAATCCATTAGTTTGAGCAATATTTTCAAATGCTTGATTTAACTCTCCATCACCAACTTTAATCCCAGCCCGTCTAGCCATTTGTAGCTGCAATTCTTCTATAATGAGCCTCTCTTGGACTTGATTTAATAGCACCTCCCTGGGTGGCATAGGGCTCCCTTGCTCCTGATATCTTTTTTTAATATTTTCAAGCATGTAATTCACTTGTGACTCTAGGACTACACCCTCTTCTACAATGATTGCAACCCTATCAAGAATCTCAATCTTTGCATTTAGCGGAAAAGCAAGAAGAATGGATAAGGCAATATTTATATTTTTTTTCATAATCATTATTGTACTTAATTAAATGTTTACAAAGGTATTGAAAGCAAGAATATTTATGAAATGCTATGACACTTTATTTCCTCAAAGGTTCGAAAAATCGTTAGAGAAAAACCTATCTATCTTATTATTGTATCCGCCTGTCAGCCCCTTTAACTCAAACTCAAAATTAATTCTACTTTTGTTTTCAATAGAAATCATTTTCTCCCAATTCGTATCATTAAATTGTAGAGACTGAAAATTCAGGAGATTATATCTTGATAGTCTTTTGTCTGATGCATAAACTTTAAAAGATAGACAGCAGTTCTCAAAACCAAAACCAAAATAACTCTCTAGATTTTTCTTTGAATCTAAATCCTTGCTTATTCCGCCAATAAATTTATAGCCCTCAGACATTGATCGTTCAATTGAAAATTCTACATAGTCTAATTTATTTTCAGAATTTAGAAGAGGAACATTAGTTTGAAAGTTTCTTGATATGATTAATCGAGTTTCTGGAAGCCGAATTTCTAATCTTGAATTCCCAAAATTGAGTGTATTTCTTTTCTGAGAATAGTTAGCTCCAAAATATGCTCTTAGAATTTTATTTCTAAAAGATATATTTGTACCAACTTGGCTATCTTTTCCAATTGACCGATTTAGCATTGAATTAATTATTCGACTTTCTTCAAGCTCATTTTTTTTGATGACTTGGAAATTCAGCCTCGAGCCGTTATTCATTCTTTTTTGTAACTTTAATCTAGCAAGCAAAAATTCTGTATCAGGCACTCTATCTTTACCAAAAAAATAGTCAGTATTTAACCTATTAAAGTTTCCAAAATTGCGTTGGTGAAGATCAAAGATAGGGTCCATGGACTGATCTTTAAAAGAAGTTCTTTGATAAACAAGCTCAGGCATAAAAAGCGAAAGGGTGTCTTTGGAAGATTGATTGAATAAAGATGAAATTTTTATTTTAACCGAAGGGATTGAGGTAGCTTTAGAATTTATTTTAATGTCATCAAGGTTATATTTTTTATACAAAAAAGATCCATTTATTGAGAGATCAAAATACCTAAAATTTTGCAGAGTTTCTGCTCCGATTTCCGTAAAAAATCTTTTTCCAATCTGCTTTACTATTTTGTTATCAGCAAGAAAAAAATGATTTTTATTTATATCAAAGTTTGAATAATTGGCTTTGGCAAAATATGTGATCGAAGGGCCATATTGTTGATATTCAAGATTTAATTCAGGCTTTTTAATGTACCCATTATTGATAAATGGATTCAAGCTTTGAAAGCCCTCGCGCAGAATGCTAATTGAGAAATTATTTACCTGCATATTCATTGATACAGATTGCTGCAGATAATGATCTCTTTGATTGGCGATATTTGTGAGGCTAGAAGGTAAATCAAGTAACACCATTGAGTCAGATGATTTAGCCCAATCAACAGAAGTAGATAGATTAGAAAAGCTTCTATTTTCTTTCAAGCGAAAAGCCCATCTATCACCATCAGCCATTTTATAGTCTTTTTTAAATTCTTTGTCTTCAGGAAAAAACATCAGATCAAAATAATTTATAGAATCTGAATTAGATTTAGTTAGATATCTATAATTTCCCTCTAAGCCAATACCCCTATCTTTTAGAGCTCTTGGAGCAATTGTTAGATCTGATTTA
>Ga0181601_10006057_pt1 | contig 10040 bp, 6 predicted proteins | sample 041ome_8_FD_133020 | JGI IMG/M metagenome (GOLD analysis project Ga0181601, IMG submission 133020) | Coastal salt marsh microbial communities from the Groves Creek Marsh, Skidaway Island, Georgia - 041407BS metaG (megahit assembly) | ecosystem: Environmental > Aquatic > Marine > Intertidal zone... | reverse complement strand
GTAGTATGCGAATACTCGCGGCGAGTTCGTCAAAAACGACCGTCTTCGTCGCCTCTGCTTCTTCTTCTTCGAAGATTTGCGCATCCGCACTCACCTCGTGCTTCAAACAAAAACAAAAACACTTCGGCTGCAGGGTTGTTTCTTCTTTCTCAACTACCAACAACAACAACAACAACAAGAACACGAACAACAATAAAAGAAGAATACAAACGATGACATCGGCGCAACAAGTGCGAGGAATTGAATTAGCATCTTCCTCGCAACGGACAGATTTAACCGTCGTGTTGGTGTGTCCACAAATACCGGGAAATACGGGTACAATCGCGCGGACGTGCGCGGCGACGCAAGTGCCTTTGCATTTGGTGGGACCGTTAGGTTTTGAGCTCGACGACGCAAAGTTGAAACGCGCCGGGTTAGATTATTGGCAAAGCGTGTGCGTGAAAGTGCACGAATCTTACGACGCGTTTTATAAGTATTGGCAAGAGATTGAAGAGTCGAAAAGAGGACGATTAGTCGCGTTTTCAAAGTTTGGAGGGAAATCGCACTGCGCGCGAGGCGCGTATAAACCCGGCGACTGGTTGTTGTTCGGAAGCGAAGTGAGCGGTTTACCGGAGAACGCGCACAAGCACTGCGAGGCGACGGGAGGCATTAGGAGAATACCCATAGACGAAGAGCACGTGAGGAGTTTGAATTTATCGGTTTCTGTCGGTGTTGGCGTGTACGAAGCGCTGAGACAAATAGACGAGAAAGGGATGGAAGTAGACGTAGTGTACAGACCGCAGTACGGCGCGGAGGATTCGTGATTTAACTACTATATATACTCAATAACAAAAAATACTTCATCGCCCGACTACTATTTTACGAACCTAGTTTGAACGCATCCGCGATCAAAGAATACACCAACCCTAACTTGAAGCAATTCACAAATTCCAACCTCCTTCCAGGTCTGTTTGTTTTGTAATACCACCTCGTGATGGTCTCGTACACGAACACGCACAGCGCGCCGGCGACGACGTCGTTGATGCCCAACGCGCCGAACGATAAAGTAATCACCGACGCTAAATAGAACCCAACGAATATGAAAATAGTCTTCCATAAAAGCATTCGATACGATCGTCGTTGGAAATACAAATCTAAACGTTGCGGTAAGGAGGTCAACACCGACGCTATCCTCGTTTCGCTTTCGCACTTGATTGTTTTCATCATATTTCTTCTTCTTCCTCTCTTTGTGTTGATTTGTTGTTGACTGCTTCTGCTTTTACACCTAAAGCTGCTACTACTCGCACTCCCATCACCACTAAATAATAACCTCGACGAGGAGAGAAAAGACTCGCTCTTTTCTCTCGATAATAATACTAACGAAGATTGTGGCGATGATGATGATTTTATCGTCGTCGTCGTTATCGTCGTTGTCGTTATCGCTGCCGCGCACGCGCTTCCTCTGTTGTTGTTGTTGTTGTTATTTTTCTTCGTCGCGGTTTTTAAAGGACGACGATGACGACTACGACGAGTGCGGCTAAAAGCAGCGACGCGAGATGCCGTCGTCGTCGTTGTTCTCGTCGTTGCGACGGTCGTCGTCGTCGTCGTCATTGCTGTTCAGCCCCCGAGGAGGACGTTTTGAAGAAAAGTTGTCGTTTGTTGTTGTCGTGTTGACTTACAAGAAGAGTTGTCGCGCGTGTTATTTTTAGTGGAGCGTTTCAACTATAAAACGCGTGTGTGTTGTGACAAATTTTGCACGAAGAGATAATAATAATAATAATAAATGGTCTCCGCCTCTTTGCTCTCGAGCCCTATCGTTATCAGTAACAGCAGCAGAAGAAGAAGCGCTTCTTCTTCTTCTTCTTCTTCTTCGTTTCGGGGGAAGAGAGTAGCGGTCGAACCATCACCGCTGGTGTCGTTGAAAAAGGAAAAAGGAAAGAAACGCGTCGTCGTCGTAACGACTTCTGCTTCGTCATCATCATCATCATCGTTATCAACAACAACAACGTGTTCGTTGTTTGAGTTGGCGGCAAAGAAAGCGAACGCAGCTGTTGTCGCGGCAAAACCAACGATGTGCGCAGCCATAGCGGCGAGTTTAACGGCGTCGAGTCCAATCGCGTTTCCGGTGTTTACGGCAGCTGCGATTTTACCAGTCACGTTGGCTTATATCAATCCAGTGTATAGTTTCAGCGTGGGATACGGTCTCTCGGTCGCCGCGAGCGCTGGCTTGTTGTTGAAAGCAGCGAGCACCAGTGGCATTCTCTTGCCGCAAATGTGTCAGTTGCACATATTGGGAGGTGTACTCTACGGTTTGCGATTGGGTATCTTCTTAGCCATTCGCTCAAAGACGTGGAAGGATTGGGGTAAGAGAGCGAAAGCGTCGCCCGAGGCGCAAAACAGCAAGTCGTTTTTACAAAAAACTATGGTCATCGTGGGATGTGGGTTTATTTACGCCTTGATGGCGTCGCCAATGTTGTTTCATTATCAACACGCGAACGTGGTCGCGCACCACGATATTTTAAAAGCCGGCGTTGTCATGCAATACGCCGGTTTGATTTTAGAAGCGGTTGCGGACCAATGGAAATACTTCCACTATCAAAAGAACGAAGGCAAGTTTTGCCAAACAGGCCCGTACGCGTTTTGCAGACACCCGAACTATTTGGGTGAAATGCTCTTTTGGCTCGGGTTATACGTCGCCGGCGTACCCGCTATGCTGACGAAATGGTCCACGTTTATCCCAGCTAGCATTGGGTGCGCGTTCATAATGTTTTTGATGACCATGGCAAGTAAACGAGGCGATAAGAACGCTCTGGAGAAGTACGGCGATGCGCCTGGATACAAAGAGTACAGAGAGAAGAGTTGCTCGCTCGTCCCAGGGTTTTAACGATGTTACGAGTTGAGGTCGTGTGAAGTGAAAGCTTCTTATGGAGTGCGCGTTTTACCGGCGTGTTTTTCACACAATATAATACTTTCTCAGCGATGATAATATTCACATCAAATTACATTTTGCCTTTCGCTTTCATTTCCGCTTCCAACTCCGCAACCGCCGCCAAATCATCCTCGCTCAAGTTATCCAAATCGATTTGTCCCTTAAACGACTCCTTCTCCGCTTTCGTCGTCATCTCGTCGTATTTCTCCGGAAACGCTACTTTCGCGATGGTTCCAAAGACGAAAATAGTCCCGACGATGATCCCCCAAGCTGGGAGAATAAACGACGCGACGTTGATGAACATCTGATCGAATTGCGTGGTGTCAACGCCTGGGATACCACCACCACCTTTCGCGAGATTGGAAATGACCTCATACGCGTGTTGATCCGCGAGAGAAGATCTCGAGATGATGTTTCTGTTGTTGTTGTTGTTGTTATTCTTTCTGTTCGTGGTAATGTCGATGGCTTTTCTCACCGAAGCGCGCATCGCGAAGGAAGAAGAGGAGGAGGAGGAGTAAGAGTTCTTCTTCGCGCTGCGAGACGTCAAGGAGGACGATGAAATGGTATTAGTCGTCGTGGCTCGTGCAATCATTTTGATTAGGATATTACTTTTACGTCACAAGAGTGTGTGTTATAAATAATGGAGGAGCCGGGAAGAATTTTATCTGCTTCTTCAAGATATTTGTTCGATGAGATCTCACTTCACACGCGTCAAAAGAAAGAGATCAAAATTCACCATCTCTCTCTGTTTTAATAATAAAAGCAAAAACACTGGGTTGGCGAGCGAGAAGAATATGGGTACGTGCGCGTAGTAAAAATTATTATTTAACGAGAATGAGACGACCGAGCGATGATAATAATTATATGTGCAATTAAGCGTCTGCTAATTCCTCCTCGTCTTCTTCGGCGGCGTCCATGTCGTCGTCGTCTTCCTCCATGTTTTCAGCGTCGGCTGGATCGTCGTCTTCGTCGTCGATGACGATGGGCACCGCAGCCGCCGCAGCCGGTTCGTCTTGTTGTTCTTCTTCTTCTTTTTGTTTCTGCTCTTGTTGTTGCTCCTCGATCATTTTCGCGTTGAGAGCGGCGTAGTCGACCGCACCACCACGACGACGGCGCTTGCCTCCGACTTCTTCCGGCGGTGGTACTGCTGGTTCCGAGGCTTCGACCGGCGCGCCCCCTTCTTCAGCTTCGATGCCCCCGTTTTCTTCGAGCTCTTGCAATCGCAAAAGTTCTCGTTCTCTCTCCTCCTGTCTCCTGCGCAACTGCTCGGTCTCTCGTTCTAAGCGTTCTAAACGCGCGAGTTCTCTTTGTTCTCGCTTTTTCGCGACTTCTTTCTCCAAAATTCGGGCGTTTAACTTTTCGTCGAAGCAATCGGTGTTGTGCGTTGCAAACAAAGCTCTGCAGTGCGAGGCAACCGAGCGACCAAACGCAGAGACGGCTTTGCCTTGAATCCGATAACCACCTTCTAAGACCGAAATAACTCTCCCTCTTGCGTGCTTGTTCGCAATTTCGCACAATTCGTTCGTCAACCACTCGTAATCCAACTCTTTGACGCCTAAATTGACTGGTCCTTGAATGGCGTCTTTGGAATGCGCATCGAAACCAGCGGAGATGAATACCAAGTCTGGTTTGAATTCATCGAGAGCAGGTAAAACCTTCGCTCGCCACACGCGTCTCCACGAACTGCCGCGTTCGGCACGCTTCCCTTCGCCAATCATACCGACGTCTACGATTCTAGGCGGCGGCTTTTCAAACGTGGCCGTTTCCATTTCCGCCAACACTTTTTGATCGTCCCTGACGACGCCGTCTGCGGCTTCGTCTTCCGCAGAGGAGTACCCCGAAACGTATCCTGAATCCGTGTTGTCGTTCTCCGTGCTAGTGTTGTTGTTGTTGTTATTGTCTTCGTTCTCAAAATTGTTCTCGTTTTGTTCGTGTCTTTGTTTTGTATCTTTTGTCGGTCCCGTTCCCGGATAAAAATTTGACAGTCTTCCATAGCCGTGCACGGACGCAAAGAAGATCTCATCCTTATCCGTGTCTGGATCCATCCACGGTTTACACGTGTTCGTCGTTACCTCGCCACTACTCCAAGGCGTGGAGAATTTGACTTTTGGGGCGCTCGGTGCCGTATTTGCGACGAGCGCTTCGGTGCCGTTGCCGTGATGGACGTCGAAATCAATAATCGCAACTTTTTTTATGCCTTTGTGTCTATGCACGCATCTCGCGTACGCTGCCGCGACGGCAACGTTATTAATCAAGCAGAAACCGTGCGACCCTTGTCCGATTGGGTCGCCAGGAAGACCAACGGGTCCTAATGGTCCGGCGTGGTGTCCCGGCGGTCTCACCGCGCAAAAGACGCGTTGACGCTTTTCATGCTCCTCTCCGATGACAATCGCATCGACGGCTTTGATTGCCGCTCCAGCAGCGCACAGTGCCGCGTGAAACGAGTGCGAGCACACCGTTGTATCTCCATCGATAGTTCCAATAGCACCAGAGTGTATTCTCACATCCGGGAGAGATTCACAAATTTTTTGCACCTTTTTTATGTAATTGTACTCGTGGCATCGTAAGACGTCGACCATTTGCGCCGGCGACTCCGTCGTATCTATGCTCACGTTCGGAGACTCGGAAAAGTCCGCCGCGCGCAGAGTACCATTCACTGGGTTCATGATGCACGTCAATCTTTGAACGTTTTCTGGAGGAACATCAAATGAGCATCCTCTCTTGATCGCCGGACATGAGTGGTGTAACAAACACGCGTCCGGGGCGATTATCAAACCATTCGCGCTCGAGCCTCTTTCAGAGGGCGGCGGTGTCGCTTCTTTTTTACCTTTTTTCACCGCTTGACCGTTCAACAAGGAAAGCACATCGTCGTAACCTCTTCTTTTGGCGATGGACTTCGCACCTTCTTCTTTCGCGTTGACGATGTCTGCATCCGCGTTCCTCTTCATCAAAACTTTCACGCACTCTGCGCTGTTATTCCTCACCGCGTGAATCAATGCCGTGTTTCCATCGTTATCGGTATCGTTGAGCATGCTGGAATCGTTTTCCAACAAGAGCTCCAAAACATCCGCGCGATTATAGTTTGCCGCCCAAATCAACGCCGTCCTCCCCGATCGATCCTTCTGATTCAAATACGCCTTCAAATCGTCCTCTTCGTTCGGCGCTTCGTAGTTTTGAATCAAATACTCGCAAATCTCTTTACTCCCGTGTTGTGCGGCAATACTCAACGCCGTTCTGTGGTAATCATCTTCCACATCGTGTCGAGCCAAATGCGGCAACAGTACCTTCACCATCTCGAAACTCGCCTCGCGAAACTTTGCAAACGACGCCATCGTACACGCGATGTGCATGGGCGGAGACCCTTCCAAAGTCGCAAACGGATCCGCGCCTTTCTCTAACAGCATCTCTACCATTATATTCTGACCGCTTAAAATCGCGCAGTGCAACGCCGTTTGCCCGTCCTCGTCTCGGCGGTTCAGCGCGAGCTTCAAGTTGGCGTTGAATTGCTCTTCCGCAGCTTCGCCGTCGTCGTTCTCGTCGTCTCCACCACCGCGACCTTCTTCATCATCATCATCTTCTTCTTCCTCCTCTTCCGCGTCTGGATCAAAATCTTTCTCGTCGTCCGAATCATCCTCTTCTTCTTCTTCTTCTTCTTCATCTTCTTTTTCTCCGTCTTCTTCTTCTCCGTCGCCGCCTCCTCCATTATTCTCATCACCGTCGTCATTTTTTTTCATCTTCTTCTCTTTTTTAACCGGAAACGTCAGCGCTTTCCTCAACAGTTCCAAGTTCTCTCCGGAATCGCACAAATCGTGGATTGGGAACTGGCTGGCGTAGTTCCCTCCCTCCTCGTCGTCGTCATCGTCGGAAGAAGAAGCAAACATTATTTTGTCTCTTTTATATTAAAATTGTCTTTTCGATTATTTTATTGTGAAGCGCGAAGAGAATTTTCATTTTCTTCAGACAAAACACACGCGAGAGAACAAGAGAGAACAAGAGAGAGAGAGAAAAATAAAGTCACACACACATCGATTATGTTTTTTAGAAGGACGAGTGATGCCGCGAGACCACGACGGATGACGATGATGACGGCGATGAGACGAATGAGCGAGTTGTTGGGAGATGGCGTGGCGGTGTCGTCGTCGTCGTCGTCGTCCCGTTTCACAACGAATAGAAGAGAATTTACGAATCGGAGTTATCGTTGTTCGTTATACACGACGTCGGCGGCAGCGAGCAGCGGTGAACAAGACCACGAAAGCGACGATGATAAAAACAAGGCGACTAAACGAATGACTCAATTGACGGAGAATAGTAAGGATAAGGATAATGACAATGATAATAACAATAATGTCACTCAGATTGAAAATCCAAACGAGAACGCGTGGAGAAGAATGTTACGAGAAGCGGACGAGTTGGTGTTGCCTCCAGCGCTGCGATTGAAAACTCTCGTGTCCTCTTCCTCTTCGTCGTCGTTAATCTCAAACGTGCCAGCAAAAGCAATTGTGAGAGAAACGAATCGACTGACGAGCAGAAAAGGCTCTTATAACGACATCAACAGCGAGTACATAATCGATAATAACAACCACGAGAACAACGGAAAGAACTCGATGGAGTTACCGAAACATTTCGAGAAAGCGGTGAAGAAGGCGATACAATCTGAAGGGAGCTCGAACAAGCAACTGGCGAGGAAAGGGAAACATTTGTTAGATGTGTTGAAAACTGCCTCGAGAGGTTTTCCGGACGATCACGAAGGCGGATTTGACGACGATTTCGAAGACTCCCGAGTGAGGAGTTGGGTGAACGAAGGATTGAACGTCAAAGGAAGTAAGAATAGTAGTCACAGAAGTCGAATGAACGATTCGGCGACCGAGACGTACGAAGACGGCGGAGAAGACGAGGACGACTTGGAAATCGTGAAACGAGATTGGGACGCGGATATTGAATGGGGGGCGAGACTCTCTGTGCGAAAAATGCGGCGGATGCAAATGGAAGAAGCTGTGTTTGTGGGCAAAGCGAAGACTCGAACAGGAGCGAAGAAAAAATTAGGTGATTTCGCCGCCGCATCGGCGGACAATCCACGCCTCCAAATACAATCAGGGAGAAATGCGCCGAAATACGATCAAACCGAAGCTGCGGCGTATGCGATAACACGCGCACCGATGACGCTAGGTGCAATCACGAACGTTTTAAACGAGGTACATTTGCGATTGAACGGAGGAAGTGTAGATGAGAAAGTAGCGTCGTTTTCTCCAGAGACCCTTCTTGATTTTGGATCTGGGAGTGTTTTCGTCGGCGCCATGGCAGCTCGAAACGTCTTTGGAGATCACATCGGCAGAAATAAAAGAACCAGAAAAAGCAACGGTAAAGATCAAGAGGACGCGACGAGAAATATTAACCGAGTAGTCTTTGCTGCCGTGGACAAAAGTTCGCACGGCATGGTGTTTGCCAAACGCGTGGAAGCGTACATGCGCGATGAAGCTGAAAAAGAGGAAGAAGAGGATACAAAATTGGGAGCAAAAGCAGAGGATGCGAAGAGTAAAGACGAGGACGAGGATGCTTTACCTATACATTGGTCTGAAGACACGTATGTTCCGGAGAGTTTGAGAAATAATCGTAGATTTCCAACGCCGGAAGCGTGGTCTGAAGGTTCCAATCAAAGATCCGTCGCTTCGTTAGCCGCGTTGCAGGACAGAAGCGCTTCTTCGTTTGATCTCGTTTTGGCGTGTTATTCTCTCGGTGAAGTCATGGTAGAGGCGGAAAACGAAGAACGAAGAATTAAGTCGGGGATAACATCTTCGAAGCACCTGAGCGGCGCGAATAAAGCGTTTGGCATGCGCAAGGTGGATTTGCTTGCGAGGCAGCTGTGGGACAAAACGGCCGATGGGGGCGTTTTAGTGATTATTGAACCGGGAACACCGCGAGGCTCGAAACTCGTCCGAAGAGTGAGACAACTCGTGTTAGATTACGAAGAACGGAACGCGCGGAATGCGGAGAAAAAAATGAATGTAAGATTGAACAGCGTGAAACCAAATGCGCACGTCGTCGCGCCTTGCCAACACGATAAGAGATGCCCCATGAGCATTGCAAACGAAAAGAATCCAACCGCCCAAATGTGGTGTCACTTCTCTCAGCGCGTCGAACGAACAGCGACGCATAGATTGATGCTCGCGAAAGGTAAAGGACGAACGTATCAAGATGAAAAGTTTTCTTACGTCGCGATTCAAAAGTTACCAAGAGACAGAGCGGAGGAACTCGTGGAGTCGAAAGCTCTGCGCATTTTGGAAGAAGAAAACGATGTGGATGCTGATAATTCAGTATCTTCTGAAACGCACGCATTGTCTTTGGACGATGATTCCAACGACGACAACGAGGAAGAAGAAGAAGAAGAAGAAGAAGGTGAAGAAGAAGAAGATTCCGTAACATTCGACGAATCCACAAAAATTAAAGCTGGTGCTGTCGCTATGGCCTCCCAACCTTTATGGTCTCGAGTCATCCGTCCGCCGATGAAGAGACGCGGTCATGTCATCATCGAAACGTGCGAACCAGACGGTACGCTAGAGAAACGAACCGTCGCGAAAAGTCACGGCACGGTGTTTGGCATTGGTCGAGACGGCTATCGCCGCGCCAGGAAAACAAAACTCGGCGATTTGTTCCCTTTCAACGACGTGAAGAAGACGACACCGATCGATGCTAACGATACTTTCGATTTTGATACTCGCAAAACTATAGGCAGAGACAGCGTGATCTTTGACGAGGAGAAGTTCATCATGGATTGGTTGAAACAGAAGGATAAAACAATCGAAGAAGATTGATAGGAGACGAAAAAAAGGTTCTCCGATGCATGAACGAACGATGCGTGGCAATGGTAGTAATAAGTGTAAAATTAGTAGCAGTTGTTGTAGTAGTAGTAGTAGTAGTAGAGTAGTAGCAGCAGCAACAACAAGCTTTTTTCGTCGCAAGTCACAAATTTTTCCTTATTCTTCTTTCTTTCCCTCTCGCGCTGAGAGAGGAGATGAAGGCGATAACAACTTCGTCGACGTGCTTTTTATCGAGAGGATACAACAACGCCATCGGTTACGGAAGAATGACTCGATCTTCTTCCGCGTCATCGTGTTCTTCGCGACAGCAGCAGCAG
>Ga0181601_10006056_pt1 | contig 10041 bp, 6 predicted proteins | sample 041ome_8_FD_133020 | JGI IMG/M metagenome (GOLD analysis project Ga0181601, IMG submission 133020) | Coastal salt marsh microbial communities from the Groves Creek Marsh, Skidaway Island, Georgia - 041407BS metaG (megahit assembly) | ecosystem: Environmental > Aquatic > Marine > Intertidal zone... | reverse complement strand
GCTGGCCACCAAATCATCTGCGGCTGCGAAGCGCAGCACATTCACCCCGTCCGCTCGGTCAAGCGGAGTGTATATGCGTGAACCCGTTGCCAGCACGATTGCGCCGCCATCATATCCAGCCGACAGGAAGTGATTGCGGTCTGCGACAGTGTTCACCAACGCGCCGGGCATCGTGTCTGGCAATGCATTCTCGTCACGAATGGCGGTGCGATATTCGGCTTCGCTAGTGATCTCGACCGCTTCAGCCAGACTGCTGCCTGCATCTGCATCTTCGCCCGGCTCCAGCCCTAGCGCTGCTTCGCGTTTGACCGCCAGCATAGGACTGTCACCACTTGCCAGTATGTCCAGACTATCGCCAATCACGACCACTACGCCGCCTTCGCCCGCGAATTCGCGGATGGTGCTTGCGCCGCTTTCGCCCAGCGCACCTGCCGACGAGCCGTCGGGGATCAGCAGAACATCATAGTCAGATAGATCCGCATTCCTCAGCTGCGCTGTGCGGATCGGAGTCACCGGCACGCCCAAGCGTTGCTCCAATACATAACGCAGCGCGCCTGCGCTCAGCGGTGAGACGCCATCATCCCAGGCGATGGCAACCTTGGGCGGGTCCAGCCGCACAAAGGCGTCGCTGCCGAAATTGGGGCCATCCTCGACCCAGCTCGATTCAAGCGCCACAGTATGCGCGCCGACTTCCTGCGCGAGTTCCGCAAAACGCGCCATCTTGTCTGCGCCATTTGCGGCATTGCTAAATACCACGGTGCCGCGCGGGAAGGTGCGCGAACCCATGGTAAAAGCTTCATCGGTTGCGCGCCCGACAACTCCTTCGCGTAGCGCCAGCGCTACCAGGCGGGCCTGCCCGCTATCGCTCCAGGGCACAGCAACGCCAAAGCTGCCGCTGCCTTCTGCCACTGGCGCAATCGAAGACGTTGCCGACAACGGATCACCGCCAACCGCAGAGCCGCAAAGTTGCACTTGCGTTCCAGCCATCATGCCAACCGACCAAGCGGTGACGTCATACAATTCATGCGGCAAATCATCGCTGCGGCGGCGTTCCTGCTCGATCACGAATTCAGGCGGCAATGGCGTGTCTGCATCCAGCAGGCTACGCACAAGACGCGCAGCGGGTTGAGAACGCGGCACAGCCAGATAGCCCTGCGGATAGCTCTTGCCGCATACCGTCGCTGCACCATCGCGGCGCAGTACATTGATCCCTTGCGCGGCCAGCCTGCGGCCCAGCGCCTCTGCATTCCACCGGCGCTCGGCAAGATCGATCACGTACGCACCGCGCCCTGCCGCACCATTCGCATTGTCCGCACGGTAAGCCGCATAATCACTCATGAAACGATCAGCATTGCTGGCCACTGCTTCAGCAGTGGATAGGCTGGCCACTAAGTGATTACGCACACCGTCTGGATATGTCAGTTCCGTGCCATCGCGTCGTTCCCATACCAGCCCGCGCGGCGATCCTTGCTCGTATGTACTCCCAATTGCGCCCTGATGCGCATTCCATGTGTCCCCATAGCCGGGGTAGAACAGATCAAAGACCTCGCGCGTGAAGTAGGGTTCACCCATGCGGTCAAACCAGGCGGCATTGTTGCGGCCAATCAGCTCGTACAGGCGGATCTGCGCGGGTGTGAGATTAGGGTTCAACGGATCAGCTGCGGGGCTGAAGAAATAGCTGTCATCGCCGCTCATTTCGTGGATGTCCTTGACCACCACTGGACTCCACTCGAGCATGGCCGCGATCTTGCCACGCGTTTCCGGTTGGCTCAGCGTGAACCAGTCACGGTTCAGATCGAACAGATAGTGGTTGAAACGGCCGCTCGGCCATGGTTCATCATGCTCGGCCGCCTGCCGATCGCCAAAAGGCGTCAGGCCCAGCGCGGCGCGAAAGTTGTGCACGAAGCGCGCGCGGCCATCGGGGTTTTGCGATGGGTCGATGATCACAATGCTTTCGCGCATGATCTGGTCCACCCGCGCATCGCCCTGCGAAGCGAGCAAATGATAAGCCATCATCAGCGCCGCATCGGTGGAAGTCACTTCGTTGCCATGCACACCATAGGCAAGCCACGTGACCGGCAATGCGTCGCCATTGCTTGCGCGGCCGGCCGCGACATTGGCCAAATCCGCTTTGATTGCGTTGATCCGCGCCATGTTTTCAGCAGCGGTGATCACAACGTATACCAGCGGGCGCCCTTCCCAACTGGTCGCATATTGCACCAGCCGGGCGCGATCAGGCCCGGCTTCCACCAGGGCTTCAAGATAGGTCAGGCTTTCGCTGGGGGAGGTAATCCGTGTGCCCGGCGCATGGCCAACCTTTTCAGACAATGTCGGAACAGACGCATCGAAATCGCCATCGAGATAGGACTGCGCCATGGCAGGCGGGGCCGTGAAAGCGAAGGCGGCCAACACAATTGCGATCCGACTTAAAAATCGACCTGTCATTGGAGTGTACCTGTTGGTATCTGAAAGCATTGGTTTTGGTAACACGCAGATCAAGACGAAGTGCCTGGCAAGGTCAATGTTGCTTGTCGAATTGAGCGCTCGAAGAAAGATGAAGCTGTCATGCCAGGCAATCTTCCAAAGCGCCCAGAGCGGCGCGCGTGAAAGCCTCCATATTGGCGATCCGCGCGTCGCTTTGCGTTTCAGTGATACGCGTAACTTCGAACCCGTCCGGCCCTACAATGGCAACACAGCTTCGGCCCGCCGGTGCGCCGCTGGGGTGTGATGAACCGCCAACCGATCCGCTTTCGGCAATGCCCCATTCCGCACCGAAATTATCACGGATAGAGCGGGCCTGAAGCAACGCGTAATCCTCGCTCGCGCCGCGCATCCCCTTGTAGGCTTCACGCGGTTGATTAAACAGCACATCGCGCACGCGCAGCGAATAGACCACCCCGCCCCCTACGAAGAAGTCCAGCGCACCCGGCACGGTAAGCAAGCTCGCCGCGATCAGGCCGCCTGTAGCGCCATCAGCGACGGCGATCTTTTCGCCGCGTGCCTTGAGTAGTTCGGCAATCCGTGCAGCTTGCGGGTAGAGTTCATTCAGCAGACTCATCCAGCCGCCGCCACGATTTCGGCCCAACCCGCCTCATCAATCACTTCGATGCCAAGCTCTGCCGCTTTCTTCAGTTTGCTCCCCGCGCCCGGTCCCGCGACCAGCAGGTCGGTCTTTGCGCTTACACTGCCGGCTGCCTTTGCACCGAGCCTTTCAGCCTGCGCCTTGGCCTCGTCGCGGCTCATGGTTTCCAGCTTGCCAGTAAAGACCACGGTCTTGCCCGCCACCGGGCTATCGAGCGTCTCTACGATGTAAGGTGGCGGGCTGACCAGGCTCAGTAGGTCTTCCCACACCTCAACATTGTGCGGCTCGTGAAAGAAGTCACCCAAGGCTTCGACCACCGCGCCGCCTACACCATCAATCGAGGTGATCTCGGACAGTGCATCTTCATCGCCTGCGCGCGCTTGCTCGGCTGCCTGGCGAAGCGCCGGAAGTTCGTGGAAATTCTTCATCAGATCGCGCGCGGTGACTTCGCCGACATGACGAATGCCCAGTCCGAACAGCAGCCGCGCCGCATCGGGCTCGCGCTTGTTCTCCACAGAAGCCAACAGATTATCCACAGACTTATCCTGCCACCCTTCGAGCGCCAAAATCGCGTCCTTTCGATCCTTTAGGCGGAAAATATCTGCCGGACTCTCGAGCCAGCCCAACGCAAAGAATTGATCGATGGTCTTCTCGCCAAGCCCGTCAATATCGAGCGCCTTGCGACTGACGAAGTGCTTCAGGCGTTCGGTGCGTTGTGCCGGGCAAATCAGCCCCCCGGTGCAGCGCACATCGACTTCGCTCTCTTCGGCCACCGCTTCGCTGCCGCATTCGGGGCACGCATCGGGGAAGAGATAAGCTTCGCGTTCAACCTCTGGCGTCAGATTGCGGACAACCTGCGGGATCACGTCGCCCGCCCGCTGCACGACCACGCGATCCCCTGGCCGCACGCCGAGGCGCGCGATCTCGTCACGATTGTGCAGCGTGACATTGGTGACCGTGACCCCGCCGACCATGACCGGAGCGAGCCGCCCAACCGGCGTCAGCTTGCCAGTGCGGCCAACCTGAATGTCGATGGCCTCAAGTGTCGTCTCCGCTTGTTCGGCTGGAAACTTGTGCGCCAGCGCCCAGCGCGGAGCCTTTGCCACAAAACCCAATCGTTGCTGCCAGTCGAGCCGATCCACCTTGTAGACGACCCCGTCAATCTCATAGGGCAGATCAGGACGCTGGCGGCCAATCTCTGCATAGTGGGCCAGCATGTCCTCAACGCTATTAGTGACAGTCAGAAACGGCGAAACGGGGAAACCCCATGCCTCGATCTGCAACATCACAGCATGCTGGGTATCCCCCGGAACCTCGCTCGCCGCGCCCCAGCCATAGGCCCAGAAGCGCAAGGGCCGCCGCGCGGTCACGCTCGCATCCTTCTGCCGCAAGGATCCCGCCGCCGCATTGCGGGGGTTCGCGAACAGCTTGCCGCCCGCTTCATGCTGCGCAGCATTGAGCGCAGCAAAGTCCTGCTTCGACATGTAAACTTCGCCGCGAACTTCGAAAAGGTCTGGCACATTATCGCCGCTCAGTTCCTTCGGAATGTCAGCGATATATGCGACGTTCGCGGTGACATCTTCGCCAACCTGCCCGTCTCCGCGCGTCGCCGCACGCACCAGCTTTCCGCTCTCGTAACGAAGTGAGCAGGACAGCCCGTCAATCTTGTCTTCAGCCGTTATCGCAACCGGCTCGTCGTCAGGCAGCGACAGGAAACGCCGCACCCGTGCAACCCATTCATGGATCTCCTCGTCGGAAAATCCGTTGTCGAGGCTCATCATGCGGACTTCATGCGTCACTTTGCCTAGAGGAGACGACGAGACCGCATGCCCCACTTTCTTCGACGGGCTGTCATCGCGAACGAGATGCGGGAATTGCGTTTCCAACTCGGCATTGCGCCGCACCAGCGCGTCATATTCCTGATCGCTGATCTCCGGATCGTCCTCGGCATGATACAGCCGATCATGCTTAGCGATCTGCCGCGCCAACCGCATCAGCTCATTGGCGGCATCTGCTTCGGAAATACCCATTACAGCCAAGCGGTCCAAATTACCGGGCTAACAACCAAAATTGCTAATGATAACGCTGTAACCTTGCCAATCGCTCTCCAATTTGGATCTCGACACGCAGTCAACGACCAAACAAAGTTAGCCGCAGCAGCTGTTACCCCGCAAAATATCCAGATGAAAGTCCATACGCCGACGAACGTTACTGGCTCTGGATTGAACAGAAAATCACCCAAACTCACAATCGCAATAAGCGCGAAAATTGTGAGCAGAAACAGCGCGAGGCCCGCTGCCAGTATATGTATTCCCGCGAGCAGCCTAATCACACTGTTCTCAAGCGTCCACGGCTCCATCACACACCCTCCAGCAAACGATCCGCTTGTGCACGCGCTTCAGGCGTAACTTCAGCGCCGCTAAGCATCCGCGCGATCTCTTCCTGCCGCCCGGCCTCATTGAGCAGCGCGACGCTGGTCTTGGTGACCGTGCCGGCTGAAGATTTGGCGATCAGATAGTGCGTGCCTCCACGCGCCGCGACTTGTGGTGAGTGCGTCACAGCGAGCAGTTGTCCGCCATCCGCCAGCCGTGCCAGCCGCTCGCCAATCGCGCTCGCGACTGCACCACCCACGCCGCGGTCAATCTCGTCAAAAATCACCGTTGCGGCCCCGCCCTGCTCTGCCAACGCGACTTTTAGCGCTAGGATAAAGCGCGACAGCTCGCCGCCAGAGGCGATCTTGTTCAACGGTGCAAAGTCCGCCCCCGGATTGGTCGCGATCAGGAATTCGGCGCTGTCGATCCCACCTGCTCCCCATTTCTCTTCCGGCAATTTGCCCACCGCGGTCAGGAAACGCGCGGCATCCAGTTTCAATGGCGCAAGTTCAGCCGCGACTGCCTTGTCCAGCTTCTTCGCGGCTGCCAATCGCGCCTTGTGAACGGCCTCTGCCTTCGTGGCATAGGCTTCGCTCGCTTTGCGCGCGGCATCTTCCAGCGCGTCCAGCTCAGCCTCGCCGCCTTCGATCGTATCCAGGACGCTGCGCATTTCGCACATCTTTTCAGGTAATTCGTCAACCTCGCAGCGATGCTTGCGGGCCAGCGCGCGCAATTCGAACAGCCGGGTTTCGGCCTCATCCAAAGCTTGCGGATCGTGAACCAGTGCTTCAGCTGCCGCAGCCAATTTGTCTTCCGCCTCGCCTGCCTCGATTACTGCGCGATCGAGTGCCGCCAAGGCTTCGGCCAGCAAGGGATGCTCTCCGCCAATCCGGTCAAGCTTGCGCGCCGCAACCCGCAAACTTGCAAGCGGCGAATCCGATCCTTCCCAGATGTGCCGCAGCTCCTCCAGATCGCCGGAAAGCTTCTCACCCTTTTGCATGGTTGCGCGTGTTTCCGCGAGCCGCGCCTCTTCGCCAGCCTGTGGCTCTAGCGACGTGAGCTCGGCCAGATGCGCGATCAGCAGATCCTGATCGAGCTTCGCCTGCTCAACCTGGCCGCGTGCAGCCTCCAACCGCTCTTCAGCTGCGCGCCACTCTCGCCATTTGGTAGCAAGGCCATCGACGTCAGTCCCGGCATAGCGATCGAGCAAAGCCCGATGACCGCGCGGATTGACCAATCCGCGATCGTCATGCTGGCCGTGCAATTCCACCAATGCCCCCGCAATCTCACGCAGCAGCGCCACACCAACCGGCTGGTCATTGACGAACGCCTTGCTCCCGCCATCTGCTTTCAACTGACGACGAATGATCAACGGCTCGCCCGGTTCCAATTCGATATCCGCATCGTCGAGCGTTTCGGCAATAGAAGCCGGCAATTTGGCGAATTCAAAGCTGGCGGTCGCGCTGGCCTTGTCTGCCCCTGCGCGCACGAGGCCACTATCTGCGCGGTCGCCCAGAACCAGGCCCAACGCATCAAGCAGGATTGACTTGCCCGCGCCTGTCTCTCCGGTCAGCACGCCCAGCCCGCGCCCGAAATCCAGATCGAGCGCTTCGATAAGAACAATGTTTCTGATGGATAATCGCGTGAGCATTGCGCCTATCTCTAGCGCAGCAAGAGGGGCGCGTCACCGCTTGGCGCGCGCGCCTCTTGTGGATTTTTCCTTGTTGACTGGAGACCGGCCTTATTCGGCGGGTTCCGCCTTGGCTTCCGGGTCTGCCATGGCTTGCGCTTCTTCCGCTGTCGGCAGCGCCGAACGCAACAGGAAGAAACCGGCAATCGCTGCAATGGTGGAGCCTGAGAGCACGCCCAGTTTCACTGCATCAACTTGCTCTGGCGAAGCAAAGGCCAAATTGCCGATGAACAGGCTCATGGTAAAGCCGATCGCGGCGAACAGCGACAATCCGTGGATCTGCCGCCAGTTCACCCTCTCTGGCAGGCTGGCGATGCCGGTTTTCACCGCCAACCAGGCGAACCCCAGAATGCCCGCTTGTTTGCCGATCAACAGGCCCAATGCGATGCCGAGTGGCAAAGGCGCGAGCGCATCCATCGGATCAAGCCCGATCAGCGCCACACCGGCATTGGCAAAGCCGAAGATAGGGATCACCAGGAACGCCACCCATGGGTGCAGCGCATGCTCCATATGCTCCAGCGGGCGCTCTCCATTGCGGGCGGCCATGGGCACTGTCAGCGCGGCGGCTACACCTGCCAAGGTGGCATGCACACCGGACTTTAGTATGAAGGCCCACATCAGGATCGCCAGCAGCACATAGGGAATGGAGGATGCCACTTTGAATCGCCCGACAACCAGCATTGCGATAAACACCGCTCCTCCCATCATCAGATAGCCGGTGTCGATCTCTCCGGTGTAGAACAGCGCGATGATGGTGATCGCGCCGATATAATCGATTACGGCGATCGCCAGCAGCAATGCTTTCAATGCCACCGGAACACGCGGGCCGAGCAGCGCCAGGATGCCTAGCGCAAAGGCGATGTCCGTCGCGGCCGGGATCGCCCAGCCAGCGGTATTATCAGGATGGCCGGAGTTGATCGCCAGGAATACGAGCGCCGGGATCGCCATCCCGCCAATCGCAGCGATCAGGGGCAGCGATGCCTTGTTCCAGCTGGACAATTGCCCGTCCAGCACTTCGCGCTTCACTTCCAGGCCAATCAGGAAGAAGAACACCGCCATCAGGCCGTCATTGACCCATAGCAGCAATGGTTTGTCGATCACGAAACCGCCAAAGCCGGCCACGATCGGAATGTCCAGCCATGACTTGTAAGCACCCAGCAGCGGACTGTTCGCGATGACGAGAGCAGCAAACGCGGCGAAAATCAGCGTGATGCCGCCAGCGCTCTCTTTCTGCATGAAGTCGCGCAGCATCGGCGCAATTCGGGATACCATGTCTAAATCTCGCTCTGTCGAAAATTCGTTCGAGTGGGATCGGACTGCCGATGAGGCATTGGGCGGAAAGGGAGGGTCATAAGGGCCCAATAGCGCTGCACCGGCAATCCGATGCGGTCCGATATCACAAGATCAATTGGGTGATCTTGCCAGCGGGGCCCGGCCCGCACCCGTATAATGCAGAACGCAGCAAAGGGTTTCCGAAAATCGGATGAAATCGGTCAGATTTCTTGAAGCGGCCTTTTCGGCCTAGCTCGCGGTGGCGCCCGGCGCATATTCCTGCAACAGATCAAATGCCTTTTTATACCACTTGCTGCCCGGATAGTTCGCGCCCAGCACCGCGGCATATTTCACCGCTTCGCTCGGCACACCCAACGCCAGGCTGCTTTCAGTCAGACGATAGAGCGCTTCGGGCGTGTGGCTGGTCGTCTCATATTCGTTGACCACGTTCTGGAAACGCAATGTCGCCGCCAGCCATTGCCCGTTGCGCTGGTAATGGCGGCCGATCTCCATATCCTTGCCCGCAAGGTGATCGTTGACGAGGTCCAGCTTCAACCGCGCATCGGCGGCATATTCGCTGGTCGGGAAACGGCGGTCCACTTCGCGCAGCGCAACCCGCGCCTGCTCTGTGATTGACTGGTCACGCGACACGTCACTGATCTGCTCGTAATAGGACAGCGCGATCAGGTAATAGGCGTAAGGCGCATCCTTGTTGCCCGGGTGGATCGAGAGGAACCGCTGCGCGCTGGAGATTGCCGCGTTGTAATCCTGCGCCACGTAATAGCTGAACGCACTCATCAACTGCGCGCGGCGCGCCCAGGGCGAATAGGGGTGCTGACGCTCGGTTTCGTCAAACAGCGCCGCTGCAAGCCGCGTGTTGCCGTTATCCAGCCGCGACTTCGCCTCTGAATAAAGCGTTTCCACATCGCGCGCGACATAGGCCACGTCTTCATTGGTCGATCCGCCAGAGCCCGCGCAAGCAGCGGTCAGCAAGGTTGCGCCAGCCATCGCGGCAGCAAAAACGGGTTTGAATGTCACGCGTGTCTCTCTTGTCATAAGAAATGGCCTATAACCAGCGCGCCCCTGAACGCCAAGTGAAGTTGAGAGGGTTTGTGTAGATAGGTGTGACGAATTCTCCTCTTGGTCACGGCAGTCAAAGCCCGACTGGGCGCCCGCAGCGCTTGCGCGAGGATATTGCGCGCCGGATGGCGCGCGGAACACAAAGCCTCCCCTCCCCAAATCCAACAGGATGGAACACATGGAACACTGTCCAAGCGCCAAAATCCAATCGATCACAGATGCACTGTTTGATCGAGCACGGCGATCACCGCAGCTTAGGGCTAGAGAGCGATTATGGGCGAGCGACGACATGCGCCAAGATTAGCGCGTGGGTGGGGTGTAGGAAAATTGCCGGAGGACGCTCAAGGATGAAAGGGGGGCTTGAGACGACACTTAAAACATCTTGTTATTCAGGTAGATTCCCTCAATACATAGAGTATGAGACTGACCTGGGATGAGATTGCACGCCGCGCCAAGGTATTCAGCGAAGAATGGAAGGACGCCCATTACGAAAAGGGCGAACGCAAAGCTTCTATAATGATTTCTTCGAGATTTTTGGGATCAAG
>Ga0181601_10006051_pt1 | contig 10045 bp, 10 predicted proteins | sample 041ome_8_FD_133020 | JGI IMG/M metagenome (GOLD analysis project Ga0181601, IMG submission 133020) | Coastal salt marsh microbial communities from the Groves Creek Marsh, Skidaway Island, Georgia - 041407BS metaG (megahit assembly) | ecosystem: Environmental > Aquatic > Marine > Intertidal zone... | reverse complement strand
GCTTTAAAATTAAATTTAATTAATAAATCTAATGTTTGATTTCCAATAACAGGAAAGTCTATTTCATTAATTTGATCTTTTTTAACAGATTTAATGAATATTAAATTATTAAATTTTTTATTTAGATTTTTAAATTTATTAATCATATTGTTAGTTCCAAAAATATCTTCGATTGTAATAATTCTATCACCGTCCATTACTAAGGATTGGGCTAAATTTAGAGAGAATATTTTCCTAATTATAGGTGAGTTCTTTATAATATAATCATAAATTTTATTATGATCTTTTTTTATATTTTGGTCGGAATAATTTATCAAAAAATCATTAAAAATATTTTTTTGAGATAATAGTTTTAATTTTTTACTTTCAATAAATTTTTTTAATATTTTTGATTGATTATTAATATCATTCAAGAAAAAGTTTTTAGATAAGATTAACTTTGAAGAAAAAGAAAGATTTATTTCTTTTATTGGGGGTAGTTCAACATACCCTATAATTAATATTTTTTTGATTAATTTGGTTTTTATAAATTTTATTAAATTTTCTATATCTCTAATATCAAAATAAGAAACTATATTTTTAAAATATTTAGATATTTTAATATTTTTTGATATAAGGATTATTTGATTAATTTTTTCTTTTTTTTTTAAAAAGTTAGCTGCTTCAAAAGCAAAATCACCAGATCCTGCTATGAGGATTATATCATTTTTGTATATGGCCAAGTTTTTGATTTAAAGTTTTATCATATTCTATAAAAATAGAGTCTATTTTATTATTTTCATCAAAATTAAACCCATCTATATACTGATTGTGAATATCATTTATTCTAGTTATTTGAGATTTATCAAAATTTTTTCTTCTTATTCCAACTAAATTAATACCTCTTAATTTAGCTCTATTTCCAATTACAAGACTAAAAGGAAGGACATTTTTATCAATTCCACTCATGCCCCCTATCATTGAATAAGATCCAATTGTAACAAATTGAATTATCGCAGATAACCCTCCTACTACCACGTTATTCATAATATTTACGTGACCCCCTAATGTAACTTGATTAACTAATATGTTTTCATTGCCAATTATACAGTCGTGGGCGATATGAACACCTGTCATAAATAAATTATTATTATGTATAATAGTCTTCATTCCTCCATCAAGTGTACCTTTGCTGATAGTAGTGTTTTCTCTAAAAATATTGTTATCTCCTATAATTAATTCACTAACTTCACCTTTATATTTTAAATCTTGAGGATCACAACCAATATTAGAATAAGGGTAAAATAAATTATTTTTTCCAATAAAAGTTTTGCCTGATATAGTTATGTGAGATTTTAACTCAGTATTATCATCAATCTTAATATCACCACTTAGATAACAAAATGGTCCAATTTTAACATTATTACCTAATTGAACTTCTTTAGTAATTAAACTATTCGGATGAATTTGGGACATCATGAATCATTGCAGAGAATATACACTGCGCATGTATAACATCATTGACAATGCAATATCCTTCAAATTTGTAAACATTTTTTACTTTATTTAATCTTTTAACTTTTAAATTCAAAACGTCACCAGGTGTAACTGGTTTTCTAAATTTACATTTATCAATAGTCATAAAGGAAACCCCAGGATTTTTCATTGTTTCTTTCATTTTAATGGCAACTGTAAAACACGCAGTCTGTACTATTGCTTCTACAACTAGTACGCCTGGCATAAGAGGCCTATTTGGGAAATGGCCATTAAAAAAAGGTTCATTTATGGAAACACATTTAATTGCATGAGCACTTTCATCTGGAACATAATCGATAATTTTATCAATTAAAAGAAATGGGTAGCGGTGGGGAAGTATTTGTTGAATTTTGTTAATGTCCATTACGTCTTTCCTTAATTATTTTTTTTTTCCATTTCTTTATATCAGTAGCTGGAAAACCAGCAATGAAAGAATTATCATTAATATTTTTTGTGACTCCACTTTTGGCAGCGATTATTACGTTATTCCCGATTGTAATATGACCAGCAAGGCCTACTTGTCCTCCAACAGTCACATTAGTACCAATTTTAACACTTCCTGCTATGCCAGTCTGTGCTGCAATACATGCATTATCAGAAAGAATTACATTATGTGCTATGTGAACTTGATTATCAATCATGCAGTTATTTCCAATATATGTTACATCAATTTTTCCTCGATCTATTGTGCAGCATGAACCAATATGACAGTTATCACCAATATATACTATTCCAATTTGAGGGTTCAAATTCATAGAACCCCTAGTCTTAAAGTCAAAACCAAATCCAGTTGTACCGATTGATGAGTTATCGCAAATAATTACATTAGAACCAATAATAGAGTTCTTAATTACAACATTGTTTTTTATAATTGAGTTTTTACCAATCTTGACACCCCTGCCTATTACACAATTTTTACCAATATTTGTTGATTTATCTATAAAAGAGTATTTTGAAATATATGAACCATCTTGATTAATAAATGAATCTAAATACGATAAAGAATCTTCATGATGATATAAGGCATTTACGACATCATTATAAGCTTTATTTAAATCTTTAACTAAAAAAATATTTTTAAATGATTCATCTAAATTTAATTTATTGTTTGTAATTATTACAATATTAAATTTACCTAATTCTGGAGTTAACGGCTGATTTGTAAAAAGAATAGATTCATCGTAAATAGTATCTAATGAAGAAACATTCTTAATTTTGAAATTATCAACTAGTTTATAATCTAATATAAAATTATTTAATAATAAAAATAAAGACTTTAAATCAATAACATCTTTATGAGGAAAATAATCATTTCTTTGAAATTTAATCACTAAAATGAAGATCCAATAGTAAAGGAAAATATTCTTACTTTGTCATTAGACTCTTTTAATAGTGGTTGAGCTATTGTAAATGAAACTGGACCAACAGCTGTAATAAAATCGAATGAAACCCCAGCAGAAGATCTTATGTCAAAGTCATTATTAGAAACATAGTCACTGTTACCAATAGAACCAGCAGTTAAAAATAATTTTATATTAATATTATCTTTTTCATCGAAAAGAAAAGAGCTACCATAACCTAAAGTTGATGTATAAAACTGATTACCGCCTAAATAAAAATTATTTTCTATTGGGCCAATGCCTCTAAAATCAAAACCTTTAAAATTAGAACCTCCCAAACTGAAAGCATTAATAGTTTTTAGTTTAGATTTTAAAGACTCTGCATATCCAAAATTATTGTTAAAAAAAATGAAATTTTTTGATTTTTTAAAATTAAAATAATTTTTATTAGAGTAAACAAATTTAAAATATGGATCATCTGAAATTCCGGTAGGAGAAATATTGAGTTGTAATTGATTATAATGACCGTTTGAGGGATTAAAAATATCATCTGTAGTGTCTTTACTGATAGAAAAATTAAAAATAATGTTTTCAAAATTTCCTATATTGTCTGTAATGGATAACTGTGAGGTATTTGTAGCGGAATGACCTTTAGCAAAATCATAATTAACACCAACGCCATACGACGTTTGAGAAGTATTTGCAAATTTTAAAAAGTAACCAAAACCTTGCCTTAAAGATTTATAGCCAAATGAAGAGGTATAATCATTTTCTTGATTGTATATAGAATATGTATTGGATAAGAATGGATTAGTAAGTGGAAATTGAGTGTAATTAATATCAAATTTCAAATCTTCAGCATTTATTTTAAAATTTGAATTAAGAATATTTCCAGATCCGGCAATATTCTTATCCTCAATACCAAGCATAATACCTAAATCTGTATCGGTATTATATGTTGCCGCAGCAAGAATATTACCTGTTTTTTTTTCTTCATCTATAAATAAAGATAAATCAGGCTTGTCTACTGTACTATCAAATTCATAATTAGAATTTTTGATGTATGAAAATTTATTTAAATTTGAAAGTGAATTATTGACAAGAAATGTATTATAATAGTCTCCTGGTTCAATAATAATTTTAGATCGAATAGTTTTATCTTTAGTAATAGTATTGCCGGAAATATTGATTTTATTTATAATCTTTGGTTCCTGAGGTTTTTCAGTAAATTCTAAAACTAAATTATCATTATTTTTATCTAAATTATAATCAACATAATATGTAAAGATATTATTCGATAGCAGAGATAAATTGATTTCCTCTAAATAATTACCTACAAGATCCTTATTATAAAAATACTCATTTTTACTTAATTTTTTTAAAAATTTTTCTTTGGATGCTTCTATAAAATCAAAATTTTCAATTCTAGAGCTGTATTTTATTGTGTTGATTTTATATTGAATACCTTCTTCAATATAAAAATTTAAACTATAGGTGCCGAAGTTATTAGCTATTAGTTCATAAGAAAGATTTATATCCAAAAAACCATTATTTTTATAAAAATTTAATATTTGTTTAGAGTCAAAATCAAATACATCATTATTTAAATTACTTCCTGATTTGAAAATATTATAAAAGCGTAGCGCCTGAGATGTAATTTGAGATGTAAGATATTTATCTGAAAAAGAATTATTTCCAAAAAAATTAATTGAGGTAAGTTTTGATTGATTACCTTCATAAATATCGTAAATCAGATTTATTTTGTCGGCAGCGAATTTTTCAACTTTTGCAGTGGTAGAAACCTCATTAAAACCTCTGGACCTATAAACGCTGTTAATTATTGAAATATCAAGGGATATAGAATTTTTTGTTAAAAAACTATTTTTTTTGGAATTAATTATATCAATAAGTTGATTATCTTTTAATCTAACATTATTAATAAAAAAAATATTTTGTATTAATTTATTTTCTTGAATCTCAATAGAATAATTGTTCTCATTATTATTAAATATTAAATCAAAAATTAAATCTGAATCATAGAGTTCATTAACCAATTTATCTATTTCATAAGTTTGATAATCAATTTTTTTAATATCAACACTGGTTATAGCTTGGATATCGTTTAAATTTAATTTTTCAAGACCGGTTATTACCAATGGTTTAGAGTTCAAAGTTTGAAAAGAAAATATAAATAAAAATAAAATTATAATATTTCTAGGCATTGTTTATTTTGTCTTTAACTGATTTTATGAATTTTAAAATACTTGGAATGTTATTTAAATAAGCTTTGGATTTATATATTTTTAATTTTTTCATTGTATAAGATATTATTTTATCATATTGCAATTTATTAGATAAATAAAGTGATTGAGCAAAATTATTAAGCAACATTAGTAAAATTTGTTCTTCATGATTAAATTTACGCATTTCTTTATAAAATTTAAAAAAAATATATCTATCATCAAAATTTTTATTAAATTGAAAATTACTTATATTTAATAAATAATTATCACTAGAAATTTTATTTTTAAGAGTAAAAAATTCATTAAGAGGATAAGTTAAGGTTAATAACATATCATTTTTAAAACTATTAAAGGTAATAATTCCATCATTGTAAAAAACAATACTATGGATAAAAGCTTGTTTAGAAATAATAAAATCAATTTTAGAAATGGGAATATTGTAAATTATAGAAACTTCATAAATTTCTAAAATTTTATTAATAAAATTAGATGAATCTATCAAGTTATTTGTTCCCATTTTCCATTTAGGATGCGCCAAGACTTCTTTCAGAGTAACATCTTTAAAAGATTTTTTTTCACTAAAATAAAAAGGACCACCGGAAGCTGTTATCAAAATTTTTTTAACATCTTTGTTAAAAAGACTATTTTTTAAAGAAAAATGTTCTGAGTCCAAAGGTATTAATTTATTTTTTGATTTAGTTATAGAATTCATTAATGGCCTACCACCAGCAATAATCATTTCTTTATTGGCAATAGCGATAAGAGAATGGGAATTATTTTTTAAGAAATAATTTAAATAAGTTAAAGAAAAAGAACCAAAATCTAAGAAATAAATAATATCAATTTTATTTTTTAGAAAATTAATGAAATTTTTAAAATCATTATTTTCAGAAAGAACAAAATAATTAGATATTCCATATTTAATTTTTTGTTTTATGATTTTTTTTTTATTTTTAAAACAAGTAATTGCAAAAATTTTAATATTATTTTTATAAGTATAATTCAATAATTTTGATCCTAATTTTCCAGTCGATCCAATAATTACTACTTTTGGAGAAATCATGATAAAAAACTAATATAAATAAATGTTAATGGGATGGCATAAAAAACACTATCAAATCTATCTAAAAAACCCCCATGTCCTTGTAATAAATTAGAAAAATCTTTAATAGAATTTAGTCTTTTAAAATAGGAAAAAAAGAGATCTCCCAAGAAAAAAGACAATGAGATGAGTATTGAAATTAAAATATTAAACTGAAAATAAACTAATAATGAAAAAGAGATTAAAAATGAAAAAATAGTGCCTGACCAAGTTTTATTAGGGCTGATATATGGAGTTATTAATGGACCTTTAATTGTCTTACCAGCTAAAAATGCAGATGTATCATTTATAAAAGATAGAAAGATTATTAGGAACAATATTCTCTTATCTATTAATAAAATTTCATAAAGCAAAAATAAATTAATTATATTTAAAAAGATAAAATTATAATTTATGTATTTTTTAGAAATAAAAAAACAAAACAAAAAAATTAAAAAAGGTATAATTAAAATAAATTGATGAATATTATGAAAGTAATTAAACAATATAAAAGAAAATATTAATAAAAAAATTATAAAAATTGATGTTTTTAAAGATATAATTTTAGAATAGGTGAAATCATAAATCATAAATAAAAATAAACAGCTAACAAAGAGTTGATCAAAACTATAATAATAAAAAAAAATATTAAAAAATAAAACAAGAACACCTGGAATTATTCTATTTTTACTTTCCAAATTTTCTTTCTATTTCATTAAATTGTATGATTATTTTTTTTATATCTTTAGATAGTAAATCAGGCCATAATTTTTTTAAAAAAAAAAATTCAGTAAATGCTAACTGATATAAAAAGAAATTACTTATTCTTTTAAAACCTCCAGTTCTAATTAGGATATCTGGATCTGAAAATTTATTAGATAGAAGGTTTGTTTCAAATTTTTTATTATTATTTAATTTAGCAGCTTGCTGGATATCCTCTCTTCCACCATAATTAAGATATATAATTAATTTTTTTTTAAAAAAACTATTTTTATTAATTGAAAGAATTTTTTCTTTAACTTCAGACTCCAGAAAATTAAAATTTCCAATAAAAAATAAATCATAATTAACTTTATTTTTATCATAATCATTAAGCGTATCTGAAAGTATTTTCTTTATTATCTTAATAACGCTAGATGATCTTTGTAAATTATTTTTTGAAAGAGCAAATGCAGATATAAAATTAACACCTGTATTTGAAAAAATATAATTTGTTAAAGAAATTAGTTTTTTTGCTCCATATTTATAACCGTCATATTTTGAAAAAGAGCGTTTTCTAGACCAACGATTGTTTCCATCCATTATGAATGCAATGTGATTTAGTTTATTAGACAATGTTAAATATGAATTATTTCAGACTCTTTTTTAGAGGAGTTATTTTCAATTTGAGAGATGAATTCGTTTGTTAATCTTTGAATATCATCATTAAACTTTTTACTTTCATCTATAGATAAAATTTTTTCTTTTTCATCATTTTTAACAATATCTAAAAATTTTCTTCTTATATTACGAATGGATATTTTAAATTTTTCTGAAATTTCATTAATAATTTTAACTAAATCTTTTCTTCTTTCAGATGTCAGTTCTGGGAATTTCAAAAGAAGATTATTACCATCAGTTTGTGGAGTCACACCTAAATTGGATTCCAAGATGGATTTTTCAATTTGTTTTACAAGACTGTTGTCCCAAATACTTATGCTTAAGGTCATATTATCTAAATTATTTATGTTGGCCAATTGTGTTAAAGGCATCTTTGAGCCGTACGAGTTAACTATTATAGTCTTAAGTATGTCCGGAGAAACCCTACCTGTTCTTATATTTTTAAGTTCATTTTCATGCGCCTGAACAGTTTCATGCATTTGTTTTTTACAATCATCCAAATCAAACATATTTATAAATTCCCGATAATAGAATAGTCACCATTTCCCTCAACTATGTCAACAATATTTGATCTTTTTAAAATTGAAAAAATTATAATTGGAATATTGCGATCTTTAGCTAAAGATATTGCGGTAGAGTCCATAACTTTTATATCTCTATTAAGATATTCGTTATAAGTTATTTTAGAAATCTTCTTGGCGCTAGGATTTTTGATAGGGTCTTCCTCATAAATACCATCAACTTTTGTACCTTTAAAAATTATATCAGATTTCATTTCCGATGCTCTCAATACAGCTGCTGTATCTGTTGAAAAAAAAGGATTACCAGTGCCTGAGGCAAATATTACAACTCTATTCTTTTCTAAATGCCTAGTTGCTTTGTTTTTTATATAAGGTTCTGCTACCCTATTGATACTAATAGCGGACATCACTCTTGATTGAACACCTACTTTTTCTAAGTTTGATTGCAATGCTAAAGAATTCATTACTGTACCAAGCATGCCCATGTAATCTGAAGTAACTCTGTCAACTACTCCGTTCGAAAATGATGAACCACGTATAAAATTACCGCCTCCAAGGACAATAGAAATACTAATTTTTTTTTTGACTAATTTCTTAATGTTATTTGATAAATCATTGAGAATATCAAAATCAAAGCCTTGTTCGTTATCACCGGCTAAAGACTCGCCAGAAATCTTTAGCATGATATTTTTATACATTTAGATAGTATATAAATCCATTGATGTGATGTTAAGGTTTAAATTATTCGATTTTGACAATTCAGAAACATAATTAGAAACAGTGTTTTTAGGGTCGGTAATAAGAGACTGTCCCATTAGAGTATTTTCATTAATAAATTTATTGATTTTTCCTTTGACGATTTGTTCTTTTTTATCTTCAGGTGTATTTTCAATTTGTTTCATTATAATATCCCTTTCATCATCCAAAACTCTAGAGTCAATAGAGTTTTCATTTAGACTCATAGGCTTCATAGCAGAAACTTGCATTGCGATTACTTTTAATTTATCAGAAATTTCTGAAGCTTTATCAATATCATTAGTATTTACTTCGACAACTGATACAATTTTTGAACATGAAGAATTATATTTGTTATGCATGTAATAGATAAATATAGAATTTAAAGAATTATATTTCTTATAGGAAATAATTTGAATATTTTCACCAATTTTAGAAATAAGATCAGTAAGTGCTGAATTTAGCATTTTTTCATTGATTAAAATTGAACTAATATCTTCAAAAGTTCCAGAAGTTTTGATGTTTTCAGAATAGTGAATAGCCTTCGACAAATCATTAGCAAAGGAAAGGAAAATATCATTCTTTGCTACAAAATCTGTTTCACATTTTATTTTACACAAAGTAAAATTACTTAGTGAATTATTATGATTATAGAGAGAAATTACGCCTTCGTTAGTCTCCCTATCTTGTTTCTTTTGCGCCTTCAGAATACCTTTTTCTCTCAGCCATTTTATTGCTGCATCAAGATCATCATTATTCTCAGAAAGAGCTTTTTTACAATCAAGCATTCCACTTCCAGTTGTATCTCTGAGTTTTTTGATTAATTCCATACTACTCATTATTTTCTTCTCCATTTTCTTTAGCATTTTCATTATTATCTGAAGACAATACTTTTTTAAAACTATCTAAAATAAACTGGACAGATTTTACACCATCGTCATTTGCTGGAATCGGATAGTCAATTAAATCAGGATCACAGTTTGTATCTACAATGCCAATAATTGGAATTCCTAGTTTTTTTGCTTCTAAAACTGCTATATGCTCTCTATTTGTATCAATAATAAAAATGACATCCGGAGTAGATTTCATTTCTACGATACCACCAAATGTTTTCTCTAATCTAATTTTTTTCTTTTCTATATCTGATAATTCTTTCTTAGTAAAAACAGTTTCTTCTGAATTTAAAATATTTTCATAATTGTTTAGAGTATTAATAGAATTTTTAACTGT
>Ga0181601_10006041_pt1 | contig 10053 bp, 8 predicted proteins | sample 041ome_8_FD_133020 | JGI IMG/M metagenome (GOLD analysis project Ga0181601, IMG submission 133020) | Coastal salt marsh microbial communities from the Groves Creek Marsh, Skidaway Island, Georgia - 041407BS metaG (megahit assembly) | ecosystem: Environmental > Aquatic > Marine > Intertidal zone... | reverse complement strand
TTAGGGAAATATTTCCTTATTACAACCGATGTGATCAGAAGGATGCAGCTGCCAAGAAGTAGGCAGAGCGAAGGGGGTAGACCGTATCCCATGGGAATGAAGCCGGCGAGGGAGGCGACGCTTGCGGCAAGCAGGGAGTAGGGCAGTTGGGTACGAAAATGTTCGTAGGGATTGATCTCGCAGGCGATGGAGGAAATGATCGTGGTGTCGCTCAGCGGGGAACAATGATCCCCAAACACAGCTCCGCTAAAAACCGCAGCAACTGCAGAAGCCATGATTGCGTCGGACCCTGGGGCAATGGATGCACAGACTGGGATAGTCAGGGGCATGAGCACGCCCATCGTACCCCAGGAAGTACCAGTCGTGAAAGAAATCAATACACCGAGGATAAACACAGATACGGGAAGGAGGGCGGGGGATAGATTACCGGAGAGTGCCTGAGAGAGGAAGGTGGAGGCACCGAGCTCGCGAAGGGTTCCGCTGAGGCACCAGGCGGCAATCAAAACCAGAGAGGGTAAAAGGAAACGGCTTACGCCCTCACCAAATACCTGGCTAAGGGAGAGCTTTTTACCGATAATGGCTTTTGGGTTGGCCAGCAGGGCAACGATGCAGGCAAGTGTGGAGCTGTACAGCAGCACGAGGTTGGACTGGGCATCTCCGTAGGCCTGCTTCAGTTTATCGAAGCTGATTGGCCAGGCATCGCCTGTTACTCCATTCCAGTATAAGCCAATAAACAAACTGCCAATCAGGGTAATGAGGGGTAGGGTAACCCCTTTAGAACTGGCTTTGCCCCCTGTTGAATCCGAAGAGGTCTTAAGATTAGCGGATGGTTCGGTTTGGTTGGCGGTCTTTTGTTCCGCGATCCTCATCGCTCCAAGGTTGATGGAGTAGCGTATGGACAAGAAAACAAGCAGGAGGGTGAACCAGCAGTAAAAATTTCGGGGAATGGAGGAGATAAAAAGAATAAACGGTTCGGTTCCCTCAATACCCGCAGCCAGGTAGCCTTCCCGGATCATTGAAAGTTGGTAGGCGATCCAGGTGGACATGATGGCAATACAGGCAACTGCAGAGCCAGTGGAGTCGACGATGTAGGCAAGTTTTGCCCGCGATACTCCTGCCCGGTCGGCGATCGGGCGAAGGGCACGACCAGTGAGAAGAGCACTGGCCAGACCGTCAAAAAAACAAAGAATTCCGATGGAAAAGGCAGACCATTGGACTTTGTGTCTAAGTTTTTCACTTTGCCTGAGCCATTTTTGAAGAATTGAATCAAACCCGCCTCCTTTTTCCAGCAGTGCCGCAAACCCGCCAAGCAATAGGGTGAAGATAAGCACGCTTACATTCCACTCACTGGACAGGGTAGGTAGGAGAATCTGGGAGAAAAAGGAAGAAAATGCTTCAACCGGATTTCCCTTCGAAATAAGGATAACTCCAGAAATTGCCCCAGTAAATAGACCGACGAGTGCATTTCGAAAGAGGATTACTGAGAGTAAGGCGACCATGCTTGGCCACAAAGACAGGACAGGCGTGACCAATTGAGACAAACCAAAGGATATAAGAATTAAAACGGTAACGATCTTTTGCTTTGTTTTCATGAAACGGAAAAATTGTTGGAAGAGATCAACGGGTCTTGCAATCAAGAAGGAGGAGAAAAAGATTCTCAAAATCTCTCGAAAGAAGCCGATTTTACAATCTTTTGTTACACAATATTTACTCATTTACACCTGATTGCCGCTTGCGTTATTCACACCAATAGCTAATAATTAAATTTAGTTTTAAACTAAACTGGCTCTTAGCTAAAATAAACAAACTAAATCGGGAGATGGGAATAACTTGGCACAATGATTGCAAACACTAGCACTTGTCCGCGTTTTTGACTATCTGACTACACTTTACCTACAAACTGACATGAAAACTTTATTTCAAGAAGACCTACTAGAAGCAGGCTATGAACTGCCGACTTCTGGACTTTGTTACAACCTAGACCCTAAGGATGCAAAAGCACTCATCTCTGAGGGAGAGTGGTTGCTTGCAGAAGATGAACTGGTAGCACGCGAGGGAGACAAACAAAGTTACCTCTACATGATCGTTTCCGGAGCAGTCGAGCTTTCTAAAAAAGACGACCGTGGTAAACAACAGACTATTGCGGATCTTGGGACAGGCGATACTTTTGGAGAGGTTGCTTTCTTGCGAGGGCACATCGCATCGGCAACTTCGGAAACTCGTGGTCTTTGTATTCTTTGGAGAATGGATCACGATCAATTGCTTGCTTTTATTGCCAGCCACGGAACCATCGCTGGTCAACTGTGTCTTAACCTTGCCGGTTTGCTCGCAGACCGTTTGCTCAAGGAAAATAAAATGGTTTCCAGTGTCAAAATGGATTTAGAGGAAGCTATATCCAGTCTTCGGACTGCTTCCGAGGAGGATACCCTGAAGACTACTGCTCTGAAAGAATTGCAAAACAAAGTAGAAAGCCTGAATCATGCGACTCGTGTCCGCAGAAACAAGCAGAGCAAGCGATCCAAGTTCAACTCTATCTCCATGACCAGTCTAGCCGTTGCCTGCCTATGCATTGCAGGGATGTTCGGTCTTTACAATGCCTATGATCATGATGCTCCCGATCAAGTACTTGCCCTCTCCGATGAGCTGGAAAGTATGAAGAAAAACGAAGCTTTTTATCTTGATTTGAAGAAAAGAATTGAAGCGGAAAATCAAGAGTTGGTTTCGATCAATAACGATTACAAAAACCAAAAAGATTTGGTTTCTCATCAATTAGTTTCCTTGCAGGAGGAGTTGAGTCACAAGGATTATGAGTTTGATTCATTGAAATCAGAGCTAGCTACAACCAAGGAAGAGTTGGCCAAGCTCATTGATATACAAACCGTTGCCGTTGAGGAAGAAATTGCAGAGTCTGATCCTACTGAAACCTATGTCCCCTTAGTTCCACAAGATTTCATAGATGATATTAAGAATTGGACGCTAACGAATTCTACCCTCGCCTTCCCGATAGAGGTAGAAGTTGTTAATTCAACTGTTTCTCTTGCTGATCTCACTCTGACTGCAACTGCTGAGGTTGAAGTAGGAGGGAAATTAGTTGTGACTCGTTTTCATCCTGTGTCCGAAGTCTATGCGGTTGCCCGTCTTGGGGACAACGACACCTTTATGGCTTCTGTGCATATTGATAATACCAACTTGATGGAAAATCTAGCTGAAAGGTATACAAAACACATGCGTAGTATGGGTAAAAAGATCGTTAATCCCTATGTGGATAACCGGTTTTCTCAATTAGACCAAAATTTATCTGGGAACTGAGTGCCAAGTCTATTTCTCCCTCTGGTAATTAAAGCTGTTCCAGGGGTCCTTGCTCTCGCATTGCTCTGCGACGACGCAATATTGTTGTTTTAAGGTTTAATAACTGTAAACCATTCCCCCTTGTTTATGGGGTGGGTCAGGTACTATTGCTTGGTTAGGTTGAAGTGGGCAGTGTTTAGGCTAAACTAGAAACATCGATAACGAAGCGATACTTTACTTCGTTTTTCTGCATGCGAGAGTAGGCTTCGTTAACCTCTTCCATGCGGATGACCTCGACTTCTGAAAGTATGTTTTTCTCTCCGCAAAAATCGAGCATCTCCTGCGTTTCAGCGATACCTCCAATGAGGGATCCCGCTAAACTGCGGCGTCCAAAAATAAGTTGTGCTGCATTGACCTGACTTAATGGCTCGACTGCCCCAACCACGCACATCGTGCCGTTGGTATTGAGTAGTTCAAGGTATGGCGTGAGGTCGTGGTTGACCGGTATGGTGTTGAGCAAAAAATCAAAACTACCATTTACATTTGCAAGCTTTTCAGGGGAGGATGATAAAAGTACCTCATCTGCACCGAGCAGGCGGGCATCCTCCCCTTTCTGTTCCGATGAGGTAATCATGGTGGTGTGGGCACCCAAAGCATGGGAAAATTTTACTCCCATATGACCGAGTCCACCAAGTCCAATCACACCCACTTTGCTTTCGGGGCCAATCTTCCAGTTTTTGAGCGGAGAATAAGTGGTGATTCCTGCACAGAGGAGGGGGGCAATTCCTGGTCCTTCTAGGCTATCGGGAACTTTTAAAACGAAGGATTCACGTGCAACTATACTCTGGCAATACCCGCCATAAGTAAAACCACCGGGGTCCTGTGTTTCTGAGTTGTAGGTGGCGGTAAATCCGTTGAGGCAATATTGCTCGAATCCTTTCTCGCAATTTGAGCAAACTCCGCACGAATCGACAAGGCATCCGATGGCCGCCCGATCACCAACCTTAAAAGTGGAGACGGCTGAGCCAACTTCAGTGCCCCGGCCAACAATCTCATGACCTGGAACAACTGGATAATTGGTCATTCCCCAGTCGTTGTTTACAAAATGGATATCGGTATGACAGACCCCACAGTGTTCGATTGCGATTTGTACATCATTTGCTCCGACAGGACGTCGCTTAATTTCGGTCGGAAGGACAGGTGCTTTGGCTGTGGAAACGGAATAGGCTTTTGCTGTACTCATATAACACCAATACAATCAATGCAGAAACGACTTTCTCGCAAGCCACAATCCGAACCGAGTGTGGATAAATAGGAAGTAGAGGAGACTTTAAGTAACCGTTATTTTTCCAAACGATTCAACCTCTTGAACCATGGATTGAACCTCGAGGCGGAGTTCGCTCAGTTTACTTTTGGAAAGGTCAATCTTATCGCGAATGGCGGTTTGAAGCTCTTTGTGAATTTCAGTGAGGCGCTCGCCCAATTTTTCTAGATTATCAGCAGCCTGTTCCACGATCTCAGTGCCCTTATTTTGAGCGGACTGAAAAGCAGACAATTTGTGTTCCACAATGCGGGAGACCTCTTTGGTTTCTGCAAGAAGAATGCGTTCATTGGCCACTCTTTTGAGTTCGCTGGTCAGACCTAGCTTGGAAAGGGTCCAGATGATCCACTTGGAGGGATCCAGCTGCCAGGGTTTTACCCCGTTGCGGTAATCCCAAGCAAATTCATGGTGATAGTTGTGATACCCTTCACCCATGGTGAAAATGGCAGCCACCCAGCTGTCACGGGCGGAATGATCGGTGGAGTATGGTTGTTGACCAATCATGTGGCAAAGAGAGTTGATACAGAATGTGGCATGTTGAACCATGACAACCCGGGCGACACCCGGAATCAAAAAGCCTCCCAGGGCCCCAACCCAAGGTAACATGTTACCCGAATAGAGGGCGTAGTAGTAGCCGATAAGGGCGGGAACGATAAAACTGACGACGAAAGAAATTAAATGAACCCACTTGTGCTGCCAAGCAACCATTTTGTCGTTGTGAAGGTCATGGACATTGTCGAGGGGTGGTTCAGGCTTCAGCTTGAACATTAGCCAACCCATGTGAGCCCAGAAGAATCCCTTGGTGATGTCGTAGGGGTCATCATCTGTATCGACGTGTTTATGGTGCTTGCGATGTTCAGAACTCCACCAAATCGCGGAGTTTTCAAACGCAGCAGCACCGAATATAAGAACATAAAGTTTGACCGGCCATTTGGCCTGAAATGCTTTGTGAGAAAACAGTCGATGGTATCCAACAGTGATGCTCATGCCGGTGGAGATGTAAAAAAAGAGAAAAACTCCGAAAAGGAACCAATCCCACCCATAGGTCCATAAGTAGTAGGGAACCGCAGTTGCAGTTAGGATGGCAGTAAAGATGAGAAATCCACTCGTTACCCATTCCACCCGGTTGAATGGTATATTTTTAAACATGATTGCTAAATCTTATGCATTCTAAGCGAAAAGGCGAACTCTAATGTGCGAACCATACAAATCAAATTTATATCAGAATTGATAGAAAAATTTCTTGTTAGAATCATAAATTTAGTTTCTGATTAACATCTTAGACTGAGGATCGTCTCAATCAAATCGATCGACGCACAATTATGAACAAAGCAAAAATCATCTTATCCACCGCACTCATATTCAGTATTTCATCTTTGTCTGGTTGCTTTGCTACCAAGGCCGGGAATTATGTTTCTGAAAAATCCAAGGCTGGTTGGTCAGCAACCAAATCTTTTTTCGGAGCTGACGAGTAGAATTTCGATAATTTCCTATGAAGCACTTTTTCTTTACGATTTCCTTTGGTCTCGCTTTTGCTTTTCATGCATGTCTCGGTTTAACTGATTCTAATGATACTTTTGTACTATCCCTTGAGGGAAAGAATGGTCCTGGTTTAGGTAAGTTAGTCGTTCTTGTTTCTGGAGATGAAGAATATCGTACAGAAGAAAGTATGCCCATGCTTGCCAAAATTCTGGCCGAGAAGCACGGTTTTTCCTGTAAGGTTTTGTTTTCATGGGATGAATCTGGCACTTATATCGACCCTGATAATCATCAAGGTGTAAGAGGTTGGCATTACCTCGATGATGCAGACCTCATGATTATCGGTACCCGTTTCAGAAATCCTTCTCTTGAAGATACCAAGCACATCACTCAATTCCTCAATGCCAGTAAGCCAGTTATTGGGATCCGAACCTCTACTCATGCTTTCAAGTGGTTGAATGACCGTACTTTTGGAGGCAAGATTACATTTAAAGACTTTGGTCCTAAAATCTTGGGTGAAGGATGGGTAAACCACCATGGTAAACATAAATACGAAGGTGCTCGGGGTGTCATCGAGTCTGCTAATGCAAACCACCCTATTTTAAACGGAGTTGAAGATGTTTTTGGGCCTACCGATGTTTACGGAATTAGGGCTCTTACCTCGAGAGATACTATTCTACTCCGCGGTGAGGTTACCGAAAACCTTGAACCCGATTCCAAGCCGGTTGCATCCAAAAACGACCCCATGCAACCTCTTGCCTGGTTACATCCTTACACATCTCCGAGTGGAAATTATGGCACCGCATTCTGTACCACTATGGGTGGTTCGGTAGATTTGGTGAGCGAGGACCTTCGTCGACTTATCATCAATGCAACCTATCATTTAAATGGGTTGGAAGTGCCTTCAGAAGCGGATGTAGCCTATGTGGATCCCTTTTATCCGTCTTTTTATGGCTTTCTGAAAGATAAAACGGACTACTGGAAAAATAAGGATATGCAACCCGCTGACTTCGGTTTGGGTAAAGTTCCCACCGCGGTGGACCCTACCGGTACCCCCAGTTGGCCCTTCCGCCCCCTATACAAGAAATAATTGTTTTCTGCCCTAAAGAGAATTTTTGTCGCCTTTGCCTTTTCGCTTGAAAGGGAAAGATATGTCTTTCACTGAAATCATATTGATTCGGCACGGGGAGACCGAATGGAACCTCTCTGGTAGATGGCAGGGGCATGCTGATTCTGCTTTGTCGCGCAGGGGGATTGCCCAAGCTGAGGCTTTGGCGTTGAGAATGAGGTCCGAACCTGTTGAAGCTGTCTATGTCAGTGATTTGGAGCGAGCTCTGCATACCGCCCGCCTAGTGGGCAAGCCGAGCGGTTGGGAGTCGCTACCTATGAAGGAATTGAGGGAACGGGACCTAGGTGTACTTGAAGGTCTAACCACCGATGAGATGAAAGCTGATCAACCGAATGTCTACCAAGCCTTCCAAACCGAAGGACCCGATTATCAACCTCCCGGAGGAGAGAGTTTCCGTCAGTTCTCTGAACGCTGCTCCGAGGTAATCGAACGATTGGCCGCGAAACATCCCGGGCAAAAAATTGCTGTGGTTACCCATGGTGGTGTTCTCGGGGCTCTTTTTCGTAAGGTCCTCAATCTTGGAGTTGAAACAGAAAGAAACTTCCTTCTGCTTAACTGTTCAATTAATCGTATTCAGAAAACATCCGATCATTGGAGTTTGATTTCTTGGGGGGATGTCGCCCATCTGCAAAATATCACCTCACTAGATGATTCCTAGACGAAATAAATATGACGATTTTATCTAATAATTTAGAAATTATCGAATGAAATATAAAAAAAATTGAAAAAATTTGATAAAATTGATTTTGTGTCCTAAATTTAGGTTATGAAAATTGACCCTAAAAATGATCTTTTCGAGTTTCGTTTTCATTATCACCTCCAAGGTTCAATGGGCTTTAGTGACAAGTACTTTATGGCAAACAATTATGACGAGGCCAAGGAGATGTTTTCATATTCTTGCAAGAAAAGAGAAGTTGTGCCTCAAGTGGATAAGGTCGAAAAGTGGAACCGTTGGGCTGAGCGTTGGGAAGAGGTTTCCCTACCCACTAAAAATCCGTTCCTCAACTAAATAAAACCCCGACTTTTCTCAATATTTCCGGAAATCTAATCAATATAATTTCGCTCACCTTTTCCTCAAGCGGAGCATGATTTTAGTGAATTATTATAATTAAATTTGCTTTTTCGTCGGAGCTTACGTTTATTGGTGATGTGGCCCGTCGTGATGACATAGAGGAAATCTTTGAGTTCCGGATTGAGTTTCTACATGACGGCTCAATTCACCCTTCCACTCGGCACTTCAATTGCGTGAGCGAAGAGGCCGCTCGCGAGATGTTTTGTTTTGTTTGCCGAAAAGAAGAAATCGAGGCTGAGATTGTATCGGTAGAAGTGTGGAACCGCTGGGCCGATCGTTGGGAAACTCCTACTGAAGTAGTTTCCTGAGAGATTGATTCCATCCTCACGCATCTTTTACCAAGAATTTAAGTGTGTTACACGCACTTGAATAGTCAAAAGAGTTATGGCATTTATCCTTATGCTAATTTTTATAGTCTCCGATTAAATGAGCCCTCCTGTTCAATCTCCCAACGAGTCGAAGTTCCGAATCGTTTCTTCATGCCCTATTTCTGAGGGAGCGCGGGCATCCTTGTTATGCTTGCCCTCAGGCGAGGTGCCCACCCCCGTCTTCATGCCTGTGGGCACCCAGGCAACAGTAAAGGGGGTATTACCACGGGATTTACGGGAAATCGTCAAGGCACCGATCCTTCTTGGGAATACCTACCATCTGAATTTGCGTCCCGGAGTGGAAGTAATTCGCCAAGCCGGCGGAATTTCCCAATTTATGAATTGGAATGGTCCCATCCTTACAGACAGTGGGGGATTTCAGGTATTTAGTTTGTCAAAGTTACGAAAACTTTCCGATGAGGGGGTGCGTTTTCGTTCCCATCTCGACGGCCGGGAAATCTTTCTTGGGCCCAAGGAAGCGGTGGCAATACAGGATGGGTTGGGCTTGGATATTGCGATGTGCCTCGATGTTTGTCCTTCTGCCGATGCCTCCCGGGAAGAAGTCGAGGAAGCGGTCAAGCGGACGAGCCTCTGGGCAAAATCCTGTCAGTATGCTTGGGCTGAGTGCACGGGGTTTGCCACTGGAAGAAATCTTTTTGGAATTGTACAGGGTGGAAGGTTTGAGGATTTACGCCGGCAATCGGCCGACCAATTAATTGAACTAGACTTTCCCGGCTATGCGGTGGGCGGTGTCAGCGTTGGCGAAACGGAGCTAGAAATGCTTGAGCAGGTATACTGGGGTACGCAGCTTCTTCCCGTAGACAAACCTCGTTATGTTATGGGCGTGGGCACGCCTCCCCAATTGCTCAGGATGATTGGAATGGGAGCAGACATGTTTGACTGCGTAATGCCAAGCCGGGCAGCCCGCCACGGTATGGCCTACACTGCCAACGGGACCTTAAATCTACGCAACGAACGGTTCAAGAATGACCATACTGCCTTGGACAATTCAATTGACTGCTCTGTCTCGCATGAATTTTCCCGGGCCTATATTCGCCATCTTATCCAGGCAAAGGAATCTCTAGCCGGCACGCTGCTTACCATACATAACCTCCGTTTTTTTGTTTCGTTGATGGAGGAGGCCAGAAAACAAATCATTTCGGGAAATTTTTCCAAGTGGTCCGCCGGGTGGATTGCCAACTACGAAGAAGGGGCTTAGTCTTGACTCCTTCACAGGGATGGAGCATTTTCAGACCCTTGCTTTCGGGCATCACGGTCGGGCCGTAGCGCAGTCTGGTAGCGCACTACGCTGGGGGTGTAGGGGTCGTGAGTTCAAATCTCACCGGCCCGACCAATTTTTCTTTTCCTTACCTGAGAAAAGAAGGGTTTCCAAATC
>Ga0181601_10006039_pt1 | contig 10055 bp, 4 predicted proteins | sample 041ome_8_FD_133020 | JGI IMG/M metagenome (GOLD analysis project Ga0181601, IMG submission 133020) | Coastal salt marsh microbial communities from the Groves Creek Marsh, Skidaway Island, Georgia - 041407BS metaG (megahit assembly) | ecosystem: Environmental > Aquatic > Marine > Intertidal zone... | reverse complement strand
TCACCGTGTGTTGTTGTGCGTCTATGTTCTGTTCAGGACCGGTGACTGGGTTCGTCGTCTGTTTCGGCGGCTCTTTATCCATATGAGTCTCGCAGTCAATCGCGTTCTTCGCCGGCTCGAGCACGGGGAGCGCCTCCTCGCGGTCGTCGTCGGGAACGCGGCGTTCGTCGTCGGACGCGTTTCCCGACGAGAAAAAAAAACGCCCTTCGGCGTCGCCGCCGGGGTCGAGCGCCGCCACCTTGATGGTGTCGCTGTCGAATCCGCTCGCGCGCGCGACGCCGCGCGAGAAACGCGCCGAGCCCGCGTCGCGCTCGACGCACAGCACCGTGTTTCTTTTTTTACCGCGAGTTTTTGGAAACTCGCGGTCCGTTTCCGAAAACTCGGGGAGCTCGTCGTCGCCGCGAAACAAACGCGCGTTTGTTTCGTTCGCTTCGATATTCGAAAACGAAAGAAAACTCGCGGCGAGCGCGCTCATTCTCGGTCCGTCGGAGAGATCCAGCAGAGCGCCCCGATCGGCACCCGCTCTTCGTGTGACCTCCGCGATACCACTCGCGAGCCGTCTCGCGGTTTCGGAATCGTTCCAACGCGCCACGCCGTCGAGACCCCACACCGCGTGCGCGCCGCACGAGCACGCGGAGTCGGAGGCGGAACCTTTCCCCGCGGTCGGAAACGGAAACGCGATCGGAAACGGAAACGCCGTGAAGGTGACGGTTCGATCGGTCTCGGCGGACGCCGCGTCCCCGGGTGCCGACGACAGGACGACGACGTCGCGCATGCCTTCGTTCCCGTCTCCGCCGTCCATCCAGCGCGCGCCGACGTCCATCCACCACCACGACATCGCGCGCGTCCGTTCGTCGTCGCCGGCGACCGGAGCGCGAGTTTCCCAAAACCGGAGAGCGGAGGGCGCGAGGTCCGGTACCCAGTCGTGTCGGTTTTTTCGTTCGATCGACGCGTCCGGGATTTTCGTCATCTCGAAGACGTCGGAGACGCGCGTCACGGTGTCCTCCCGGAACCGCGCCCGGACGCGCATCTGCGCCGCGGCCGGGCACAGACCTCCCGTGAGCGGCGGAGAGTCGTGAAAAACGTCGCCGCTTTTTTCTTTTCTTTTTATGCCCTGGGACGAAAACAAAAGGCGCGCGTCGATCCGCCGGAGCGCGCGCGCGTCGTTTAGGTTCGAACCCGCGACCGCCTGCGCGAAGAGACGCGTCCTTCTCGGTATCACGTTGATACCTCGCGAGCCACCAAGCACGGAGCCGTCACGATCGTCGGTTGGCGTGTCTGTCGTTCGTAGGAGCGCGTCGAACACCCCGGAATCGCGGAGCTCGGCGAGCTCGACGGCGCGCGCCGCCATCCCGACGGCGTCGGCGACGGCGAAGGCGCCCAGGACCAAGCAGTCTGCTTTTTCGGTCGCCACGAACGATGAAGCGCTTTTCGAAAAAAGCGGACTGTCCGGCTCGTGCGGCTCGGGAGGTCGTGCGCCGACGCTCGGGAGGTGGTGCGCGCGAACGCACCACGCGGCGCCGTCGCCGTCGCACGCCTCGACGCGTGCGGCGTCCGTCTCGAGCACCGCGAGCCGGCGCAGGTCCGCGGGGGGAAGCACCCGACTCGCGGTCTCGCGCACGAGCGTCGCGAGGGTGGGGTTTGGTTCAAAAGCCACGACTTGCTCCGCGCCTGCGCGCGCAGCCTCGACGGCGAGCGCGCCGCCGGTGCACCCGGCGTCCAGCACCACCACGCGACGCGCGCCGTCGTGGGTCACCGCACATGCCACCGCGGCGCGGAACGCGTTCACGCGGTCAGGGTCTTCTCGTAGGTTTTCGAGAACCTCGAGTCGCGCGGCGTGGGCGGAGCGAGCCGCCCGTATCAGCACGGCGGGGTCGAGCGCCGCCTCGCGCGCCTCCCTTTCGGAGACGCGCGGTGGAGGTATCGGGTCCGTATCGGCGCGTGTCGGCGGCGGGGCGGTCATCGCGCGCGGTGAAAAGCGAGCTCTGCTAAGACGCGTGTTCGTCGCTCGTCGTTCGAACGGGAAAGCAGCTACGTGTGCGTCGGCAGTTCCAACGAAAACGGCGTTTTCGTTTTGAAAAACTACGTATATAAAAAAAAATCACCGATCACCGAAACACCCCCCCCAACCCGTCGTCCTCGGCGCCCGTGAGGTTCACGCGCCGCAGCGCGGTGGTCCACGCCTCGCCGGTGGGATCGAGGCCGACGCTTTTCCGCTTCTCGGAGAAGCTCCCCGATGTGCCGAAGAACCCACCGGGGGTCGACTTCGTCAAAGCGTCCTCGTCCCTCTCGAGCGCCTGCGCCAGCGACACCGCGCGCAGCAGAACTTTAATCGGCGTGGACGAAGAAAGAAACTCGGCGGCTTTCTCGCCGTCGTCCTCGCCGAAGGCGCCGGTCGCCGCTAACACTTTCTCCGCCTCGACGCGGCTCAGCGCGGGAACGGGAACGTGCGTGTGGAACGCGTCCGCGACGCCCAGCGCGCGCATGGTCTCCGGGCTCGAGGTGGTAGCCACCACCGCCAGGCGCCGCCCCGCCGGCGGCGGCCGCCGCAGAAGCGCGCGCAGCGAACGCACCATCGAGGCGGTGTGCTCGGCGTGCGTCGTCGTCGGCGCGCTCGAGCTGTCGTAGGTGCTCCCGAAGCTCCCGCCGGACAGCGAGTACCCCTTCGGGGAGAAGCCCACGTCCCCGGGCGGCACGCCCAGAAGCGTGTCCAGGCCGTCCACGATCAGAAGCGACACCTTCGCCTTGGACGCGTCGTCGAAGGCGGCGCGCAGCGCGCGCTCCAGGTCGGCGCCCGACGCGGCGGCCACGTCCGAGCGGAACACGCGCGTCGAGGGGAAGGGAACCAGGGACGCCGCCTCCGCGGTGAGCGCGCTGGTGCCTGATCCCGGGGGACCGTGCACGAGCACGCTCAGCCACCGCCGGTCGAAGAAGGGCGAGTCCTCGAGAAGCGTCTCTATGACGGGTCGTGATGACGACTCCAACGACTCCTCCGTCGCCGCGCTTTCGCCGTCTGAGCGCGCGTTTTCGTCATCGGCGTTTTTTTCCGACTGCGCTGTGCCGCGCTCTCCGCGCATCACCGCGCGGAGCAGAGGGGGCAACGCGTCGCGCGCGCGTTTGTGCGGGGACCGCTCCCTCGTGCCCGTGCCGCACGAGCACAGCGTGCCGAGCGGGCGCAGCGCGTCGAGCGCCTCCTCGTCCGCGCCGAGCGTGGGCCTCACCTCGAACAGAGCCTTGGAGAAATCCTCCATCGTGACGGTGACGCTCTCGTTGGCCGATTCGCTCGGGAATTCGCTCGCGGAGACGGTTTCGCGGAAAGCCGCCAGGTACCGCGCGAGCGCGTGGCTCTGCGCGGCGCCCACGAGGCCCTTGATCTCCGCGCCCGAGTAGTTGGCGGTCATCGCGGCGAGCGCGTCCACGTCCACGCAGTCGCCGAGCAGGTTGGAGGCGCGCGCGCGCGCGGTGTGGATGTTGAAGATTTGGCGCCGGCCGCGAACGTCGGGGAGCCCGACTTCCACCTGCAGTTCCAGCCGCCCGGGCCGCAACACCGCGGGGTCCAGCAGGTCCCGCCTGTTCGTGATGCCCACCACAAGCACGTTATCCAGGCTCTGCATCCCGTCCAGCTTCGTGAGCAGCTGGTTCACGACGTTGTCGTGCACCACCGACGCCGTCGCGCCGCCCGAGCCTCGCGCCTTCATTATGGCGTCGATCTCGTCGAAGATGATGACGTGCAGACGGCTCTTGTCGCCCTTTCCCTTGAACTCCTTCTCCGCGGGCGCGAACAGGTCGCGCATGTTCTCCTCGGACTGCCCCACGAACCTTTGCAGAATCTCAGGGCCGTTCACGATTTTGGGGGGGTGCGCGTTGAGCAACCTCCCCAGCTGTTTCGCGACGAGAGTCTTCCCCGTTCCCGGCGGCCCGTACAGCAACATGCCTTTCACGTGCCGCATGCCCAGTTTCTGGACGACTTCCGGCGCGACCATCCGGCTGGCGAACACGCGCCGGAAGATGGTCAGAAACTCGTCGTCCAGACCGCCGACGCCGTACTTCTCGAAGCTCCCGTCGCTCAGCATGTCCTGCAGGTGCTTTTGGCTCGCGCCGGAGTCTGCGGAGTCTCGCTCGGAGCGATCGGGCGGCTCCGGCATTCGGTTTCGATTCCCCGCCGGGCCGGCGCGCGCGCCTTCGGAACCGAATGTCACATTCGCGGCGCCCGACGCGGGGGCTTTCACGACCGTGGGCTTCGCCTTAGGTTTCTCGTGCGGAGGCAAGGAGGCAGTGCGGTTCAGCGCCGCGTCGCGCCCGCCGCCGACGCCCACGCCGATGGGCGCGCCGAAAACCGCGGCGGGTTTTCCGGAACCCGCGCGGTTTTTTTCGGGTCCGGAGGCGACGTCGGATGCGCCCGACGCCTGCCGCTCGCCAGCCGCGCCGCCGGCGTCCCTGCCGGCGGCGATGGCGTCCGCGTCCGCGAGCATCTCTTTCCGGGCGGCCTCGCGCGCCTCCGCCGCGCGCTGCGCCTCGAGCTCGCCTTCCAGGGGGGACTTGGTGTTGATGAGCCGGGCGCCGCGCGCGCGGTCGGCGGATAAATGGGTCACCCGGGGTGCCGAGCCGAGACGACGCAGTCCGCCCGCGGACGCGGGTCCCGCCGGCGCGCCGCCGCCGGTCTCGGCGACGCGCGCGCGGACGGCGCCGCGCCGCGCCAAGGCCCCCAGCGCGCGGCGACGCGCGTGGTGAAGCATCGCGAGCGCTCGAAGGAGTGGCGCCCCACGGCGGCGAGACGGCTCCGCCGACGCGCGCGAGGGTTACGCGACGACCCGAAGTCCCCGACTCACGAGATTGGGCTGGGCAGGCGAGCCAGTGCAAAAAGTCGAGACGAATTTTTGCCACATGAGATGAGTGACTTGGACATGGCGACGTGATTTGATTCCTTCGCCGCGCGCGCGTTGAGGCCCCGGGCCGACCGCCCGGCGCCTCGCGCGTTCGGCGAAGTCGCTCCGCGTCGTGTCGATGCACGAGCGTGACGCCTTGGACGAGAAGCGCACGGCGTTCCGCCGGGAAGAGAAGCGGTACCAGCTGCACCGCGATCAGACGTTCTTGACGCGGCGGAACAAAAAAGTCGGCGGGCCTCTGGTCACCAGGCGGACCTCGTTGGCGGACGCGCTGGACTCGCGGGACCTGCGCGCGGTCGCGGCGGCTGGCGGAGGCGAGCACGGCGTGCGCGCTGTCGCGCTCCAGACCGCGTCAGACGGCGTCGAGTTTAGAAACTCGACGCCGAACGGAACCGCGCCGCGCGAGGCGTACGAGCTCGCGAGCCGGCCTGGGTGCGTCGTCTTCCCCGGGGCGCTTGACGTCGCGACGCAGCGAAAGTGGCTCGCGGACGCGGTGACTCGGCTGTGCGAGCCGCCCGCCGCCACGAACCACGACGCCGCGCACGGCGCGATCAGAGGGTTGTGGGCCGCCGCGACGAGCCCCGAGCCGCGGTGGCTGAAGAGCTCTTCAGAGACAGAATCGCGAGACCGTTGGTCTTCGTCGCCGCCGCCGTCGACGAACGGAAGAGACCCGCGAGACGCCAAGACGTCGGCGTCTTCTTTGCTCCGCCGCCTGCGTTGGGCCACGCTCGGCCCACCCTACGACTGGACGACGCGGACGTACCGAACAGACGCAGCGGCGTTCTCCGCGGTGCCCGAGGACATCGCGGCGCGATGCGAGACGCTGGCGGCGTTCGCCGTGGAGTCGGAAACCGCGTCCGGAAACCGCGCGGAACGCTCCCCGCGTTCCGAAAGGTCGAAGGCGACGGCGAAAGGCGCGACGACGGACGAAAAGGACGACCGACAAAAAGAAAAAGAAAAAGGATGTCCTAAATTTCGTTTCGGCGCCGGCCTGGTGAACTACTACCGCGAGGGCGACGCGCTCGCCGGCCACGTGGACGACGCCGAGCGCGATCTCTCGAAACCCATCATCAGTTTCTCTCTCGGGTCACCGTGCGTGTTCCTGCTCGGCGGCGACACGCGAGACGCGAAACCGGTGGTGCCGCTGATTCTCCGCTCGGGCGACGCCGTCGCGCTCGTCCGCGAAGCGCGACGCCGGTTCCACGGCGTACCGAGAGTGTTCACGGCGGCTGAAAACGCGCGCGACAATAAAGGCGAGCTTCTAGCGGCGCCGCGCGAATTGAGCGATCCCGAATGCTGGAAAGACCAACCAGACGTGGCGCGGTACGTCGCGGGCGCGCGCGTCAACGTCTCCGTGCGGGACATAGAATAGATAGAATGATGAATACGAGAGACGTGACCGCAAACAAACGCGCCCCACAGATGTTTGTAAAAACGCCTTCTTTTCACAATCAAATCAATCCTCGCGCGGCTCTCGCGGCGCGTCGTCAATCAATGGTGGTGTCCTCCCCCGCCGTCAATCCCGAGCACGCGCTTGCCCGCCTCGTAGGTGGCCCACGAGATGGCCCCCGCCGGGATGTGGAACAGCACGCGGGGCCCGATCCCGCGCAGAAGCGCCGCCGCGCCCTCCTCCGCCACCACCGCGCGCATCGCCGCCGGGAGCGACGACGATCCGTACGGGTTTTTAGAGGCGACAAAAGCCGGCGGCTTGGCCCCCGTTCGCGCGAGTTCCGAGACGCCGTTCGTCGCCTTGCACGCCACCGGGTCGCCCGTGATCGCGCACACGCCCTTCCCCGTGCCCGGCTGCAGCTCGGGCTTCACCGAGAGGCCCACCTCGCACGCCGCCACCTCGCAGTGCGTCTGCATGCGCGTCTTGACGACGTCCAGGGGGTTGGTCGCCGCCGCGGCGAGGCCGCCCGCCAGGCCGCCGGCGGCGAACTGCGCGGCGAAGGTTTCCTCGTCCATCTCCGAGCTCGAGCCGGACACCGAATCGTTCTTCGCGAACCACTTATGCTTCCCGAGCGCGATCTTGGCGCTCTCGTAGGCGGTGAAGTGGATGGCGGTGAAGGGCACGTTCATGGCGAGCGTCGTCGGGTACGAGCGGTACAGCGCGCCGAAGCCCTGCTCCCTGACCGTGCCGCGCACGCAGTCCCACACGCCGGCGTACGGCGAGTGGGCCATCTGCAAGCGCTGCTTCACCGTATCCACCGGGGTCTGCACGGCGTCGCCGATCACGGTGGCGCAGGCGCCCGCCAGCGCGTGCGCGAAAGGGTTGTGCTCGCCTTTTTGCGCCCCCCCCAAAGCTCGTTTCATGTGCTCGTACGTCGCAAAGTACACGGCGTGCGCGGGGCCGGCGCCGATGCCCACGGCGGCGACGCCCCGGTATAAGCCTCGCACGCCCTCGGTTTCGATCACCGCCGCCGCCGCGGCGCGCGTGGACGCCGTGGCGTGCCGAAAGAACGAGGAAGAAGAAACGACGTTTGCCCGCGTCGCCGCGGTCTGCATGCGCGTCTTGATCGTGTCCAGCGGGAACATCGCGGTGTGCTCCGTGGTGCCCGCCACGGCGCCGGCGACCATGTGCCCGTAAAACTGCTCCTCGCCCACGGAGGCGGCGGAGAAGACGCACGGGGGGATGCGCGCGTCCGGGCCCGCGGCCGGCGCGGACGATCGCGGCACGAAGACCGAAGAATTGAACGTCGCTCGCGACGTCGCCGCTGAGGACGCGTTTCGCGCGCCGCGCGTCGACGTGGACGCCTCGGCGCCACGGGCGGTCTGCGCGTCCGTCCCCATCGCGATCGCGGCGCGCGAAACACGCCGCGCGCGCCCAGATCCGCCTCCCGGAAAAGGCGCGAGGAACGCCGCGGTCGTCCGCGCGACGCGAGCGACGCGGGTTCGCCTCGATCAAGCGCCTCCGCGCGGAAAGAGCGCACGCGGTACGCGCCGCGAGAGGACGAGCAAACTCCACGCGCCCTTCGCGTCCGTGGGTCTGCGCGATCGCCCGCGCGACGCTCGGTCTAGAAAGAGCAAACAAGCCCCTTTTCTCTCAGTCTTGATTTTAGGGTGCGAACAGGCGGGAAGCCGCATCAATTTTGCTCAGATTGCTTTTGAGGCATCTCCGTTTTGAAGCTCGCGCCGCGGCTGAGTTGCGTCAACCGTCGTGCGGCACAGTCGCGCGGGCGCCGGGCGGAGCCGCTTCGGGGGCGGCCGAGCATTGCGCTCAAGGTTCCCCCCGGGTGTCTCGCGTCGCCCAGCGGGCGCCATGCGCCGCCTGAGCGCGGACGTGGGCCGGGTCGAGGTGATGACCCCCGGCGGGTGCGGGTGCCTCGAGAGCTCCATCGTGGGGTGCCTGTTTTGCTGCCACTGCTGCTCGAGCGAGCGGCTCGGGTCGCAGATGGCGTTCTTCCCCCCCCGCCCCCCCTCGTACGCGCTGATGCAGGACGTGCGCGGCAAGATACACGCTCGGTACACCGACGGCGGGAGCCAGATCACCGCGGGCGGGCGGCTCGCGGCGTTCGACGCGACCCTCGTTCGCACGAAACGCGACACGAACGTCGTGGTCCTCTTCATGGACGCGCCGACGAGCGCGGCGGGCGACCCCCGAGACGCCATCACGCTGATCGTCTCGCACGGCAACGCGCTGGACGCGGCGATGTTCGTGCCTTTCGGCCGCAGGCTGAGGGACACGCTCGGCGTGAACATCGTGCTGTACGACTACTCAGGCTACGGCGTCTCCACCGGAAAGCCCGGCGTGCGCGGCGTCTACGCCGACCTCGAAGCCGTCGTGGACTGGTGCGTATCGGTAAAAAAATTCGAGCCCGCTCGGATCGTCCTCTACGGACAGAGCATCGGGTCCGCGCCCACGTGCAGGTACGCGGCGAAGGCTGGTGAATTAACTGACGCGTTACGAAGGGAGCTCGAACAACCTCGCTCCGACGGCGCGCCTCGCGGAAAGTCGAACAAAGTGGCGGCGGCGCCGGTTGACCCGAAAGACGCGGACTCGAAAGACGCGATGACGCAGTGCTTTTCGAAAGACGCGATGACCCTGGGCGTCTTTCGCGACAAAGGAAAGACGCACCACCCGATCGGGGGCGTGGTGCTTGTTTCGCCGATCATGTCCGGTTTGAACGTCGTCTCGGGCGAAGACCCGGGGTGTTGCGCGCCGGCGAGCGTCTTCGCGGCGTGCGACGTCTTCCCCAACCACAGACACGCGGCCAAGATCCGGTGCCCGACGCTCGTCGTGCACGGCACGAGGGACGTACAAGTGCCCATCAGGCACGGCCAGGTGCTGTTCGCCGCGCTCGAGGGCAGTGACGACGCGGCGGGTTCAGGCACACCCGCGACGGAGCGCGGAGGAGAAAGGAAGAAACGAGGCGCGAGGGAGGACGCGAGGGAGGCGAAGTGTCCCCACCCCTTGCCTTACTGGGTGTTAGGCGCGGGGCACGACGACGTGTACGAGCGGAATCCCGCGTTGTTTCTGGACCGACTACGCGTGTTTCTGGAATCCGTGAACCGCGCGGCGTCGCTGCGCGCGATGATGCCCACGCGCGGCGGCGCCGACTTCAACAAAGTGCGCGACTCGGCGGAGCGCGCGCGCGAGGCGGCGGCGGTTTTTTCAACCGCCGGAAACGAAAACGGAAACGGGGCGGAGCGGGAACGCGCGCGGCGAAACGGGGGGGCGCCCGTGCGCGTCATGGAGATGACCAGGGACTGATGGACGTGATGGACGGACGGAAGGAGAAGGAGTCTTAAGCGTACGCCGCGTAAGCGTACGCCGACGATAGTCGCCGCCGCGAAGGTACTATTAATACCTAGTTCTACGTATTATATCTAGCTAGCTCTAGAGTCACCCTTTCAAACTTTTAGTTTCCATAACTTCGCATTTTCGTCAACTTAATACGCGGCTTCGCGGAGGCAGGCGTCGGCGCGCGCCGACGCCTCGAGCAGCGTCCCGCCCGATCCCTCCGCGGCGGAGACCACGAACGCGCCCGCGGCTTTGTGCTCGGCGTTTTTGAGAAACGACGCACCGCGCACGGCGACCCACGCGTTGTGCGACGCGCGGTGGCACGCCTCGCTCGGGAACTCGTCGGCGTCCGGGTCGCGGCGCAGCGCGTCCAGCTCGGCGCGCGTCGCCGAGACGGCGCGGAGCGTCGAACGAGACAACGATTTGTG
>Ga0181601_10006037_pt1 | contig 10055 bp, 8 predicted proteins | sample 041ome_8_FD_133020 | JGI IMG/M metagenome (GOLD analysis project Ga0181601, IMG submission 133020) | Coastal salt marsh microbial communities from the Groves Creek Marsh, Skidaway Island, Georgia - 041407BS metaG (megahit assembly) | ecosystem: Environmental > Aquatic > Marine > Intertidal zone... | reverse complement strand
GTCGGGGGGTCGGTGGGGTCGGGGGCTCGGGGTTGGGGGTCGGATCTATTTGCATGTCTGTAAATAATAATTGTATCCGTAAAATAATACATAAGCCAACACTATTCCTATCAACGAACCCATCAATAACTGTTCCACACTATGGGCGTTGTATTTCCATCGTTGAATCATCGTCATCACCGTCAATCCCATGCTTCCTAAAAGCCAATACACGTCCTGCGTCAAAAAGAAATAAAAAGCTGTTGTGTAACTCGCTACTTGTGCGTGTCCCGACGGCATGCCATAATTGTCATAATTTTCGTAATCTTCAAAATCATATATTTGTTTTGTATGATAGGGTCGCGGTTCTTTTATCCAGTTTTTAAGAACCTTGTTTATTCCCAAATTTATTAGTATTGTTGCTAAAAAGAACCAAAAATACATTTTATTTCCATAGGTTTGGATACCTACCATTATTACCAATATTGCCGGCGCCCAAAATCCTACTATGTCATAATACATGTTGTTGAAGATTTAAATTGAATAGTATTCCGAGTGAGTCCCGGTATATATTTATTTTTGATAATTATAATATTATTTATTCGCACAATATTATAATTTTAATCCAAAACTACTAATCGGTTGATGATTGATACAACTGTTCTGCTACCAACGAAAACGTCCAATTTGAACCATTCAAATCTATCACATCACCTCGATCACTAATAAGTTTCACTGCCATACGTTTAATATTCACTGGACCGAAATATATACGTTCCTGTGTCTGTAATGTACCACCAAATTCCGTATATACATCTCCACTTTTCAAAGAACTTACCTTTATTGGAATCACTGCAAATACATCCTTTACTGATGGACCCAATCCCTTATTTGATTGAAAACGCTGCGAACCCTTATCTATACTTATCGCATTTATAGCGTATAACTGTTTCTCCGTAAGACGATTATATGTATTTCTCTCGGTTTGTTCACTATTGGTTCGTGATGTTTGCGAACCCGGATCACACAATAAAGAATTTCGTAAAGCATATGATGGTAATGTTGGTACTTCCTCATCCGATACATTTGTTATTAGACCATCATTCAAACGATTCTGATTAAAATCATCTATCACAATAAATAATTTACTATATAAATCCACTGTTACTGTACTGTCTCCCGTTATCACAATACTTCCATTTGTTGTCACCGTGCTATTATCTGTATAATTCAGAATAGTGTTATCACTCAATTCATATGTAGTTCTTTCGCGAAAACCCAATAACCAACCTAATGTCGCATCGAAAGTCGTACTACGCGCACTAGATACACTCGCATAGCAACTTACAAAACTTTCTTCACTGTAGAATACCAGTTTATAATCCTTTGCTGTATATTGTTTCAATAATGTTCCACGAATCTTAATAAATTCTTCATTTGTCTGTGAATCTGTAATTATTTCAAAATATGTGTTCTGTGTATTCGTATTTCCTATTAATTTACTATTTATTTCTACTATCAACTCATTACGATTATAATCCCCATTATCCAATGTTATTGTTATTCTATTTGCATTATTTAATGCGGCTACACCCGTTTCAAAAGGTTCAAAATAAAACGTATTATTTGTGTTATTAATTATAATACTATTTACTGTTATTGGTTGTGTTGATAATACCGCACCACTATAGGTTGTTCCTGCTATTGACAATGTTGATAAATCAGTGGCTTGGTTTATATATTGAGGATCAAATTCCAAGTTTGACACATAAAGTGTATTACTAATATCTATTGGAGATACTTGATTGTTATATGAAGGATCTATGAATTGTATACTAAAATCGTGTTCGGTCAAATTCTTTTGGACGGATAATGTTAATATTGCGGTTAATTCACCTTGAACTCCATCATTCTGTATGGATAAATCGGAACCACTTAACACAAAATCCCCTTCATCGTCTTGAAAATTACTAAACAAATAATTAAAAATAAGAGGCAAATCTGTAATCGCATTATTGACACTTATACCACCCGGTGGAAATGTATGAAAACTCAAATCCTCACTTATTACAATTGGCAACATGTCTACCACATCCAAAACAAATGGATCTGCCTTGATATTCCCCTGACTCGTTGGTTCCACATTCAATACAAATGAATTAGCAATGAAATATGAACTCGCAGTTGTAAATGTAGAAGTATATACATTGTTGGTTGATAAATCGCTCATTAAACCACCACTCGCATCTTGTATTTTCAACACACTTGTTAAAAAAGATTGACCGTGTGTATTGTTTGACGTGTCCGCAACATAATCATTATTATTAAACGTTTTATTTATATCCAACTGGAAACTCACTGTCGCATCATTATTTAATACGAATTTGGAATTTTCTTTAATGATTTCACCTTGTGGATTATTTATAGTCACACTGCCTAGTTGTGTTGTATTTAAACCCACATTAAATGCGTTGATTAATTCAGATAACAAATATCCGGTAGTTGAAGAGTTGGGAATATTTACAACATAATCGTTGAATGATGTATCATATTGTGTTTGAGATGTATTGTTACCATATCCATATGGGTTTATACATTTTATTTCAATAAACGGTGAATTTTTTACAATGATATTCTCATCTTCTTGACGAATAATGGGTGTTTCTCCAATGATTTCACTCATTTCATATTCACTGCGTTTAAAATTAAAACATGAACCACTGGTAGTCCATATACGTTGTTGTGATGGTAATGATGTCTCGTCTGGAAATATTAAATATGCCTTGGAATAGGTTGTATTTTCGGTTGTATCACGATTAAATTGGAGTGATAATTCAAAATAGGATTGACCGTTATTTAATACTACATTGTCTGGTGGGTCCACTGTGGTATTATTTGATATATCTATACGACGTATCTCGGAAGTTGACGATAGAAACGTTTGTTCCTGTAATGTATCATTTAAAATAGTTATTAACTGATTACGGCTATATGAACTTATTGCGTTAGATGCATTCAATGTTATTTGATAAGTTGCTTCAATTGTTGACGTTGATGGATTATATGGACCTGGACCAGAATATTTATACAATGTTAATGTTTTATTCGTATCACTTATAGTGAATGTAGTAATCGCATCACTATTGGTTGCTTGTGTCGAAGTTGAATTAGGAAATGTACGTACTGAACGTGCTACATTCAAATAATATGTTTGATGATTTAAACCCAAAAAACCGGGTATAGATAAGAATCGGGAACCCGGATCAAGAGGATCATTTGGATCATTGCTATTAGGTGTCGTCCAATATGGGAAATTCAATGTATAACTTCTTTCACTGAAATTTTTTTCAATATAAATATTAAATGTTGAACGAGAACTTGCATCATTATATGTAAGATTAGTATTTCCGAAACTAACATCTGATACACCAGATATTGCAGTTTGAAGAGACGTATTTATCGCATCAATTAGACCTGATGCGGTATAATTACCTGTATCTATAGATATATTGAAATCATAATTACCTTCATTAATACCCGGACTATTTCCCTGCAATATTAGAAAATTACTACCAAAATTATTATTAACTGTATACCATGTATATGGAATACTGATGGAATATAACTTCAGAGAGACAACATCTTTCAAAGGTTCTGATAAATTAAATGTAAATTCGGTTGATATATTATAATTGTCAGAACGATACTGACTATCTATACTGATGACACGACGAAGTGTTTGCAATAACAATGGATTCACTTTACCTCTTGTGACATCAACTTGTTTGGTGATATTAATGTTTTTTGCTTCCCCTTTTATTGTACTATTTATACGTTCACTTTGTTTTTCGGATATATCCAACTTTTCGGGTCTGCTCTGATATTGGTTTATATCCGCACGATCAACTTTACCTGTTGTTTTATCTACTGTATCTTGATCCACCAATTGTTCGAAACCTTCACGAATATTGTTTTGGGTTTGGGTTTGAGATTGGGTTTGGGTTTGGTTTTGGTTTTGGTTTTGGTTTTGGTTTTGGTTTTGGTTTTGGTTTTGGTTTTGGTTTTGTGTTGGAGTTTGGTCGTCATCGTCGTCATCGTCGTCATCGTCGTCATCGTCACTTGATTCAAAAAAATGTGAATATATTTTATTAAAAAACATTGCGTTTTCCATTTGATTTAAATTCTTGTATTTATTTATCATGAATATAATGCGCGCTTCTAGTTCTCGATCTGTCGGATTATTTAAATCCATAATTTGATATAATTCTTCGTTTGAATATTGTGATACGTCCATTAATATATTATCATCTCTACTCATATTGTCTGTATTATCTAATATATATTTAGTTTTTGTTTTATGTATTTTTTCATCCTGAATATTTTTGTATTGAATATTTTTGTATGGCGTGCATTGTGTAAGACAAAATAAAAAATTATTATAATCCTCTTTGTATTATGTATGACTTGTAGGATGAGGGTTCGTGGTGTCTATAAAACGTCTTTTAAACATATTTTTGATGTATTCTACTAAATATATATTGTTTGTTGTTTTCAAGTGATATATTGTATCCATCGGGAACATGGTTATTCCTCGTCCGCGTTTCATATGCGAATTTCCTTTGAAACATACATTGTCGAAATAACACATTAATATATTTTCTTCTACATTCATTTCGGAGCGACTTATGTGATATCTCCCTACATAATTAAAACGATTATATATTTGGTTTGTATAGATACTATATTTATATGGCTTTTGATATTTATTACGAACCATTCCTATCCCCATTATCCGATTTTTATCATTATTCATTTCCAGAATATACATAATGGAACTTGGTGGAATACAACGCGCAACTATATATGGCGTACAATAAATACAATGTATATTGTGGACTTTTGCTTTTACTGTGTCTAGATAATCTTTGTTTTCATTCCATGTCTCTATACTAAATCGTGATGTTAATATAAATTGTTTCTGATTTTGTTTAAACTGTTTTATTGTCTTATTATGTTGTCGCTTTTTTTCTCGTTTCACCTTTTCTTCATATATTTCTGAATTGTATTGTTCTTCCTTATTCATGTTGTTTTGTCTTTGTTTTGTTCTCGATTAGTTCTCTATTTGTCTTTCAATTTTATCATTTAATAATGAAATGATAATATTGCTCTTACTTTCTTGATTTTTTAGCTGTCTTTCCTCTTGATGTTTTTTTAGCTTTTGATGTTTGATTTTTCGCCTTACGACAATATGTTCTTTTTGAGCCTTTTGCAACTTTACATCCTCTCACTTTCTTACATTTATTGGGACTCTTGACACTTTTTCTTAAACATAGATTTTTAACGGGCATATTATATATTATTAGGTACATTTTTTTGTCACACTATTCATATTTATAATTATATAAACATATCTATTATATCTGATTTATAAATACAAATATAATATGAATGTCCCGGGTAGGAATGTCCCGGGTAGGAATGTCCCGGGTAGGAATACTGTTAATAACAACAACACCGAAAGACGTATTGATTTTAATAATGTAGATTCTGACAATTATGACAGTCCTGATTTTGAAAGTCTTGAGTTTGATAGCTATGGTAGTCACAATAGTAGCGATGATGAGAATATTGAACGAACTGCTAATAATTATATTTCTAATAATTCTTCACAACAACGTTCTCAAAGTATGAAACTTGATATCCTTTTGACATTCATCAAAGGACAACGTCACTTGTTTAATCACTGCAGCATTGTATGTAAACATAAATTAAATAGTCTCATGATACCGACAATATTAATTAGTAGTTTTAATACAATCATTGGACCGTTTTTACGTGAATATTCTTGGTCTAACAATGTCAGTTCCGGTTTAAATAGTGTCATATTATTATTAATTTCAATGATGAGTTATTTTAAATACGAATCACAATCAGAAAGTTTTTTTAATATTTCAAAACAATATGACCGTTTAGAAACATCCGTAAAACTTCTTAATACCACCATTTATTTTCAAAATAATATGGATTTTGAAATACTGAATAGTAGCCCTCGTGAATACCAATTACAAACGAATCATAAGCGCATTGATAATGACAAAATACAAGCAATAGAAAATCGTATCAATGAAATAAAAGAAAGTCAATCTAATATTATTCCATCAGAATCGCGAACCTTGTTTCCTATTATTTATCACGTTAATATTTTCACATTAATACAAAAAATGGATTTACATCGCAAACAATTATACGTTAAATTTAAAAACGTTTCAGACGAAATAAGAATGATATACAAACGCAAACCCATCTATATATTAGATAATAAAGATGATGGTCGTGATGGTCGTGATGGTCGTGATGGTCGTGATGGTCGTGATGATTGTGATGATTGTGATGATTGTGATGATGACAAACAACATCGCGAACAATCACGGTTAACTGAATTATATAAACTTAAAGAACAGATTAAAAGTGATATTTATTATTCCATGAATATCTACAGTGAAATTGAAGACATTTTTTCAAGGGAAATTAATCATGCAAATAATACGTCTCTTTGGTGTTGTTATTTTCATACCGCAAAAAAATTTAATTTTTCAAAAGTTCATCCTGTCATCGCAAACTATTTTACCTTTGTTTTTGCGGAAGATTAGCATATACTCGCCAATAGTCTGGATAATTATATACAAATTTGAAATACTTGTTGTTTATTAAATGTTTGTCTATTGTTTCCGAATTTTCTGTTTTTGGATTATAATACACTTTTACTACCATTCGCATCCAATCTTTATCGTTTTTTAATGGATAGTCTTGAACTTTTATTATTTTACCTATATCCATTTTTATAAATTGTTGTTTTACATAATTTGATGTTATATTGGTTTGTACTCTTGGTATACACCACTCTCTATAATAACTATGTTCCATTTATTATTGTTTATATACATTGATTGATTTGTTGTTTCAATTTTTACTTGGTGCTGTTTTGAATCTCTCTGACGGTTTCATTTATTTAATGGACGGGGGATAAACGAGAGTTGGGAGGGAACGGAGTTGGGGGAACGGAGTTGGGGGGACGGGACGTGGGGACGGGTTGTTTAGCAATCTCGTTTTTGTTTTGATTTGGTTATTGTTTGGTTTTATTGAAAACAAGGACGGCCTTGGTTTCAATATCTGTTTTGAATATTATATTTATTTATAACTCACTTCTATTTTGAAAGGATTAGTAAATACATTTATTATTTTTATTTTGTGCTGTTTCAAAACATTAAAACGGGTCTATAAATAGACGATCAAAGTTCGTCCTTGAATCTATTACGATTCACCATTTAAGAGAGTCTCATAGATTTTTAGTGTTATTCATTTTAGTTATTTATCTTTATGTTTGTTTTTATAATATTTTATGTTAATCATAAATAAGTAAGGTTTCGTTTTCATCGTCTATTTATCAATGAATACACAAACTGATTGCGATTTAGAAAACTGGCATGATAATATGAATAATATGTTTGACGAAAATTTTTTGAAAGAAACTAGTAATCAAGATTGTATTTGTATTTATTTTTTATACATTGACAAAGATGATGAAATTATTAAAATAACCAAAAACGAACAAGACATTCATAGCTTTAATGCAAGCAACAATGGATTCATAGACAAGGATTTTTTAGTTAGTATTATTCATCGAAATATTTTACAGCGCGGGAATTCAAAATTCCTTTTTGATAAATTATTATTATATCATATTCCATTACAAGGCGAGGATTTGAAAGATATACAAGATGATGATGACTGGAAACAACGATTTAATGACAATTTGTTTGAGATTAATATTTATCGTGATTTTATTTTACCCAAATCACTCATGCTGTTTCATGATATTAATTCCCTTTTTATCTTTTATCGTGAAAAACCTGTTCTCAAATCTTCTTTGAAACAATCGAAACATGATAATCTAAATGAGGGTTCTAAAAATGAAGGTAAATCTAAAGGAAAACACATTGGTACAAAACGCGTCCGGTTTAATCATCATAAATACACTCGCAAAAGCTTTCATTCATGATTCAGTAATATGGGGTATTGGCACAAGAGGTGGTGTGGGCGCTGATAACCTAGTTTAATTTATAAACAATATAAAATAATGATGTTATTATTTTATATCTCGCTTGACAGATTGTATTTTAATAAATTATTACGCAAAGTTTTTATAATATGCATTCTAGTTCTCAATCATTAGATATTAATAATATACAAATTAAAAATACAACATTAGATCATAAAAATTATACGTTGAAATACTTATATTCTTGTTTATATACATTTGATTTTAATATCATTACTGATAAAAATGTACGTCCATTTATGGATGATTTGAAACATTTTTTCAATATTGTAAAACAAAATGAATCGAAATATCGTGATGATTATCAATTATTATTACAGCGTTATGAATATCAAATGAATTACATACGTAATAAATATATCGGGAAAGGTCGTAAATTACAATACTATGCTATGTTATTTTCTTATTACATTCATTACCCGGCATCTTGTAAGAATATTATACAAACCAATTGGTTACAATATAGACAATTTATTAAACGGGAGGGTCGTGGAAATAGTGGGATCGGGGATGGGATCGGGGATGGGATCGGGGGTGGGATCGGGGACGGGATCGGGGATGGGATCGGGGATGGGATCGGGGACGGGGGTGGTGCCCCGGGGATGCTATATAACAAGATGACAAAATTTCAATATTTATCCAAAATAGCAGGTAGTTTTTGTGATTTCAAATACTTTTGTGGTTTTATTGTTGATATTTTGAATTATCCTCGCGATCATCCACTCATTACTATTTGTATTCATTTGTATGTGGATTTACTTGTATCGTCACGGAATTATTTCATGGCAAAATGGACGCCTCGTGAAAAATCAAAATATGGATGGATCTTCAAGAAAATGGCTCGCTATTATATTTCCAATTACATTCGCGTTGAACGTGGAGGTGGGGTTTCAGATTGTAGACGACATGGTATTAAACAGTTTAGATTGTTTGTGAATGGCCTATGTCACGATAAAACAGAATCATTATTAGCGTCTAGTGATAATCACAATAATACTGACATTAAATTATATGGTGGGTATTCTAATTTGATGAAATACAAATACAGTTTAACCAATAAAAATATATTCTCTTTTTCCAAGATTGATAATGATATCCATTTATTTAATCGTGCTTTTGAACCAGGTTTATTATTTAAACACATGTATGAATTTATTATTAAAAATAGATTAAACGTTCATGATATTATTAATGGCTCATATTTTAATCCAAATGAAGATAGCGAAGACTCTATTAATATAAAAAATAAACAGTATAATTTTATTTGTCTTTTAAATCGCAAATGGAGCAAGATGATTTATTATTATTCTAGTATTTTTAAAAAAAAAGATTTTATTTTATTTTTGGACTTGTCTTACTTGAATTTCAACGGCAATAATGATAATTTTTACCACATTGTTGGTAATGCTCTCTTTTTAATGAATTTTAGTACTTGTTATAAACGCATTATGCTCGCATCTTCAAAACCCTATTGGTTAAATTTTTCACAATGTCCTAATTTGTTTCAATATGTTTGTGAATTCATAAAGATTCGTGATTATTGTGATTTATTTACATCTTGTGAAATGACGGTTGCTATTTCACGTATTATTGAATCTTTCCAATTAACTGAAAATGAAACTCCTATTACCAATTATGATGTATTATTTTTACAGGGTTCTAAAAACGCACAAGATACATGTTGTAATGATGCCCTCTTATATTACCAAGCGTTTTTTAAACGAATGATCTTTTGGAATTTTTGTGATTCTGAATATATTAATTGTAATAATAAGACTTTTGATGATTTTGATAAAAAACGTTTATACATCTCTGGTTCAAATATTAATATCATGTTTGAAATATGGAACGAAAGTAACTTATTGGAACGGTTTTTACATAAAATTAAATGTTAATATTTTACTCTGCTGGGTTTGGGTGGGCGGGTTTGGGTGGGCGGGATTGGGTTGGGCGGGAT
>Ga0181601_10006036_pt1 | contig 10055 bp, 8 predicted proteins | sample 041ome_8_FD_133020 | JGI IMG/M metagenome (GOLD analysis project Ga0181601, IMG submission 133020) | Coastal salt marsh microbial communities from the Groves Creek Marsh, Skidaway Island, Georgia - 041407BS metaG (megahit assembly) | ecosystem: Environmental > Aquatic > Marine > Intertidal zone... | reverse complement strand
GCCGGGCGCCCAGGTCTACTGGTACAGCCGGATCCGTCTGGGCGACGGCGTTGACGCGAGCGGATGGATCGCCGCCTTCGAGCGCGCGGCGCCTTATGCTGGTTTCCGTATCGTCAATGCCGACAACGGTGTTCCGGGTGCGGAGCGGGCCCTGGCGCTGGTCTCTGCGCTGCTGACCTTCGTCGCGCTTGGCATCCTGCTCGTCGGCTGCGTCGGGGTGGCGAGCGGCGTTTCCGCCTGGCTTGACCGCAAGCGGCAGACCATCGCCATCCTGAAGAGTATCGGTGCGCCATCTTCCCTGATCCTACGTATTTATCTCTTCCAGGTTGCGGGTGCCGCGGTTGCGGGCGTTGCCCTTGGCCTTGCGGGCGGGAGCGCTGCATTCGCTGTGATCGCGCCGATCCTGGGCGAATGGTTGCCCGTCGGAGGCAGCCTGCGCGTCGGACCGTTGCTGATCGCAGCTGGGTTCAGTTTTCTCGCAACGCTCCTGTTCTCGCTCTGGCCGCTGGCGCAGGCCGAAGTGCAGCGGCCCCAGTTGCTGTTCCGTCACGATATGGCGCAGGTGCGGCCGCAGAGGCGCCGGCTGTTCGCAGCGGCGGCACTCGTCGCGGCACTCGCGGTGCTTCTTGTCTGGTCCGCACCACTGCCGGTCGTGGCGGTCGTGTTCGCCGCGGCGGCCGGGCTTGTCGTGGCGGCATTCCTGGCGCTTGGCCGCCTTGTGGCGATTGCCGCCCGGGTAACCGGCCGTCTGCCGGCCTTGCGGGGCCGCCCTTTGATCCGCCTGGCGCTGGCAAACCTGCACCGCCCGGGGGCGCCGACGGTGCCGCTGGTCATGGCCGCAGGGCTGTGTCTCACCCTTGTGGTTGCCGTTGACTCCATCAGCCGGAACGCCGACCGCCACCTCGCCGCGACGTTGCCCGCCTCGGCGCCGGGGCTGGTGGTGCTCAACATCGTCCCCGGGGAGGGCGAACGGTTCGATGCCTTCATGACGGCGTCGCCTCAGGTTGCGCGGTGGACGCGCGCGCCCTTCCTGCATGCAAGAGTAACCGGGATCGGCGGCCGTGCGGTCGTGGATCGGCGCATCCCGGCCGACGTCGCCTATGTTATTCGCGGCGATCGTGGTGTCTCGTGGCAGGCTGCCCCACCGGCCGGCGGGCTCGTCGCCGGGGAATGGTGGCCGGAGAATTATGCCGGCCCGACCTTGGTTTCGCTCGATGCGCGGGTAGCCCGACGGCTCGGCGTAGATATAGGCGACACCCTGACGCTTGACGTACTGGGAGCGCCGCTGAAGGGCAGGATTGCCAGTCTTCGGCAGGTTGACCGGGCCGGGCTCGGACTGGACTTTCCGATCCTGCTGTCACCTTTTGCAGCCCCGCCGCCGCACCGTGAAATCGCGGCGGTCTGGATCGCCCCCACCACCCGGATGGCGGCCGCGCGCGATCTGCGCGCCGCGTTGTCGCAGGCCTTCACCGGGGCGCCGGTCGTTCTGGTCGCGGAGGTGATGGCTTTCCTTCAAATAGCGGTCGACGGCGCCACGCGGGTGCTCGCGGGCATGACTGCGGCAACCGGAATCGCTGCTTTCCTCGTGCTGACGGGGGCTGTCGCGGCCAGCCGTCGCCGGCGGCTGCGCGAGGCCGTCCTGCTGAAAGTTGTGGGGGCCACGCGCCGGCAGGTACTGGTGGCCACGGCGATCGAGTTCGCGCTTATCGGGCTAGCGGCGGCGCTTTCAGCCCTAGTGTTGGGCAATCTCGCGGCGTGGGCCTCCGTCGCGAGTATCATCGATTTTCGCCCCGCGGTTGCGGCGGTGCTTCCATGGCTGGCGGCATCGGTGTTGATTCCCGCGGCCACCGGTCTCGTCGCTGCCAGATGGGCGCTGTCCCGGCCCGTCGGGAAGATGCTGCGACAGCCGTAAACGCGGGTTGGCAGGTGAAGTTCGCGAACTCAGGATGGCGAGTGAATCTCTCGCGATGATGATGTATCCTCCGCGTGTATATCGCCTGGTATGATCGCGCAATCCTGAAGGAGATGAGAACGACATGGCCGAGACAGAAACGCCGAAGACCGAATCTGCCCCCCCTGCCACTCCGGGGGCTGCCGAAAACAATATCTCGCCGGAAGATGCCTCCAAGGCCCTGATGACCGGTGCGGCCCTGCTCCAGCGTGCCTGGCTTCAGGCTGCGGTGAATATCGGCCAGGCGATCTCGAAACAGCAGCCGGTTTCTCATGGTGCGTTCGACGATCTGAGACGCCTTCGGGAACAGGTCGAAGAACTGGACCGCGCGAATACGGCGATCACCCGTATCACCCGGGCACAGAACCAGATGCAGGCTGACACGGCCACGAAGAACTGAACGGGGGTGACGTTTCGGTTAGACTTAGAATAGGGTTCCTGGATGACTGATGAACATCAGCGGATAGAACCCTATATGAAGCGGCTGTATGGCTACGCGTTCAGCCTGACAGGCGATGCGGATCGCGCGAAGGACCTTACCCAGGACTGCGCAGTAAAGGCGCTTGCCGCCGTCAAGGTTCCCATCGATGAACCGGCCTACCGATCGTGGCTGTTCCGTATCATGCGTAACAGCTTTATCGACGGGCTCCGGCGCGATCGGCGTGCGGCTTGCATCTTTGACGATGACCCCTCTGAACCCGGCACGATGGAATATTCGGGTGGCGATGAGCGTTTGGTCGATAGATTGAATGTCAAACTGGCGTTCCGGAAACTGGAAATTCGGCATCGGGAAATTCTGGCGCTTGTCGATGTCGCGGGCCTGAGCTATCTGGAGGCCTCGAAAGTGCTGGGGGTGCCCGCGGGAACGGTAATGAGCCGGGTTTCCCGCGCTAGAGGCAAACTTCTTGCGATGGTGGAAGAATCGAACGTACGTCCATTGCCGCAAGGTCAGGGTCTGACGCCAGGGGGCCAGGTTCCTGCACCCGGACGACGAATTCTTAAGTGAGTATTTTTTGTGATGTCTGAAACGACCCGCTGGGAAAAACTGAACGCCTATATCGATGGGGAACTCGATGACGATGCGGCGGAGCAAATTGGTGCCCTGGTTGCCGGCGACCCTGCAGCCGCACATGATCTGGCGGCTCTCCGGCGAGTAAAAGTGACGCTGGCCGATAGTGTCGAGGCGCCTGATTTTGATGTGCCCGAAGCGTCGAAACCGGTATCGCAAACCGGCCGTGTCAGATGGGCCTCGGCAGCTGTTCTGGCGCTTGTCGTATCCGCGGCTGTTTTGCTTCGCATCGTAACGCCCGGTGCGGGATTGCCGACAGACACTCGCTGGCTTGCAATTGCGCATAACGAATGGGTGCTTGGGAGTGCATCGGAAGATCCGGTGCCCTTACCGAGAAAGATCACGTCCAGACGTCCCGGATTTGATGAGGTGTATATTCCTGAACTATCTTCTGGGCGTCTTTATCTGGCGCATGTCGGTCAGACAGGCAAACCTGGTCACGGGCACGCCCTGATTGCCGGATACCGGGGAACGCGAGGGTGTACAGTGACGCTTGCAGTAACGCGGCGGATCGATGGTCTGACCGAAAAGCTGGAACCGGTTATTGCGGATTCGATGAAGGGGTTCGCGTGGCGGATCGGGAATATAGGTTTCTATGTCGTTGCGCATGGCATGGCCAAGGCGCGGCTTCAGAGTATTGCCGAGGGTATCCGCGAGACAAATCTCCGACGCCTCCCCCTGCGGTCGGAAACCCGTGTTGCCCTTGCAAAAGGCCGCGCGGAAAACCCGCCATGCCGAGCCTGAGAGCATAAAACTGAAATAATCCCGGTCCCGAGGGAATAATCTCGCCAGTTCGGACGTCTTCTCTATATCCGGCGATCAAAACGCTGGAATAAACAATTCCGGAGGGGAAACGATATGTCTGAACCAATAGATGAAAAGCGCGCTGATCTATTTGAATTGTATGCAGAAAATCCCGACAAGGCCGATGAAGTCGTTTTCGGGCGGGAAACGCATAAAGACCGGAGAGGCTTCCTGAGGGGAGCCGGACTCGCCAGCATGGGCGCGCTGATTGGCACCGCTATTCCATTTCACCGCAATATGCCGGCGGGATTCATCCCTGAAGCGCTCGCTGCCAATCCGATGAAAATCGAAGGCAAGGACGGCCTGACCATTCTGAATGACAGGCCCGTCAATGCTGAAACGCCTGCGCATCTTCTGAATGACGACGTAACCCCGACGCCGCGTCACTTCATCCGCAATAATGGTAACATGCCGGAAAGCATGGATGCTGCGTCGTGGAACCTGCGGATTGACGGGCTTGTCGATAACGCGATGAGCCTTAGCATCGGCGATCTGAAACAAAAATTCGAGGTGGTCACCGAGCGTCTCGTGATTGAATGCGGCGGAAACGGACGTGCAGCATTTGATCCGCCTGCGCGCGGCAATCAATGGACGCTTGGCGCCGTGGCCTGTTCTGAATGGACCGGTGTAAGGCTCGCCGATGTCTTGAAAGCCGCTGGTGTCAAAAAGAATGCCATCTATACCGCCCATGAGGGGGCGGATACGCATTTGTCGGGCAAAGAGGGCAAGTTTCCTCTGTCGCGCGGTGTGCCCGTCGACAAGGCGATGAATCCCCACAACCTGATTGCCTTCGGCATGAACGGCAAGGAAATACATCCCATGAACGGGGCGCCTTTGCGCCTGGTCGTGCCTGGATGGCCCGGGTCCTGTTCACAGAAATGGCTTAACCGTGTCTGGCTTCGCGACGTCGTTCATGATGGGGCTAAGATGACCGGGACCTCCTACAAGGTGCCTGGTTATCCCGTCGCTGCCGGCGAGAAAGTTCCGTCGAAGGATTTCGAGATTATCGAGGCAATGCCGGTGAAATCGCTGATCACGACCCCGCAGACCGGTCTGACGATTTCCGAGCGGTCAATGTCTGTCGGTGGTCACGCATGGGCCGGAGACAATGCCGTAGCGCAGGTCGACGTTTCCATAGATTTTGGCGCAACCTGGGCAAAAGCGGACCTGAAAGCGGCGCATAATCCTTATGCGTGGCAACGATGGTCGTCGGATCTCAAGTTTCCGAAAGTTGGCTATTACGAAGTCTGGGCAAGGGCGACAGACGACCAGGGTCGCGGGCAACCGTTTGCAATCGCCTGGAATCCGAAGGGTTATCTCAATAACTCGATGCATCGCATTTCAGTGCGAGTGAGCTGATACCGATGAAAACGGAAATACGATGGGTGATCGTTGCCGCTACGGCGTGGGTCTGGGCAATCGCCCCGACCCCCGCTGTGGCGGGGCCACCCGTCCTGGTTGCCGCGGAAACAGACGTGGCGCAGGAAGAAGACGAATACGAGGGGCTTCCGCCGGGTTCGGGTCGTGATGAAACCTTCGGAATGTGCGGGGCCTGTCACTCCATGAAACTGGTAGTGCAGCAAGGGTTGTCCCGGTCCAGCTGGACCGAGGTCCTGGAATATATGGTCGAGGAGCATGAAATGCCGGAGCTCGAACCTGAAGATCACAAACTGATCCTCGACTATCTGACGAAATTTTACGGACCTGATCGGCGCGCGCGCCAGTGATCCCTGAGACGTAATAGCGCCGGGCACCAATGCGTTTGCCCGGATGCGGCCTTGTGGCGCGATACCAGAAGGTGGTGAAAAGAGCAGGGGAGCGGAGGAGTCCCTTGACGCGGCCCGGCGGTCTGCAGGCGCTTTAAAAACCGCTCCCCAGCTTCACGCATCTTCTATAGAATCGCCCTATGGGCCCCATCAAAATCCTGATCGTCGGACATTGTCATCCGCATCTTCCGCATGTCTGTGCGCTGCGCACGAAAGGGTTCGCAGAGGGGCTTTCACGGCGGGGGCACGAGGTGGTGCTGATGACAGGGGCATTGCCGGACGCTACATCCATGCTGTCTGCCGATACTGTTATCGAAAGTCTGTCACAACATGCCGGTGGCGCGCCGCTTGTGCTTGGCTGTCTGCCGCAGGGGCATGGCTGGTCGCGCGGGGCACGGCACGGCCGCTTTCCGTCAATCCTGAACAAGGCGGTCCTGGCCGGCGGTTTTCTGTTCCGGGGCGGTCTGTTCACGGACTGGGTAGAGGGCAGCAAGACTTACTGGCCTGTCCTGGCTGATGAATGGCGCCCCGATATTGTCTGGGCGACGTTCGGCAATACAGGTGCCTGGCTGATCGCGCAGGGTATTTCCAGCCGCGCCGGGTGTCCGTGGATAATGGACATGAAAGATCCCTGGTCGGATTTTATCCCCGGCCCGATGCGACGTCTGCTGGCTACCCGGTTTGGTGATGCCGCTGCCGCTACCGTGCTCGCCGATATTCACGCAGAAGATCTGCGCCGCTGGTTCGGTGGAAAACCGGTAACGGTACCGAGTGGGGTTGATATCCCCGATCATGATGGTGACGCTGCGATCGTCGAGCCAAACGATGACGCGTTTCGCATCGCGCTGGTCGGCAGTCTCTATGACGCCGAAGACCTGACGGCGTTGCTGGCGGGAATCCGGGCATGGTCCGAGGCACGCGGCAAGCGGACTGCCCGGCCTGCGATTCTGGAATATTTCGGTGCCGAGGAAGACAGGCTGGTCGCAGCAACACAGGATTGGGGCGATATTTGCGAAATTCGGATAGCGGGGTTTGTGCCTCCCGCAGAGCTGGCGCAGCGTCTGCAGACGTCGCAGGTCAATGTGTTCGTCAATGCGCGAAGCGGGTTTCGCCACAAGGTTCTTGAATTTGCGGTCGCGGGCCGGCCGATCCTGTGCCTTCCCGCGGTCGGGGCGGATGAATGCACTATTGTGCGCGATGCCGGTGGAACGCTGCATAATTGCGCCACCGTGGCGGACGTTAAAAATGCGCTCGATGAACTGGACGGGAACGCAGGATCAACTGCCGGTGCGCCGGTCAATGTCGAGGCATTTTCATGGGATGCGCGCTCTGCGGCGCTGGAAGCCGTGTTCGAGCAGGTGCTGAATTGAGCAACCTTAAAGTTTCGATTGCCGTGCATGGCCGGTATCACGCCTTCAATCTTGCGCGGGGGCTGCATGAAAAAGGCTGTCTTGCGCAATTAGCGACGACCTATCCCGGTTTTGCAGCGCGGCGCTTTCTGCCGCCCGGGGTGCGCATCAGGTCTGCTGCCCGGTTCGAGATCTGGCGGCGGTTGGCATCGCGTTTTTCGTTTGTGCCCCGGGCAGATCCAGGGGTCTCTATCGGCTTCGGCAGGTTTGCTGCGCGCACCCTGCCGGAGGATGCAAATCTTCTGGTGGGCTGGAGCTCGGCGATCCGGGAGGCCATCGAACCCGCGCAGGCACGCGGCATGAAAGTATGCGTCGAGCGGGGCTCCACACATATCCTGTATCAGGACCGGGTGCTCCGTGAAGCGTCGGCGCGCAGCGGTCTCGCCCCACCCGGTACGCCGGCGGAAATTATTGACCGCGAACTTTGGGAATATGACAACGCCGATGCGATTGCGGTGCCGACGCGGTTTGCGGCGTCTACTTTCATTGCCGAGGGGATTGCCGCGGAAAAGCTGATCGTAAATCCTTATGGTGTCGATCCGGATGCGTTCGATCCGCCGTCAGAGCCCCCGTCAGAGTCCCCGGTCGGTCCGTGCCGGATTTTGTTTGCGGGCTCGGTCGGGGTGCGAAAAGGCGTTCCTGACCTTCTGCAGGCATTCGATAAAATGACACCCGGCACGGAACTGCATCTGGCGGGGCCACTCGAGCCGGGAATGGCCGAATTGATCGCCGGATACCATCGTCCCGGCCTGATCGTCCATGGGCCGCTGGCCTTTGCCAGTCTCCGGGAACTGTATCGATCGTCGAATGTGTTTTGTTTGCCGTCGATTGAAGAGGGATTCGCGCAGGTCCTGTTGCAGGCGATGGCGTCGGGCCTGCCGGTCGTGACGACGGATGTTGCCGGTGGTGCAGAGCTGGTATCGGCCGGCGAGAACGGCCTGATCGTTCCCGTCGGTGACCCCGATGCTCTCGCTGCGGCATTGTCGGACCTGGCATCTGATCCCCAGCGCACCTGGGACATGGGGCGCAATGCCCGGGGCCGGATAGAAACGGCATTTCGCTGGTCGCATTATGTCGATCGCGCCGTGAGTGCGTATGAGAAACTTGTTTTCGGGGAAGCGTCATGACCGGGCTCGCACCGAGCGTCCTGCTTGTGACCGCCCCGCCGACCATATTGGGCGGGGTCGCCGTTCAGACGCGGGGATTGGCGACGTTCCTGCGTGCCCGCGGGTATCGTGTGACCATTGCCCATTACGCTGCACTGCGCACGGAAGGGGAGCTGACGGTGCCGGTGCGGCGCCTGCTTGCCGGTGGGCGTCCGGGGCTGCGCCGCTACAAGGTCTGGGACGGATTCGATAGCATTGCGATCGGGTGCAGGTTGCCCGAACTGGAAGTGACGTATTATGGCGATTCACCGCTTTGGCGTGATGTCATCGCCGCACATGACCGACACATAGCTGTCGGTGGAAATGCGCTGGTCGCGGCGCCACTGGCGGCGTCGGGACTGGCGCATCTTGTCTGGTGCGCGAGCGATGTGCAGGGAGATCGTATCGACCGGCAGAACGCGATGTCATCGGCCCGTCGCCTTTTCGACCGCACCGTGGTTTCACCCCTGCTCCGGCGACTGGAACGTCGTGTCCTGGGCGGGTGCGGGACATTTGCGACGATCAGCGGCGCGTCGGCCCGTTCGCTCGACGCGATTGGACGGTCCGCCGGAAAGGCGTTCGATGTGCTGCCGATCCCGGTTGATCCAATAAGGTTTTCACCGCCCGGTACGCCGCCTGATCCCGGCGTCGTCGGCATCGCCGGTCGCCACACCGACCCGCGGAAGAATGCCGTTCTTGCATTGCAAGCGGTCGCGACTGCCCGTCGCCGCGGCGCGAAAATATCTCTCCGGGTTGCAGGCCACGTGTCAGACGATCTCCGCGTACAGGCGGACAGCCTTGGCGTCGCAGACGCCGTAGAGTTTCTCGGAACGCTCACCAATGAAGACCTGCCCGGATTCTATCGCGGGCTCGATGTTCTGTTGATCCCGTCCCGTCAGGAAGGGTTGAATATCGCCGGCCTTGAAGCGGGTGCGTGCGGTGTGCCGGTTGTCACGACCCGCTGCGGCGGACCGGAAGATTATGTCATCGATGGGGAAACGGGATTCGTCACTGGGTTCCACCCTTCTGAGATCGCCGGCCGGTTATGTGACATCAGCGCGACCAGGGCTTTGCGCGAGAGGCTGTCTCGCAATCTTCGGGCGCGTGTGACGGCGGAATATGGTGACGTCCGGTTTGCCGATAAGCTCGGTCAGTTGTGGCGGTCGATCTGGAACGAACCCCTCTTGGCCGGGTCTCAACCCGCTATAGTGGACGCTGCAGGACCTGGAGTGCATACACCCCGATGATGACGTTTCCCTCAAACCTTTTTGATAAAACACCTCTGTCGCAGGTGATGAGAGATAACCCTTGTACGGCGATCGATGTTGGTTCTGCGGGCGGGATAATCGCAGATCTGAATCCGATCGCATTTGCCGTTGATGCCGTCGGGTTCGAGCCGAACCCGCAACATTTTGCAGACCTGTCGACAGAGGGTCATCAATGGCGATCCCTTCGCTATCTACCCCATGCGATTGGCGGTCACAGTGGCAGGAGAACGCTGTATCGGCCAAAGTTCGGAAATTCCTCAACGATTATGCCGCCGATTGCCGCCATTGGCGAAGCTTTTGACAAACGTCAGTTTTTTGACGTGGAAGAGACGTCGGAGGTTAATGTTGTCCGTCTAGATGAAGCTCTCGCCGATGTTGATATTAAAAACCCGGACTATCTGAAGCTTGATGTTGAAGGCGCCGAATATGAAATTCTGGAAGGCGCATCGGAGGCCCTCTCGAAACTGTCGGTAATTCGGGTGGAAGTCTCTTTTATCGAGATACGCGAGGGGCAACGTCTGGCGATGGAGGTGGGGCAGTACCTCGAACGTGCGGGATTTCGACTGATGCATATGGTCGAATTGAACCCGTGGCGTGTGCGTGGGTACCGCGTCCACCCCGCCGTCAGCCGTGAGCCGATCCG
>Ga0181601_10006033_pt1 | contig 10056 bp, 11 predicted proteins | sample 041ome_8_FD_133020 | JGI IMG/M metagenome (GOLD analysis project Ga0181601, IMG submission 133020) | Coastal salt marsh microbial communities from the Groves Creek Marsh, Skidaway Island, Georgia - 041407BS metaG (megahit assembly) | ecosystem: Environmental > Aquatic > Marine > Intertidal zone... | reverse complement strand
TTTTAGATTAGTTGGATATGTTACTTGTAATGATATAAAAAAAGATACAGGTAATAATAATTGGAAATTATTTGGAAGACAAAAAGATAGACACTTTTCTGAATTTTATATAACACCTACAAATAATAATAATGACGTTAAAATATTTTTAACAGATGATATCGTTGTCGGTGATAGAATTAGAGATATGTATGCTATACCTAATACTATTAATTTTAAATCACCTTTATTAAATGAAACACCATATCAAGTTGTAGAAATTCCTAAACAAGAAATTAGTTATAATTCATTAAATTATATGTAAATTATATTCTAATCCATTTTGTAATATCATAGTTAACAGTTTCTGCACAACCTATAGCAGATGTTATATATCCTTCTTTTGTTTTTCCCATTCCTAAATAATACATTCTTAAATTACCATCCGGCTTTTTAATAATATAAGGACAAGACACGCCATAATTATCCCATGCATCTAAATTATATCTTGCTTCAAATACTGGTCCTCCTAAATCTTTTTTATCTTTTATCTTTAATTTTTCCCATGTTATTCCATTATTTAAAGAATAAGCAATACCTATACACCATTTACAAGAATCATCTAACCGACCTTCAGAACTATAAAACATATAATAAACATTATCAAGTTTTATAATATGCCTCACACTTACACCTCCACTATCCCAAGTATTTTTTTCTCCTTCTTCTAGTAATATATTTAAATTATTTAAATTATATATACCTGCTCTATCATTTGTTACACAACCAATTATCTTAAATTTTGCTTCTGTATTATTTTTTCTTAATTGTAATGTATGTAAAGTAACAATATGTTTACCGTTTTTATCATTTTCATCTAACGGTGTTACTCTAACATGAGAACCAAATACATATTTAGAATTATATCTATTAATATCAACTATAGGGTATTTATAAGAAATCCAATCTTTTGTATTATTACTAACTGCTACTAAATTTCTTATTCTTAAACCAATTGTTTTATAGTCTATTGTTTTTTCTTCTGTTCCACCTGAATAAAACATAAATAATTTATTATCTTTTTCATCAATATCGGATACCGATACGTGAACATTATCGAAAATCTTACCAGGTTCTAATACACTTCCTTTATACTTATTGCCTTCAACTTTATTCCAATTTAAACCATCTTTAGATTCTACTAAACCTATATATCCTGTAGGTAAATCATCTGGTGCTGTATAATTACCTTTCCATTTTGTTCCATCGCGACCATAATAATACATTAACCATTTATTTCTATTTTTATTAGGAGCTAATACAACAGGACCTGATATTTTATATTTATCCCAATGATTAATGCCATTTTTTCCAGGATATAATACTCTACCTGATGTAATTGTATAATCATTTGGATAATTATAACACATTAAATTATCTAAACATCTTGATAATTTAAATGATTCCGTTAAATATAATAAATTAATTAATAAAAAATATTTAATCATATAATATTATTATAATAATCATAATTCTTATATCTTATTATTTTAAGTGGTTACCACCATCTACTGGTATTATAACACCATTTATAACTCTTCCACTATCTGAACATAAAAATGTAATAACTTCACCCAATTGAGTAGGTTCTAAAATTCCCATTGGAAGACTATTGTCAAAATAATTTTTAATAAAAACTTTTATTTTTTTATAAAATTTGATACCTAAATTTCCACCTATCATTTCACATAATGTTTTTATCATTATATCAAAAGCATCTGTATTAACTGGACCAGGAACTATTATATTACAATTTATATTTTTATAACCTGTTCTTCTTGCTATATATCTCATTGAATATTCCATAATTGTTTTACCAGTTCCAGGTAAATCATAGCCAGTTTTTAAATTAGGTACTGCAGGTTTATATAATAAATTGCAACCAGGAGATGAAATACCTATTAAGGAGCCTCCATTTTTCATTCTTTTAATTGCTCTTTCACAAATATCAATATATGATATACCATATAATTGTAAATAATAATCCATTTTATCTGTTATTAATTCATCATTTACTAACATAGAACCATCTCCAAAAATCATTGTAGTATTACTTTTAAAATTTTTATAATTATCTGATGTAAGTCCAATATATTGTCCAGCATTATGAACTACAGCTGAAAGTTGATATGTAGAATTATCAAAAACTTTGTCATAATAATCAAATATTTGTTTTCTATTTTTTTTTAAAGCTAAATCACCTGAAATAAGTTCTACTTTATTATCATAAACATATTCTAGATGTTTTTTAGTTTCTAAAGCTTTTTCTTTATTATTATTATATGTTAATAATAAATCGTAATTTTTTTGCGAAAATGACTTAGCTATACCTAAACCTATACCACGAGTTCCACCTGTTATAATAGCAACTTTATTACACATATATGGTATAGATAAAGAATATGATAAAGATAAATTAATAAGTAATAAGGTAATAATATACATGATTAATAAATTAAAGTAAATTTTAAATAAAAAAAAAAGAGTACATGTTTATGAATTTATAAAAATATTTTATTTATTTTTAAAATTTTAAATTTAATATAAACATGTACTCTTTTTATTTTACGAATTTATTACATAAAAATAATTACAATGTTACAATATCATTTTATATATCTACAAATTTATATTACAATGTTAATTTAGCATATGTATCAGAATTGATAAAATATATGAGCAAATAATAATATAGATAATTATTTAAATTTATGGGATAAAAATAGAAAAATTAAAATTAATCTATATAAAAATTAGTACTATTTTCTATATAAATGTCAAATATACACTTAATTTCATTTGGATGTAATAAATTTACTAAATCTAAAGTAAGATTATATAATGAAGCGCTACAAACTAATTGGTTTAAAACAATTACTATATATACATCAGATGATATAGATATAGAATTCAAAAATAAACATAAAGATATTTTTAAATACCCTAGAGGATATGGATATTATATATGGAAAAATTATTTTATTAGAAAAAAATTAAATGAAATTGATGATGGTGATATATTATTATTTGTAGATAGTGGGTGTATGATTAATAAAGATGCTGAAAAAAGATTTTTTGAATATATTGAATTAATAAATAATAGCGATAAGGATATTTTATCTTTTGAATTAACTTTTAGCGAAAATAATTGGACTATAAATGAAATATTTGAATTATTTAATATAACTGAAAACGATTCTATTTATAATTCTAATCAACTTATTAGCGGTATACGTTTTTTTAAAAAAACTGATAATTCTCTAAAATTAATAGAAGAATTATCAAATATTATAGATAATAATAATGAATTACTTACAGATAATTTTAATAAAAATCAAAAAAATAAAAATTTTATAGAAAATAGACATGATCAAAGTATGTCAAGTGTATTTTATAAATATAATAATGCCACAATTATTTTAAAAGATGAAACATATCCACCATATAATAAAAACTATCCTATTTGGGCTACTAGATTAAGAATTTAGTTATTATTATTATTTTTAATCATATCTTTAATTTTTTTAATTTGTATTTTATAATTTTCCAAATTTTCTTTTGATAATATTAAATTAAGTAAATGTTCTATAATATCTTCATATAAATTCATATCAAGTTTAGAACATATGTTATTTTTATTTTTAATAGCAAAATCCTTCATATGTAAAGATTTTTCCATTATTAATTCATCAACTAATAAATTTAAATCTTTTAATATATATTCATCTTCTTTTTTTATTAATGATGATTTATCATTTAAATGTATAATATTATTATTTTCAGGAAATTGTTTATTAAAATGTAATTCTTTTGTTAAAAAAGTAGGTATATCATACCCTTTTTTAAAAATTTCAAACATTTTATCATAATTTAAATAATCTTTTCTCTCATTTCCATAATTATTTACATAAATTATATTATTATTTGTAATATTTGTTATATTATAAGTTATATTTTTATCATTATCACTTGTTTTTTTTGCATATATAATACTCCTTGCTTTACAATTATTACTATTTATATGTCTTGATTTATGTTGTCTAGATGAAAAACTTATCATACATTTTGGACATGTTAAATTATCGATACCTTTACATTTTTTTACATGTTCATGAAAATATTTATCTGTTTTATAAATTTTATTACAAAATTTACACATTTTTTGGTTTTGATTTACATTTTTTTCATTTGGGGGTACATTTCCTTTTTTTGGGGGTACATTTTCTTCATTTGGGGGTACATTTCCTTCACTTAATAATTTATCTAAAATTTCAACATTTACAACTTTATGTATAGCATTTAGATGACGTTTTAAATCATATCTCCTATTTGTACTATATAGACAATTGACGCATTTGAACCTCTTATGCGTAATTATATTATTCATTACTGTAATAGGATATATTTTAACTCTTTAAATATTAAAAATATTACCATATTATTTGACATTGCGTAAAGTGACGCACGGCAAAATCCATTTTGAAAATTTTTTTTTAGATTTTTTTTAATTTTTTTTTTCACCCATTTTTTTATTAAAAATATAAATCATTTTAATAAGACCGTAAATAGTGGAAAATGATTTTTTTTATCGTGAAAAAGGCCTTTTTTAACTTGCACACTTGGGAAAAAAATATAACTTTTTGGTTTAGAGATAATTTTTATAAAAAATTTATAATTTATAAAAAATTTTATGATAATAAAATATATTTATTATATATAAAAATAATACGAGAAAAAATACTTTTTAGTGTTTTTTAGTTTTTCAAAATCCTTTTTTAGCCTTTTTTAGTTTTTCAAAATATCAGTTATTATACCTTTTACACCTATATTTTTAAGTTCTATATAATCTTCCCAGTTATTAACTACATGACAATAAACAGGAATTTTTGAAATACATTCTTTTATATCAAGTAAATTATTATTACTTTTACCATATTCAATATTTAAACTATAACAATTATTTGTTTTTACAAAATCATACCAATCATTTGGTATATCATCAACTATTAATGATTTTTCATAATTTGGATAATATTTATTTATTATTTCTATTATTTTTCTTGAATAAGAACACAAAACAATACTAATATCTTTATATAATTTTATTGAATTTACTATAATACTTACAAATTCTATTTCATTATAATCATAATTTTTTAATTCTAAAAATACATTTAAAGATAAATTAGAACATTTTTTTATAAATTGTGTTAATAAAGGAATTTTCTCTTTAAAAAATTCACTAGAATATTTTGAACCGATATCAATATTCTTTATTTCTTTATAATTCATATCTTTAATTACACCTTTGTAATTTGTAATTCTATCTAATGTTCTATCATGAAATATAATAGGTATTTTATCTTTTGTTAATATTACATCAGTTTCAATCCATTTAAAATTATCTTTAGCTAAATCAAGTGATACTAAACTATTTTCAGGAGCTATATTTGGAACTACACTATGACCAATTAAAATACACATTAAGTTCTATATTAAAATACACATATATAATCCAGATACTAACATTATAAATTTAGATAAACTAATTACTATTTTATTTAAAATTTTTTCTTTTTGTATTGCTCTTAAATGTAATAAAACTAAAGGTAATTGTAATAATATAAAATTTAAACTAAATCCATAAGGTAATAATGTTCCAATAATTAAAAAACTAAATGCGATTTTATTAGCTTTATCATAACCATATTTTACAGCTATTGTTTTAATATTATTTTCTTTATCACCTTCTAAATCATTAATATCCAGAATTATTTCTTGCCACATTATAAAATTAAATAAATAAATAATACAAGGTAATATATTATAAATGTTACCATTAACAATTAATGAACCAATAATAATTGTATTACAAATAATATAAGATACTATTAAATTTTTTAAAAAAGTTATTTTTTTGAAAAAAGGTGTATATAAATAACTTAATATAATAGAATTTGATAATATTAATCTTATATTGAAATTATTTATAAAATTAATTAAACTAAATGTTAAAATAGACATATATAAAGAAAAATGTAATACTTCCATCGGTTTTAAAAGATTTCTATTTAAGATTTTATCAATTTTAGATGAATCTGTTCCATCTATATAATCATAAAAATCATTTATAATCATTGAGTTAGAACCTATTAATACACTTAATAAACCAATTAAAATAACATTTGGATCAAATAAAACCCCAATATTTTTCGTTGCTAAATAACTTCCTGTAACTGGTAAAGCAAATTCATATACTAAACTACTTGGTCGTGTTAATTTATAATAATGTTTTAATTTATTAGTAGTAATAGGTGAAAAATCATTCATAATCTTATTATGAGTTTTCATTTGTAATGTATTAAAATTAAAAGCATATATATATTCGCAATATAATAATAATAAAATTAATTTTTTTTTTATCATATTCATATAATAAATATAAATTTTATATGATATCCTTATTAAATGTTGATGTTATATTAATAATATTAAACAAAGTTACAGATGAGATATAGAAAATAAAATTATAAGTTTGGAATATTATATTAAAAATATTAAAATAAAAAAAAATAAAAATGAAAGAATTTTCAAAAGTATTAGAATGTTTAATAGTATCCGTAAATTTTAAGTTTTAATATTAAATTATGCCAATTATAATAAATATCTATAAATTTTTTCATACAGTGATTATGAATAATTACTTCATAATCTTGAAATTTTTTTTTATATAAGTAAATTAATTCAAGATAAAATAAATAATTTTCATAATTTTTTATATCATTATATAATATTTTTTTAGATAAATTATAATTATAATGTTTTATTACTACTAAATATTTATCATCAATTATTTTATAATTCATATTTGACAAGGTTATATTAATTAAACTCATAATTAATACATAATATATATAAAAAATGATTATTTATATAAATTTTATTTTAAATAAAATGAAAGAATTATCTGAAGAAATGAAAGAACTCTTAAAAAGTATCAATAAATGTTGTATTAAAATTTCTGAAAAAGAAAATTTAAATTGTAAATTTAAAAAATTAGAATTTTTAGAAAAAGAAAAGTTTTATGATGATTACCCTAATACAGATTTTTACTGAAGATTACAATAGCTATTATTTAATTTTTTTATCATATAAGTATCTACTAATTCATATCCTAAACGTTTATAATAATTACGAACACCTGTTCCACTAATGATTGCCATTTTTTTATATCCTTTATTGATTGCTATAAGTTCTGCTTGTTCTACCAATTTTTTACCAAAGCCTTTATGTTGCATAGAACAATCAATATTATTTCCAACATTATTTAAATTAGAATAAACATGTAATTCTCTAATTAAAGCACATTTTTTTAAAACATCTAATCTATTTTCATTATTTTCACTTAATCGTAATCTAATAAAACCAATTAAATATTTATCTGTTTCATATGATATAAAATATTCAACTCCATCTGATGATAAATAATCTTCTATATTTAATTTTATATCTTCAACATTTACTTTATTACTACCTATTTCTCTACAACGAATACATTTACAAGACCAATTATTTTTTTTCATATCATTTTGTAATAATTGTCTCATATTAACATATTTATGATCATAACCTCCTGATATATATGTACTTGGAATATCTCTAATAATTCTATTAAGTCTTTTCCATTTTTGTACTTTTTGTTTAAAATCTTTAATTAAATTATATAATTTTAAATCATCATAAGGTATATATGTACCATCTTCATACCATTTTTTGATTTTTGTCCAAGGTACAATCGCTGTTGGATATATTTTATATTGATCTACTTGTAATCTTTCATCATAAAGAGAACGATTTAACATATCTACATCCATTTCATAACTTGAACCAGGCAAATTAGGCATTAGATGTATATCAACTTTATAACAATTATCTTTTAATAATTTAATTGCTTTATATACACATTCTATATCATGTCCTCTATTAATTTTTTTTAAAACATTATTATCTGTATGTTGTACTCCTAATTGAATACGAGTACAATTATATTTTCTAAATTTTTTTATTTCATCTAATGTAATAGTATCAGGTCTTGTTTCTAATGTTAATCCAATAATATGTATATTACTCTCGTTTTGATTAATATCAATTTCTTCTTCTAAAGTTAATACATCTCTTTTATAAATATTATTAAATACATTAGCTGCGTAGTATAATTCTGTAATAAACTTATCTCTATATTGTTCTGGATATTCACTCCATGTACCACCTAAAACAATAATTTCTAACTTATCTAAAGAATGCCCCATTTCTTTTAAAGTTGTTAATCTTGCGTTCATTTGTTTAATAGGGTCAAAATCATTATCATTTGCTCTTAACACAGCTGGTTCAGAAAATAAATAACTTCTTGGTTGATCAGTCCAATTATTATCTTTATGTGCTTTTTCATTTGGACAATAAGCACAATCGTGCTTACATGAAAATTTACCAATTTGTTGAACTCCATTTTCATCAATATAATGTGGATGTGCTGATGTTAAAACAGTAATTACAAGAACTCCCGAATCTGATTTTTGTTTTTTTTTAGTTATTAAATTTTTTAAGAAAACATTATCAATATTTAAATATCTATAAATTTTAATTAAATCACAATTTGATAAAGAAATTTTATATTTACGTTGCATATTTTTTTGAAAAATAATAACATCTTTTTTAGATTTAAAATTTTTACATTGTTCTTCAAAATCACTAATAAGATTTTGCCAAATTTTATCATCAAATTCTTTATATTTATGTTTGTTAATATCCTCAATATCAATTTGCTGAACAATAGAACACATAATTATTAATTAATAATATATAATTAATCATTTTTTATTGTATAAAAATAATAATAAATATAAAAAAAATGATTTATCACTAATACATGAAAAATATGTCGAACAACAATAGACTTATTGATCTTATTGATAATCTTCCTAATGATATTCTCTTAAAATGTGCAAATTATATTTGTCTTCCTCCTAGTTCTCTGTTAAAAGAAATAGAACATTATGGTAATATAAAAAAATCATTGAAATATTTAAAAATATATGATATCAATACATTATATATAATACATTACAAATTATTAAAAAAATGGTATTATATATATGCTAAAAATATGATAAATGAATTTGAAGGAGAACACGAAGCTGTAATTACATTAGTATCATCATATAATTTAAAAAATGAAATGGAAAAAGAAATAATATATTTTATTAAAAAATTAATGATGATAATACCATCAAATATAGTAAATAATATAGTTATGAGATATAAATATAACCATACTTTATAATATTAGAGAAAACTTTTAAAAAAGAAGGGAGTATTATTAATAATCGCATTATTACTAAAATATTCGTTAAACGCAAAATAAGTAATCGCAAGCATTGCTAAACGACCATTATTTAACTCTTTTAATTCTAAATTACGTTTGGTGTATTCTGTTTTATTTTTATAAAGATTTAGAGGATCGAAATCTAAATCACCTGGAATATAATTTTTATTATTTCTATATAGTTCCATTGATTCAATAGTAGTAGTGAAAATAATTATAGCCATGAAAAAAACAGGATTAATTTTTTCAAGACCTCCATTAAGAATTGAAGGAACTTTGTTATTACTAGATAATAAGTTGGTAGTGTGTGTAATCTTGGATAAATAAGGATGAAACAATTCAGAAATAGGCCATCCTACACTCGCAAGCATAGCAAGACGTCCATGTTTAATTTCAGCCTCTCTATATCTTTTTAGTGTTTCAATATCTGTAGCACAATTTAAAGGATCAAAACCTTTATTTCCTACAATAAGTGATGCTTCTCCATCTGCTAATACAGAATTTTTATTTAGTAATCCAAACTTAATAGCATTTCTTACATATAAATTACCACCGTTTTCGACTCCAAATTTAGCAATATTAACAATTCTTTCAAATTCAGGATAACTTATTTTATTATCATTATTTAAATCTCC
>Ga0181601_10006029_pt1 | contig 10063 bp, 11 predicted proteins | sample 041ome_8_FD_133020 | JGI IMG/M metagenome (GOLD analysis project Ga0181601, IMG submission 133020) | Coastal salt marsh microbial communities from the Groves Creek Marsh, Skidaway Island, Georgia - 041407BS metaG (megahit assembly) | ecosystem: Environmental > Aquatic > Marine > Intertidal zone... | reverse complement strand
CATAGCCAGTTGTGACCAGAACGGCATAGTAGCAGTGGCTGCCATTCCCCCGAGAGCAACACCGGTCTTCAACGCTGTTCGGCGCGTGTTGAGTTCCGGCCCCTGATTTTGTTGTTCCTGTTTTGACATTGTTGTTCCCCTCAATAAAACCAAAAGATGTTACGAATGTTTGCCCGATTATTCCCCGCGTCCCGAAATTAGTCAATTTTCAACTCCTAATTCCGGCATTCCTTGAACATCCCCCCTGACTGTCATAGTCTTTGCGCTGTATTTGGCATCAAGCCATTAAGCCTTGGGGGCAGACTTATGCAGTGGATTCAGAAAATATCAGGTTTATTGATTGTCACAGGATTGCTTGCGGGTTGTTCGCAAACAACGCTACCAACTAATCAGCGATCAGGCATGCCATCAGTGAGAAGTGCATCAGGCGAGATTCAGATGGAAGAGCATTTTGTCCCTGTGGTCTCCCGGGTGCCTTCCATGACGGGTTCGGTCTCGCAACTTTATGTCCGCGAGCGTGTTAAAGACAGTGTGCGAACTCAGGAAAATCTGCAAGGCAAGGTGGTGCTTTTTATTCATGGCGCCGGTACCCCGGCGGAGGTTGCTTTTGATGTACCCTACCCGGGATTCAGCTGGATGGCCTACCTGGCCGATAAAGGTATGGATACCTTTGCCATGGACATGACCGGTTATGGCCGTTCCACGCGACCACTGGTGATGAATGACCGCTGTAACCTTTCTCCGGCACAACAGCAGGAATTATTTGGCAATAGCTGTCAGCCCAGTTATGAGTTTGCCATAACCTCCATGGACTCGGACTGGCAGGATATTGATGCCGTCGTTGATTATCTGCGCGACTTGCGTGGTGTTGATAAAGTTCATCTGGTGGGCTGGTCCCAGGGCGGGCCAAGGTCTGGCGGTTATGCGGCGCAGCATCCTGAGAAAGTGGCCAGTATGGTACTGCTGGCGCCGGCTTATCGGGGCGACGTACCGGCAACTATCGATGCAGCGAATTTTAATGGTACCGCCATGACCAAACAGTCCCGGGATGATTTTGTGAACAACTGGAATCGCCAGGTGGGCTGCGAAGACCAGTATGATCAGGCTGTCAGTGATACGGTCTGGTCCGAGATGCTGGCTTCAGATCCTGTCGGCGCCACCTGGGGTACCGGGGTGAGGCGCGCTCCAAGAGCCGTGACTTTTGGTTGGGGAACAGAAGTCGTCGCGAATACACGAACGCCAATATTAATGGTCGCCGGCACCCACGACGGACAGGTGAATACACAATTGGTGAAAAACCTGTATGCCGATTATGGCGCCACTGAGAAAGTCTATCTGGAAATGACCTGTTCTTCCCACAACGCCATGTGGGAGAAGGATGCGCAGTTATTATTCGATGCTACTTATCAGTGGCTCAATACGACTACCTATAATGGGGTGAGTAGTGGCATGTTGATGCAGGAATAGGATGGATAAAAGCTAAAAGCTAAAAGGTAAAAGTGAAAGGTGAACTGGAGGATTAAGCAATGAGTATTGACGGTGGATGTTATTGCGGGAAGGTGCGTTATACGATTGATGAGGACTTTATTTTTAAAGGCGAATGCTGCTGTCGTGAATGCCAGTATATAACTGGTGGGAATCCGAATGTGGTGGTGGGCGTGCCGGAAGCAAGTTTTTCCTATACCCGTGGTGAACCTAAACAGCATTCCCGCAGTGATCTGGATAACCCGGTGACCCGAGAGTTTTGTGCTGAGTGTGGCACACACCTGTTGACCCGATCACCCGGTGCTCCCGGCATTGCCATTGTTAAAGTCGGCGCACTGGATGATCCTTCGCTTTTTGACAAACCGGACCGTATTATCTGGACTTCAGAGAAACAGGCCTTCCATCAGCTTCAGGCTGGAATACCCACCTTTGAACAATTTCCCGTTCACGATTAGTTGAGAAATCGTTTACTGGTTCGAATAAACAAGCGGAGAAAAACTTGAAACACACCATCACCAGTCTTGCCCTGAAAGCCATTGTAATAAATGCCTTCATGATTATGAATGTCTCGGCTGCTGCCCAGGCTGATCCCTATGCCAATCCACCAAGCCCTGCCTTTGCGGGACAAACCTCAGCCAGTGCGCCGGCGATGGTGTCTTCCTACCAGGTTGAAGTGCTGGCGACGGGGCTTGATCGTCCTCGCTCCCTGGTCGCCTTACCCGATGGCAAGCTTCTGGTGGCAGATGGTAAAGGTGAGGTGCGAATTGTCAGTCGCGAAACTGGAATGTCCGAACCACTGACGGGGATGCCGCCGGTTCGCTCAGTGGGTGGTCGAGGCCTGATGGATATCTCGCCTGCCTATGACTTCGACACCTCAAGAATTATCTACATGGCGTTTCCTGCACCGCCCGAAGGGGAAGCGGGAGGTCCTGTGAGTGCGCAGGAAAGAACCCGTATTCAGCAAACCGGTGAGGTTTTTCAGGTCAATAGAATTGCCAAAGCCCGTTTGAAAGAGGACAACAGTGGTTTTGAAAACCTTGAATATATTGCCGGGTTGCCTGGCCGACGTTTGCTTTCTGCACCGGACGGTAGCGTGTATATCACTACGATGGGGGCAGGGGATCTGACGCTGGTACAGAAACTGGATTCCACCGAGGGCAAAATGTTGCGCATTAACGCCGATGGCACCATTCCTGAAGATAACCCGTATTTTGCCCGTTCCCGCGTGCGGCAGGAAATCTACTCCTGGGGGCATCGTGATCCTGATGGCGCGATGATTCATCCAGAGACCGGTGAGCTGTGGACTATTGAGCACGGCCCTATGGGCGGCGATGAGCTTAATAGAATCCTGCCAGGCAGAAATTATGGCTGGCCCAATGTCACCTACGGCAAGAATTATGACGGTACCGAGATTGGCCCTTCGGCGCGAACCGGAGTTGAACAGCCACTGTATTACTGGTTTCCCTCGGTGGCCGTGTCCGGGCTGATGATGTACACGGGCGAGCTATTTCCCCAGTGGCAGGGCGATATCTTCATTGGCACCATGAGCCCGACCGAGGGCAAGTTCCTGGTACGTCTGGAAATGGACGGTGAACGTATAGTCAGCGAAGAACACTTGCTGGTTGACCATGACAGGCGGGTCCGGGATATAGTGCAGGGCACAGACGGCGCTTTGTATGTGCTGACAGATTCTGAAGACAATAATGAACTGAATCGTCATTTTCCGGGTGAAGTATTACGTCTGACACCATAGAGCAAACCTGTAGTTGCTCTTTATTAAGCAGCTTAAACAATCGTTATACAACGCTTTCTAAAAACAGGTCTGAAGTTACATGATCGAATATTCTTCCACTACACATTCTTCTGATGTGCCGGATAACTTTATTTATCTCACAGAAGTCATACCCAGGTTATGTTTTGATCTGCGCTATTATTCCGATGATAACTTCATCGGCCAGCCCATTCCTGGTTATCATGCCAATGTGATCATCGTGACACTGCAAGCGGCGATGGCCCTGAAAAAAGTGCAGCAGGATCTGGCTTATTCGAATTTCTCCCTTAAAATTTTTGATGGCTATCGGCCACAAACCGCAGTGGATTATTTTATTCGCTGGGCCAATGATCCGGATGATCAGCGTATGAAGGCGACCTATTATCCCAATATGGACAAGGATGAAATCATTCCGAAAGGCTATATTGTGGAGAAATCCAGTCATTCCCGTGGCAGCACCGTGGATCTGACCATTATGTCCAATGATGATGGGCGCGAACTGGATATGGGAACAGCCTTTGATGTGTTCGATCAGAAATCCTGGCCCAGTGACACTACCGTCACTGTACAACAGCGTGCCAACCGTCAGTTGTTACGTTCGGTAATGAGCAAACATGGCTTTGTCGGTCTGGAAGAAGAGTGGTGGCATTTTACCCTGCGTGATGAGCCTTATCCTGATACCTATTTTGACTTTCCGGTTAAATAAGCCTGAGAAAAAGATTCATTAACGATGATTAATTTTAGTAAAGAAGAAAAAGAAGCGATGGTGTCAAAACTCCAGACCTATTTCAGTAACGAACTGGACCAGGAAATCGGTCAGTTCGATGCAGAATTCCTGCTGGATTTTTTTGCCGGGAAAATCGGCAAGCTTTTTTATAACCGCGGACTCTATGATGCTCAGACTATTCTGGAAAGCCGCATGGATAATATCCAGGAGGCGATCAGTGAGCTGGAAAAGCCGGTTGATTAATTTACTGGCGTTTGGTCTTTAAAGGTAAGTATTAAAGAAGCAAAGTGTCAATTTCTCTAGAAATAGGGACTCTTGCAACTTAGCAACTTAAGTGACATATAAAGTTGCTAAGTTGCAAGCATCCCTTTTAAATAAGCCACAACACTGCCAGGCAACACTTCCAGATTGTAACCTCCTTCCAGAACCGACAGCAGTTTGCCTTCACAATAGTTATTGGCGACAGTTTTTAGTTGTGCGCCCAGCCATTGGTAAGTCTGATCAGTTAACGCCAGTCCGGCCAAGGGGTCTGCCTGGTGTGCATCAAAGCCGGCAGAGACCAGAAGCAGTTCCGGCTGCCAGGTTTCAAGTACCGGGATGATCTGTTCTTCGAAAATAGAAACATAGCTGTTGTGACCTGTACCACCATGCAGGGGCACGTTGAGAATATTATTGTTGCGGTTTTCACTGCTGTCACCACTACCGGGATAAAGCGGGCTCTGGTGGGTGGAGATATAAAAAATACCATCCTGAGCGCGCATGATGTCCTGGGTGCCATTGCCGTGGTGGACATCAAAGTCCACGATGGCGATCCTTTGCAGATTGTATTTCTGTTGTGCGTATAGCGCGGCAATTGCCACCTGGTTGAAAAGACAAAAGCCCATGGCCTGGTGCGCGGTGGCATGATGCCCGGGGGGGCGGGTGGCACAAAATACAGTGGTGGCCCTGGCATCCATCAGGCTATCTACCCCCTGACAGGCCGCGCCCACGGCCCGCAATGCTGCATCCAGAGAACCTGGTGACATATGGGTGTCGGCATCCAGTGAGGCTTGGCCTTCTTTGGGAGACGTCAGTCTGATCTTCTCCAGATGAAATTCATCATGAGCCAGCAGAATTTGTGCGTCAGTCCCCAATGGTGCTTCTCTGAATTCCAGCATTGCGCTGATATCCGAGGCATGCAGGGCTTGCATAATACCGGCCAGGCGCTGGGGATTTTCCGGATGTCCGGCGCCGGGGTCATGCAAGAGGCAGTCACTGTGGGTAATAATGGTTATTGGCATAAAGAAGAGCAATGTTTGGCAATGATTTTCATCATTATGGCATTCACTGTCAGATCCTGAAACCCGCTGTATTGTGTTGAAAAAAAATTGGCATTCTCTTTTTCTGTATGACGCATGGCAATGCCAATAAGTGATTGCGATCAATGGTTCGGCACACTACTATTCAGGGTGTCTTAATTACGTTGTAGTTTGCTATGGAACAACTCCAGGAAGTCGCTTCTTACCAACTTTTTACCATTAATGACCAGGTCTATACCGTAAGTCGACTGGGACTCATTGTGGCCCTGTTGCTGCTGGCGTTCTGGTTATTCAAGATATCCAATAAATTTCTTGCTACACGTCTTGAGCAATCAGAACTACCGCCGGATATGATCCTTTTGCTACAGCGTGTCTATGTCATTATTGCACTGATCGTGCTGGCGATGCTGGTACTTGATTTGTTGCAGGTCCCACTTAGTGCCTTTGCTTTTGTTTCCGGCGCCATTGCCATTGGTGTTGGTTTTGGTGCGCAAAACATCATCAATAATTTCATCTCTGGCTGGATACTGATGTGGGAACGACCGATTCGAATTGGCGATTTTCTTGAAATTGGTGATGCCAAGGGCACTGTCGAAACCATCAACACCCGATCAACCCGAATCAGGCGTGTCGATGGCGTTCATATGTTGGTGCCCAATAGCCAGCTACTGGAAAATATGGTGGTTAACTGGACGCTGATAGATAAAAAAACCCGTTCTATTGTAAGGGTCGGTGTTGCTTATGGCTCGCCGGTCAGGAAAGTAGAAGAACTTATTATGCGAGCCACGGATGATCATCCCGATACGCTGGATGAGCCCAAACCGGTAGTGATATTCGAGGATTTTGGCGATAACGCCCTGATCTTTGATTGCTACTTCTGGATTGATGCCAGTGGCGAAAAGGATTTGCGCAAAGTGAGATCTGAAGTGCGCTTTGCCATTTGCGAGCTGTTCGAAGAAGCCGGTATTGTCATTGCCTTTCCTCAGCGCGATGTGCACCTGAATGGCAAGCTGGAACTTATCCAAAAAGATTCCTGATTTTGTGGAAAATACCCAGAGGGCTCTGGACGCTTTCCAGGTTTTCCCGCTTTGCATTATGGCTGGCAAAGGATTCCAGCTGCTGACCATCATCGAGGAAAAATTCCATCTGCGGATTCACGCGCCGGCGGTTGAAGTTCTGTGTCCACCAGTGATCGCCAAAAGTTGGCGTTTCTTCTGCGTCGGTTCTTTCCAACACAGCCGTAGTTGAAATCAGGGTCACAAATTTCCACATCGCATCTTCCTGCAGGATATCTGCCATTCTGCCGATGCTGGGAATATGAATATCATCAATAATCAGGTAGCCGCCCGGTTTGATATGGGGATAGAAAAAATAGTACTCCATGTCCGGGAAGGGGTAGCCATGAGGACCGTCGATAAGCACGCAATCATATTGGCAGTTGTGGCTATAGTGGGGGAGTGTTTGCTGGGTAGGGCCAAATTCCCATGTTACCCGTTCCTTAATTCCCATTTCTGAATCTTCGAAATACAGCACGCTGGATTGATCCCTGTAATCATGATCATCAATACAAAATGCAATATGGTTTTTCGAAATATTGGAAAAAAGTATAGTGGAACGACCGCAGCCAGTTTCAGCAGTATTTTCCATGGAATCCGGCAGCACGGCTTCCAGTTGCTTGAGTATTTCATAGGGAAAACTGCCGTGGGCATGCACAGCGCGTTCTTTTTCCTTTTTTTCCAGGGCGTCAATAATGGGGCTATTCGTGGTTTCAGTGGTCATAAAAACAGGTTTTCACAAGTCATAAATTAAGAGGGTTATTTTAACGGGGATTTGTCTGAAAGATTGGAAAAATCGGGCAAATTCGACGATAAAGTTCTACAGCCATTTTCTGGTTTTGAAATAGATGATGATGCCCGCCACGATCACTATCATACTGCCAGCCACCAGATTAAAGGCGGTGGGTGTTTCTACACCCGGTAATCCCGCCACGTTCATGCCGAATAGTCCGGTTACGAAAGAAATAGGCAGAAAGATGGCAGCAACAATGGAAAGTACGTACATACGGGCATTTTGTTCCTGGGCAATTCTGTTCATCAGCTCTTCCTGAAGTACCAGGCAGCGTTCACGAACCAGATCCAGGTCCTCTACATAACGCACGATGCGGTCTGCCTGCTCATGCAGTTCATAAACCTGTTCATCATTGAGGAAGCCCTTACTTTGACGGTAAAAAGAATCCAGCGCATCACGCTGCGGGGCCAGGTAACGTCTGACCTGGGCTGATTGTCTGCGCAGGGACGACACTTCAATGCGGACCTGGTTGGCGTTGGAGGATTCAATAGAGTCTTCAAAAACGCCGACTTTTTCCTCGATAGCATCGACATACTCAGAAATTCGGTCTGCCAAACGTTCAACGATGGTAATAAAAAGGTCCTGAATATTTTTTGGCCCTTTTCCGCTTTCTATTTCCTTGCGCAAATCCTGAATGGAAAATACCCGCCGTTGCCTGACCGTGATCAGGCGGTTTTTCTCCAGCCATATTCGCAGTGAGACCATGTCGTCGGGATCATCGCCCGGATTGAGGTTTACGGCGCGTAGAAAAACAAGAAAACCTTCTTTTTCAACGATAGTGCGTGGACGCGTATTTTGACGGACCAGGCTATCAATGACGTTTTCCGGCAGTTCGAGGGACTTGAGTGTAGAAGCACAATCTTTTTCAGAGTAATCCAGATGCAACCAGGTGGCTTGATCGGTTCTGGCAAATTTCTGCGTGGCCGCTCCCGAGCCGTCGCCATCCAGAGTAATACCATGGACAAAGCATTTGGCGCTGGTTATCTGATCACTCATGGCATTACGTTCCTGAAATGAATTCAAGCCTGAAGGGTAGATAGTCTTGAGAATTTAGTCAAAAGGGCGTTTTTTAAGGAACGTATTTAATCAGCAGAGCATTCAGTGAGAAAGTTTTTCAGGCAATCAATATAAAGTCCCGGCTCAGTGGCCTGAACTTTTTGCCGCAATGTTTCCAGGGTGTCTTCAGGCGTTACTTCCACCCTGGACTGACCGATTACCAGCCCCTCATCATAATTTTCATCAACGAGATGAACGCTGGCGCCTGATTCTGATTCACCGGCTTTCAGGACCGCTGCATGCACCCTGTCACCATACATGCCACTGCCACCATGGGCTGGTAACAATGCCGGATGAATATTCAAAATGCGACCAGCATAGCCGGCAAGCGTATCAGGACCAATTTTTTTCATGTAACCGGAGCACACCACGATGTCAGTGCCGGCCTGCTTTAAAGTATTCACAATGGCGCTGTCGACGGCTCCTGCCTGGGGGTGAGTAAGGCAGGAAATATGAAATACCGGAACATGGTGATCCACACACCAATGATAAATCGCGGAGTCATGATTATTGGTGATCACAATGCCTGCTTCAGCATTCAGTTCACCATCTGAGATGGCTTTGAGGATGGCGCGTGCTGATGAGCCACCATGGGAGGCAAGAAAACTAATCTTCATAGATTTTCCCGGGACGTCGCTTTAGCAGTCCGGTGGTCAGGGCAATGCCGGCAAGAATAAGCACGGCGCCGCTACTCATTTTAAGCGTGATTGTCTCGGACAGGAATAAATATCCCCAAAACATGCCAAATACCGGAATCATGTAGGTCAGGATCACGGTACGTGACACCCCGATATTTTCCAGCAGGTAGAAATAAAGAATAAACGCCAGACTGGTACACATCAGTCCCAGGATAACGGCGTTGGTCCAACCCTGTGTACTGATTTGATTATCTGGCCATAGAAAAATTGCCGGGGGGATCAGAAATAATGCCGCAAATACCTGGCAGCCAGTGGCCTGGGCGATAGCGGGAACATGAGCCACAAATTTACGTGAATAATTACCGGTTAGACCATAAAAGAAGGCTGCCCCCAGACCTGCCAGCACGGGTAAAAAGAAAAGATCAGAGGAGATGGACTGGGTATCAGTAATCATGACCAGCACACCCATAAAGCTCAGGCCTATGCCCATAACAGCGGGTACTGATAAATATTCTTTCAGCCAGACCCAGGCGATACCGGCACTCAGAATCGGTGTCAGTGAATTAAGAATGGAGGCGAAACCAGCCGTGGAAAACTGGGTGCTGATGGTAATCAGGGTAAAGGGCAGTGCGATGCTGATCAGTCCCAGTACAACAAAGTGTTTAAGGTTTTTTATAAAGGGCTGCCACTGTCCGGCCCAGAGCATTATCGGGACAAGTGTTAAAGCGGCAATCAGGGATCTGACTGCGCTTAGGGGAATGGCGCCAAATTCATTGACGGAAATTCGTGCAAACAGAAAAGAGGAGCCCCAGATAGCGGCAAGAATCACCATTATGATTAAAAATCTGATTTTCAATGCTTTGACTACCTAGCGGTAAATGGCTTTCGGCCCGTATTTGATTGCTATCGCCTGCCGGGTGCCCCGGGTCAGACTATTCACTACGAGTTTATAGGAATTATCGATCATGCGCTCTATTTCACCACGCGGTAAATTGCCATCCAGATGCACTGTATTCCAGTGTTTTTTATTCATGTGATAGCCGGGTTTCACCTCGACAAAAAGATCGCGCAGCATCAAGGCTTCCTCGGGATCGCATTTCAGGTTGCTATACGCATTGCCATCTGTGCTTGAGAGTGTGGCAAACATTTTATTGTGAATTTTGAATACGTCAGGTTTCGGCCCGAAAGGATGGTCCAGTGTGGCCTCCGGTTTTGCGAGTAAATAGTCTTTCGCCTGCTG
>Ga0181601_10006023_pt1 | contig 10071 bp, 9 predicted proteins | sample 041ome_8_FD_133020 | JGI IMG/M metagenome (GOLD analysis project Ga0181601, IMG submission 133020) | Coastal salt marsh microbial communities from the Groves Creek Marsh, Skidaway Island, Georgia - 041407BS metaG (megahit assembly) | ecosystem: Environmental > Aquatic > Marine > Intertidal zone... | reverse complement strand
AGACGAACGTTTTAATTTAATAGTTTGAGCCATGTGGCCTCCTTAAATCTGCATATATATGCAAGGAATTTTAAATTAGTAAGTTCCGCCGTCGATAGTATTTGTCCAGGTTGGAGTTCCTGAAGAATTTACGCTTAATAATTGTCCAATTGAATTCGAAGAATCCCAAGCACCGGCTACGGTAACTTGTAAAGCATTAGCAGCATTACCGTATACAATACCGTTACTAGTAAATGTTGATACTCCAGTACCCCCATATTGTACCTCTAAGTCAGTATCTAATTCGAGAGAGCCAAATAAAGCAGTACCAGCAGAGCCAGACATAACAGAGCCGGTATTTGTGGCATTCGGTATAAAAGTAAATTTACCTGCACTGCTATCGTAACCGAAAAATCCTAACCGTGCTGCTGTATCATACCAACGAAACTCTATACCTCGATCAAGACTATCATCCGACGTTGGGGGGGTGTCTCCTGCTAAAGTAAATATTGGATCATCAATAGTTACGGTTTCGGAATTAACTGTTGTGGTTGTTCCATTTACGGTAAGATTACCTGTAATAGTTACATTTTCAGCTAGGCCCACTCGTAACGTATTATCTGCAGAAACTTCAGTAACTATTTCATTAGTAGTACCTACTACACTAAGACTTTCTGATAGCAGTGCTATAGCGGCATCAAAACCTCCCGTATTAGAATCTGCTAAAAAATTAAGAGTTGTAGCTACAGTAGTTTCTCCTGCTGAAGAAATTCTACCTTTTGCATCCACAGTAAAGTTAGGAATAGCAGTACTAGAACCGTATGTTCCGGAAGTTACGCCCGTATTTGTTAAAGAAAATTCTAAATTAATGTCATTATCTGTAAAATTTTTGGCCGCAGCATTACCGTCTGCGGTAGGATAGCTACTAACACCTCCAGGACCATAGATTTCTATAGTGGCGCCTTCCATCAAATTTGTGTAGTATTCTCCCCCAATTATTTTAGGGCTATTCGTTGGAGAGTTTGGGTCTCCTATAAATAGTTTTTTGCCGAAGCCCCCTGCATCGGTTCCAGCAGTGTCATAAGCATAGATAAGTTCACCCTGGCTCACGCTAGCCGGCTTTGTACTACCTAAAGTACGTTTAATTTGTATAGTATTTGCCATTTTACTTACTCCTAGTAAGAGCCTGCGTCTAAGTTATCTGAAGTATCTGACTCATTGCTTACTATTATAGGCACCCAGTCAAAAACTCCGACGCTAGTTTCTCGATAAACTTTAATTTGATCGTCGTTTGTATCATACCATAAATCACCCTGCTCAACATTAGTTCCCGAAGGCTCTTCATCTGATCTAAAATTTTGGTCTGCGAGTTGTTCTAATGCGGTTTGAAGGTTTGTAGCTGTGATTGTTCCATAAGGAGTTACCTGAACTATACCCCCAACCAAACCACTAGTATTCGCTATCTCAATATCATTCACAAAAATTTTGTCGTTTTGATAGTCTAACTTAATTCCCATTAGAAGTTCACCTCAGTATATTGAACGACCGCAGCCCACTTTGTTATGTTTGTTGTAGCGGCAATAACTTCTAGTTTTAAAGAGTCATTGCCATCGTTCGCCGTAATGTTTGCATCAAAACCTTGAGCATCTTCACCTAATATAATCTTTCCTACGCTTCCGATAATTTCTGTTGTTGTTGTATCTTTTTTAAGAGCGCCATTTAGTTGAAACGCACAAGAATCTCCCGTAGTATTATCTCTTCCAACTATCAGAGCATCAAAAGCAAACACTCCTTCCGATTGAAGAGATAGAACTGCTCCTCCAATACCGTCTAAATATATTTCAGTTGAGTCTGTTGAATCAGTGTCTCCTCTATATATGGCTCTTCCAGCTATAGAACTTACCGATGTTATACTACCATTATAGATAGCTGTTCTTGTAACATCTGCTTTTACTCTTATCTTTCCTATTAGTAAAGTACTTACTGAACCTGTATTACTCACTTCTTGAACATCGTAATTATAAGTTCTAGGAGTAAGGGCATTCGTATTCATTCCAGGAACTGTTATAAGTATAATACCTTGAGGGGCATCTGAAATAGAGGGGGCAATAGGTCCTATCTGAAGTTCTGCTTGTTCGTCCAATAAATCTACGTCAGACTTTAACGTAAGCCAATATTCATTACCGCTTATATCAATTGGAGTACCAGAGACATCTTGAATAACAAATCGAAGATACCAAGTGTCTCCCCTGGCTTGAGGAGTTAAGTCTTGTTGAATATACGACATTTAAAAAGCTCCTTCTACGTCCAATGATGCTACATCAACAGACACTATTTCTATACTTGCTACCGGTACCGTCTCTAAAATATCTACATTGAGTTCTCCTTCATCGAGAACTAATTCTTCATTAATATAATTATTAATACCAAAAGTTCCTCGGAACCCTCTCGTAGCAATTGCTAACCTTCTTTGAGCCGTCATGATCGTGCTACTGTTGTTGTTTCTGCTACTCCGTTTTGAGTAATGCTTAGTGTGATATCTCCTACAGTGATTGAAGTATCTCGAATTGTTTGTGTATTTGCTGCATCGAGACCAAGTATCTGCCAGATCTCAAGCAGTCGATTTTCCGTAGTCGCTCCGCCCACAATTGCTGTTTCCGTGATGTTTGAACGAGTTAGAACAACCGAAACATTATTGGTTGGATTTACGGGGTTTCCTCCAGCTTCCCGAGTATAAATATTTCCAATTACATCTAATATATATCCGTTGTAGCTATTCCAAGGTTGAATCCTCCAACCGTTCTCTAAGAAGTAAGTATCTCCAATAAAAGTTTCTTCAGTAATTGGGTCTCCACCAAGAGTACTTATAGCTTCCAAGTATTTCATATTGTCTTTCTGTAGAGACCATTCTTTCCAGTTACTATAAACGTCACCCTGAATATCAATAGAAGTTTCGCCTTCATTTACAAGAATGAGCTTATTTGGGCCGTCAAAAGTTACTTTCTGCCCAGGAAAACCTCCTGCATCAGCAGTTTCCCATCTCCACCATTCTCCGTAATTGAAATGAATCGAAGGCATTACTGTTTAATCTCTTTCCACTCTATCACAAACATCGCGCGAGGATCTTGGTACTCAAGCTGCTCATGAACAAAGAAATCTACAATAAAGTCTGGGCCGATAAAACCAAACAAATCTGCAGTAGAACCACTATAGGAGCCTGTGCTCGTTACAGGAGTACTAAAAGAAGAATCGGCATAAAGAACTCCTGTGTTTCTTCCTGTAATAAATAAATACACATCGTCGTCAGAAAGAGTTAACCCAGTAAAGTTTCTTGTTTTATATAGGCCTCCTCCTGGATTTGCACCAAAAGTTTTTGTGTAAGGCTCTCGAAGCGTCCATCGTTCTTCTGTTGCAGTAACTTTTACGGGAATTGTAAAATTAATTGCTTCCCCCCCACTAAAAGCACCTGTAGTTGCATTTGGACGAATCTCTACAGTTGTGCCATCTACTACTTCGTGTATATGAGAGCCCGCAGGAATATTTGTTCCTGTAATGCTTCCTCCAATTTCCATCCCTGTAGTATCCGCCACAATCAATGTTGTGCTATTTCCCGCATCAGCCGTGGCTGTAGTAGCACCTGTGGAAGACCCAGTAATACTTGTTAAAGCTTGTTCGTAGGTGCCTCCATCATCAGAAGATTGTTTCCACGTTCCTTTTTGAACCCCAATAAATGTAGAAGAAAGGTCTTTTTCTCCTCTTCCATTATACATATCTTCAAAAATTCTTGTGCCATCAGAATTTGTCTCTTCGTAGTTGATTCCAGATGTTGATACTCTCATTACAGTGCCAGGAATATGTGTCCAATCTCGTCGATGATGGACAGTGTTCGTAGAAGCTCTCCAATGCACAATTGCATCTCGATTCTGTCCAGTTGTGGTAACATTATTATCGTAATTAATGTTTACGATTTTTGTGGGTACTACAATACTATGATTTGTATCTACTCCGTCATCCGCGAGAGGCTGAATGCCAAGAGAGAATAAATATTTGAATCCAGTCCCTGTTACAGGCAAATGTCCTGTAGAGTATGTTTTTTGATTTCCGAGCTGCTGCAAATCTAGATCGGTTTCTGTCCATACAGCTTGACTGAACTCTCTTACGTAGATTTCATTAGCATCGATTGCTGTAATTCCCCCAATAGCGCCCCAGTAAGGGTTTGCATCAATTTCAGCCTGTGTATACCCGTATACAGCAGTACAGCAAGGAAGAGAGACAGTTTGATTCATTGGAAGAGCATATCTATTGTTATGGTAATATTCGTGGATGGTTACACGAGCACCGTTGTGGTATGTTCCAAAGCGAACTCTTCCAGATCCGTGCCACTGCAGATCAATCCAGTATTGATTATCTTTTGATAAATCAAGTAACATTCCACTTGGATTATCTGCCCCTCTTGTACCGTTTACTTTATCTCCGTTAAAAACATCGATCCCAAGAGTTGTTGCTGTGGCAGAATCTGAACAAGCTAGAAGCGTGTCTACTTTAGCTCCGGAATTAGAGTTTCTTTGTTCAAGATATAGAACGCCATCAGGACCAACATGAAACATAAACCCATTTTTTGCGTCAAATAAGCCAAATCGACGGCTCGCTCCATTATTTGTAGGGGAATTTACAGTGCCGGCTTCATTAAATAGACAAGTTCCCATAAATAGGTGAGAAGAGCCTGCAACATAATGATGATAGGTTTTTGCAGTAGCAGTTGCGAGATCGCTTGGATTAGTGACTCCAACATCTACACCTCTTTTATCATTATCATATCGAACAAAAGATGTTTCGCTCCCGAAGGTAGCGCTCGCCCCTGCTTGTGTCGCTACTGTAGAAAAATTCTCTTCTAAAACGCCCAAAGAAGAAAATACATAGTCCCCGAGAAGAGTTGCTCCGGCTGTTCTTAGTTTTCCCCAAGCATCAAGCTGTGGCTGACCTTCTGTAAATCTTACATTTGCTGAACCCTGAACATCAATATCCAACCCATACTCAGGATTATCATACCCCATAATATTATAGCCAGGAATATATAAGTCTTCCGGAGCACCATTTACAGTAGCAACAGTAGCTCCTTCGTATTGAATAAGCTGATTATCTTCTGGAGTATACCCTTGGTGGCGAGCAGTTTTATTATAGTGAACAGCCAAAACACCTGCAGTAGAGGTCTCCTCTATTACGCCATGCACATGGAACATAAAATCATTGTTGGACTCAGCTCCTCCAGAGAGCATATACATTTCTCCGATCTGCCACCGATGATTAGTGTTTTTTCCGTCATACCGAATTTCGGCAGTATGAATCATGAGTATACGATCACCTGTGCTTTCGGGCGGAATCCGAGTATATTTTCTTTCGCCTGCCATTTATTACTCTCCTGTCGTATTTTTTGCTAAAAGTGATTTAATCTTTGAAAGAAGTTCTGAATCTTCTTCTGTGATTACTTCTTTTACTGCCTTGCTGAGCTTTTGATTTTCTGGTTTTGGTGGCTCAACAACTTTTCTGTCTGTTTTAAGGTTTAATACCTCAATACGATTGTATTCTCTGTTTATCTGAGCAGTCCACGAAAACTTATACTCAGACCAATCAACTTCGTCGCCTAAATAATTTATCTTGATAATTTCATAAATGTTTTGCTCTCTTACTGAGAATGTTTCTAGAATATCTTCTAAAGCCATACCCATTGCGAGCTTTGTTCTCATTGCTACACAGAAATCATTGATAAAGACTTCATCATTTTCTGTAGCAACGCGTATAATCCTGTCAGGTTTTACTATTACATCCCAATACTCGGCAAAACCTTCCCAAGTATCTTCATCAGCCATTGCTTGCTCTAGGTGTGGAATGATTTCTAATAAGTGAGGTTTTACAAGATCAACCCCTGCTTTCATTCTATACCCTACTAGCCTTACATCGCTTCTTTTAAACATTTTAACTCCTTAAAGGATTGGGGGCACCGAAGTACCCCCTATAAATTTACTCTTGGTAGTTTCTCTCCAATGCAGCAACAAGTGATACACTGTTTGTTTTACTACGAGCAATTGTACCTGTAGTCTTAACATACTGGCCTTTTGTAAGACCAATAGCTACTGCAGTAATAGCCGCGTCAGTTCCACCCGTTCCACCACCACGTTGAATGTTTCCATCGTAGTTGTAAGAAAGGCTAACTGAAGATGCTCCAGATACAGTACCTTCCATAAACGTTCCAGTAGTATTAGTTTCTACAAGCTCAGCCGTAGATTGACCAAAATTACCATCATCTGAAGTTGTGAAGAATATTTTATAAATTGCATTAGTATCATCAATCAAGTTCTGACCAAAGTTAAGTGTCAAGAAAGCAACAAAATCATAACGACGTACAGTATTTGTGTAGTCAAAGAAATCAATAGAGTTAATGTCTTCTGATTCAAATGAGTCTACATAAACACCTTGAGATGTTACAAGAGTATCACCTACAAAAGTTAGTAGCTGGTCAGCAGTTTTTCCAATAACTGTGTCAGCATTAGCTACACCAACTGCGGTTTCATCAATATTAGTTGCTTGACGTAGTTTATACTGAGTAAACTCGTAGATTTCCTGCGTGTTTGCAGCACCATCATTATAGTTTGCCGTATCGTCGTCGCCGTCTACAGCTACATTAAACGCATAGTAGTTACCGGAACCTGCACTAATCTCACGATCGAAGTCAAAAGCAGCCCAATTAGTTGCGTCAGCTGAAGGGTCCGTAGCGGAAGAAGTATGATTCAGAATAGCAATGTACCATTCACTATTTGTAGATTGTACTACATCGCCAACAACATAAGAAACACTACCAGTATCGTGAGTTCCCTTAATGTCTACTAGTAAAGTTCTAGCATCGGCAGTATCTCTTGAGTACTCAATAAACATGTTGTCAAATACAGGAAGCTTCAATGTACCGCCAGTGTCTGAAGCAGCATTTGCAGCAGGGGTTGCCGCATCTACTACAATAGTAGTTGCAGTTACTGCAGTAACAGATTCATTTGTAATGTTAAATGCTGTTTCTGAACTAAATCCGGATACAGAAATCTTTTCTCCTGCAGTTACACCATGGCCTGCTGCGACTGTATAAGTATGAAGATCACCGTCAGAAGCTGCAGTACAAGAAATACCTGTTCCTGCTACGATTGTTTCTGCATGAGGAACTTTCAAATCAGCAGCGTTTGTAAGAGGGAAACGATACGCCTGATAAGTAGCTGTTGTCACACCGATGTCTGTAAATGCTGAAGCAGAGTAAGTACGTTGCCATTCACGGACGAACATCTTAAAGTATCCGCGGTAGTTAAAGTCTGGTGTGCCATCGCCGTTATCGTCCCTATAAAGTTGAACAGCCTGGTTTACTTTACGCGTAAGTTTGAAATCTAGAGTATTGTCGGTAGTTTCATCGTTTTGCTGGTCAAAGTATACCTGAGTACCTGCAGGTAGATCGCCAAGTGAAATGACGCCCGCCCATTCTTCTGTAGTTTGTCCTGCGGTGTTTACTACCTGCCAACCGCCAGTACGAATCAACTCGGGAGTAGTCGCAGTTGCGGATCCAGAAGTTTGAGTTTTATCCCAATTCCAACCTTCTACCAACTGAAACTGCTCGTCCGTAATAGGAACCATTGGGAAAGGGAAACGAATAAGAACGTTCGAAGACCCCGCACCGCTTGTATCCGACTGCCAAGCATCCTTCAGTTTTGAATAGATTGCTTTCAAAGTAATACCATCGTCCCCAAGAGTTCCCTGAACTTTTAAAGCAATTCTTTTGTTTGTATAGTCAATCAACAGTTCATCGTCTGTATTTCCTGTCCAACCTGCTGCAATCGATCCTGTCAATGCAGCATAGCTTATGTTATCCGGATCTGTTACCGGATTTTCTCCGTAATCGGCCATTTAGATTCTCCTAAAATTAGCCCTGCCCTATAAAAGGGCTAGATTATACACTGCCCGGATCATACTGTCGGTCAGCAATTTGAGTTATTCGAATGCTATCTGAGGTATTACCTAGAACATCATTCAAATAAACGCTCTGAAAGTCTACATTTACTGCCGCAACGTAGATGTTTCTATCTGCAGAATAGGCATAAGTGTAAACTACCTTAAATTTTCCAGGATTGGTTGCATCGGCAGATGTTACAAAGCCACTATCTTCGCCCGTAGGAGTAGCGGATACATTATCAACTCCCCCTATAGTTACTAAAGTTCCTCCTCCTTGATCTTCTACTAGTTGAAGGTTTGTTCCTGAACGTATGTTTTCTACAGTGTATTCTACAGTTTGCTGAACAGTTATTGTTCCTGCTGCCCCTACATTGTCTACTGTGGGTACGGTCGTCCCAGAAGCTACATTAATTGTCAGAGAATCAGAAGTATTTTGTAAATTTACTCTTATTGCAGAGTTTGCATTTCCTCCTGTTCCACCGTTCGCATCTGTACCTGAATCATACCCTGTAAAAGTACAATTTACATCCATAGTACTTGTACCGCTGAAGTTGCCCAAATCTATAGCGTAACCCGTTCCATCAGAAACAAAGGTGCAGTTATCAAAATCTTCGGTTGTAGTTGCACTTACTGCACTTGTAGAATTTGACCTAGAAAAAGTACAATCTGTAAAAGTAGCTCCTCCAGAAGTAATTGTATTACATCTTCTAAATGCTGAACTATCAATAGTGGCATTTGATTGAAAAATAAAAGTTCCCATATCTACAAAGGAACAACCATCAAGGTCCACTGAAGCATTGTCTACCATTTCAAAATTTCCTCGTGCGGTAGTTCCTAAACCTGAGAAAACCATTGAATCTAAAATTACAGTAGAGGCTGCATTTACAATTTCTAACCTGTTAAAGTCAGCATATGTATTAAAAGTATTTAAAAAAGACACTGTTCTTGTAGTATCGTTAAAATATACTTCGTTATTTGTTCCTGCTATACCTAGTCGTATAATTCCTTGACAAATATAAGCACCATTTTTTTCTACAATTTGTCCAAATCTGTGAAATCCACTATCTACAGCGCTTCCAAAAGTAGGAGTTCCTCCAGCATTATAATTGTCATAGTCAGTCATTTGTGGAAAATTTGCTGCTGAACTACTTAAAGGAGAAGCATTATTTATAGAAGTATTATCCCCCCCTGTCGAGGACATAGTCATTCGTCCATATCTTACCGCATCTAATCCCATTGGAGATTGTCGGTTAGTTCCACTTATTTGATTATAGCCTATTCCATAATACTGATTTGTGTTTGAAGTAGTACCTCCAGTTCCCCCACCACTTAACTCTCCTGTAGGAGTATTTCGAGGATCTATAGTATACTGTCTCCATCCACCTTCGTAATAAGTATCATCGCCATCTACCGCATAAGTTGATATTGCATTAGTAGCTGTTCCACAAATTGCAACGACTCCTGGTGTTGCGTCTCCAAAAGCTCCAAGAACTAGAGGAACGGCGTAAAAAGCGTAAAAAGTAAATACCTCTTCTGCATTTAAAGTAAGGCCTGTACCATTATCCGCTAAAATACTAAAACTTCTATTTGTCTGGGCGGGTGCTAGTGCGAAAAATGATGTTGTTCCTTGAATAGCATTGTCCGTATCTCCAGAGCTGGGAGTAGCCCCCTGGTTATAATCCGAAGCTTCCGTAGGATTTCCACTTGAACCGTCAGCGATAAGAGTTAAATCTGTAGAGTAAGTTCCCGCCATTAGGAAATACTACGTGTAATGTCCTTGACTACTTTTACTTTTCCGATTAAAAGTGTTTGAACATTGCCTGAACCGTCTACTTGCTGAACATCATAATTGTAAGTTTTAGGGTTGAGAGAGTTCGTCAATGTTTTTGAAGCTTTTATATAAATAATGCCTTGGGAAGCTTCTGTAGGGCTGGAAGAAGTGTCGGGTGTGGCGGTTACTTGCAAGGCTCCTGGGTCAGCATCGTCTACGTTCTCTTTCAAAGTGAACCAGAAAGTATAACCAGTAATATTGAGCACAGCGTTATCTGACGTTAAGACAAGTTTTAACGTCCAGTCGTCGCCACGAACTAGAGGCGATAAGTCTCTCTGGGT
>Ga0181601_10006017_pt1 | contig 10076 bp, 8 predicted proteins | sample 041ome_8_FD_133020 | JGI IMG/M metagenome (GOLD analysis project Ga0181601, IMG submission 133020) | Coastal salt marsh microbial communities from the Groves Creek Marsh, Skidaway Island, Georgia - 041407BS metaG (megahit assembly) | ecosystem: Environmental > Aquatic > Marine > Intertidal zone... | reverse complement strand
TTCATACAAAACAGCCAACAAAAAAGATCTCTTTTCTCCTCTTTCGTGCTGCCTGAAAGAGATTACGAAAGAATTCGTCCCCTCTGACTGTACTTTTCCTCTCCCTCTTTTTGTGTTGTTTTTTCCTTACGTGTCACTTCCCCCAAAAGAAAAAACACTTCACACCTTTTAACGCGCGGGGTAAAAACATACTCTGTCTCTCTCTGTCATGCGTTCTTCTCACTCCATGGCGACGTATTCGTCGACATCTTGCTTCCTCGGAAGTGCGACGAAAAGACACGCGCATAAAAACGCACCGCGCCACACCCATCGTTCCTCCTCCGATGTAATTTCCGTTAGTGCAATTGGACCTTTCCGAGAACAATCATCGTCCGCGCGAGACAGAAGAAACTCCGTCTCGGCGGCATCCTTCAGCGGCCGAACGACAAGTTCATCGTCGTTAATGAGAAGAAGACAAACGGAAAGAACGAGCAGAATCGAGAGTAAAAACAACGACGAGGAAAAAGACGAGAGGACGAGAGATGATGAGAGCAAAACCTCAAAGGAAAAAGAGGTTGAAAAGTCCTTCGACAAAGCCTTGTCGAAGAAACTGACGACGATGGCGATCCCGTCGAAAGAGCGCAAACAGAATATTTTGTTGCGCACGCTCACGGCGGTGGCGATTACGTGCGCGGCGATTCTACCGCAGATTTCGGAACGGCCGCCGACGCCGGCGATGTCGATCGGGACGGCGCGGACGAGCACGCTGGTCGTCGGCGCGACGAAGAGCGTTCTGGACGACGCCGGTTTGAAGAAGGAGAAGGACAGGAAAAGGTCGAGCTGGTACGCCGGGACGATTAATCTGTGAGGAGAAGAGAGCGATGGAGAGAGGATATATACTTTGTTGTGATGTACATTTTTTTAATAATACGTGGCAACTTTTCTAAAGTGCGACGCCGTTTTCGCGTCTTTGTTGAACACGCCGCCGTCGATGGCTTCGCTATAAATCACCCAGTGATCGTTCGCGTCCATTCTGGAAACGACTTTACACTCCACGTAACTCACGGCGTCGGCTAAAATCGGCGATCCGCACGGTGCCGGTTTCCAATCCACGCCTTCGAATCGATCCGCGCCGGGAGGGAAACGTTTCAAGAAGTGTTTCATCGGCGCTTCGAAACCGTCTTCGCCTAAGCAGTTCAAAACAAAACTATCGCCGACTTGCATCAAGGATTCAATCGCACGATCTTTCGCGACGGCAATGGTAAATCCTAAGGGTTCGAACGACGCTTGCGCGATCCAAGAGGCGACCATGGCAGATTTCGCGGTCCCTTGCACCGCGGTGACAATGTACAATCCGCCGGAGACTCTCCCCAACGCTCTCGCGACGTCCGCGGACATGCTCGATTTCATCTCCTTCAACTTTTCTTTTTGCGTCAACAACTGACCCAAATCCGTCCCAGCTTCCTCGTACAACTGGTACGTCCCTTCTGTCGGCGACGACTGGCACTTCAACGGCGACTGCGATTCTTGCAAACCAATCTCGGCGAATTTACGCATCAACGGGTCCACCGGTTCGTCGTCGCCGCCGTAACTCTCGCACACCAAAATCTTTTGCTTCCCTGGCTTCACCGCGCCTATTAAAACGCCTACGTTATCTTGTATCTCCTCCTTCGCGTTCGGCGGCGCTAACAAAACGATCCCGCTCGCACGACCAACCTCCTCGACGATTTGCTGCGCGTCGCAGGTGGACAAATCCAACATCGCCACTTCGCAATCGGTTTTCACCACACCTCTGGCGATTGATTGCGACAATCGATCGCTAAACCCGTAATCCGCGGTATAAAAAACAACCACGGACGATTTCGCTTTCTCCAAAGCTTTCTCGGACCACTTTTTATAGTCCCCGATGAGTTCTTCTGAGTTGCGTTGTAAAATTGGCCCGTGTCCGGTGCACACCGTGGACAACTTCACTCCGTCAGCCTCGCACTTCCTCAAAGCCGTCAACACCGATCGCGCGTTTGGTTTCATCAAACACTCGTAGTAAAAACTAAAATGCGGCATGAGTTTCGGTAACTCTTCGTCGAAGACGTCCTTTGTGCAGTAATGCGCGCCAAACGCGTCGCACGTGTACACGAACTCGCTCTCCGTGTCGTAACTGAACATGGTATCCGGCCAGTGAAGATTCGGCGCCGGAACAAATTTCAACTGCCTCCCGTCGCCTAATTCGAGCACGTCTCCACCTTTCACCACTAACTTGTTGAACTCCTTTTGCACCAAGTTATCCAAAAACGCCAAACACACTTTCGTCCCGACCACGGTCGCGTTCGGCGCTCGTTCCAACACTTTGCCGATCAATCCGGAGTGGTCCGGTTCCGTGTGCGAACACACGACGTAATCGATCGAACTCAAATCGTCGTTTCCAACCACCGAAGCTAAGGAATCCATGTATAACTGTTCGAATTTCTCGTGACTCGCATCGATTAAAACTGTTTTTTCTGTGCCTTTGATTACGTACGAGTTATACGTGGTGCCTTTCTCTAAGCCGAATTCGATATCGAATCTGTCCCGGTCCCAGTCTAAGGAGCGGATAACCGTCGTGTCGTGGGTGAGCTTTAAGATTTGCGTTTGGAGCGTATAGTTTTCGTTATTCGCTGGGTTTATCCACACGGACTCGCTCGAGAGCGCGCCGAAGTCAAGCTCGACATCCCCGCTCGGTTCCGCGACTGCGCCGTTGTTGTTCTTCCTCGTCGTCGTCTTCGAGAAGATACGCCCCCGGGGAAAACGACGTGTCACGGACCACGTGATGTTCCCATTGTCGTTCAAAGAAGAAGAAGAAGACAAAGAACGAACTTTCCTCCCTCTCGAAGTCGACGACGTGAACGCAGCGACAGAAGCGCAAAATCCGTGAACTGCGTGGGTTGCCATTCTTCTTTCGCGAGAGTGTGTGCTGTGTGTGCGTGTGAATAAATGCGCGTTCTTCTTTATAACGTCACATCGCGGGGAAAAATCACCTCTTTTGCTGGTAAAGATATGCCCGTTTCTTTTGCCTTTCCTTTCGGTGGCGCTGAGAAGAAGAATAGCAAAGACGAAGAATCGAACGAATCCAGACGAACTGTTGGGAGTACTACTTCTGCGACCGAAAATCATCGAGGAGAACAACAACAAGAAACGGTTGGACTCGCGTTCGGGAAAATCTGGGAGTGTTACTGTGCGTTTCGTTCTCCGCTCTTTTTTCTCTCTCTGCTTTGAGTGCACGACTGACCGATGTTTTCTCTCTCTCTCTCTCTAACGCGACGAAAAACATCACAGCGCCGAGATTCCAACTGACTCGATACTACCGATACGGCGAGATGGACAACTGCGAAGAGTTTTGGGAGGACTTTTATAAATCGATTGAAAATCACACCGGGAAACCACTCCCGACAAGAAGGAGCAAAAGTGGTTCGAAAAGCGAGAACGACATCGAAGACATCGAGACGAAGAAGAAGAAGAAAGGACAATTTTTATCCTCGCTGAAAACCAAATGCGAACACTTCTTGACGAAAACGAAAGAAAACGAAGAAGAAAACACGAGAGAGGAGGCAAGAGAGGCGCGCGCGTTCGCGCAGGCGTGGCAAATCATGGATCCGAACGAGGCGGAAGTTTCGTGGAGGAAGAGGTACCGGGACCTCCTGGAAAAGCCCGAGGAGAAAGAGAGTGGTGGTGTCAGCGTTCACAACAATAACGAGGATAAGGATGAGGAAAGTCCTCGGTAATTCTTCATTTTTCGCGGAGTGTGGTCGTAGTTCTCGGGGTAGATAGACTCGTAGCGTGTAGCGTTGTGTTATAGTAGTAGGAGTGATTTCATTGCTTCATTTTTCCACATAATCACATGCGCTTAGTTTCGCTCTCCTCGCGTCGTTTTAGCGTCGCTTTCTTTCTCTCTACTCACTGTGGTTTTCGTTCTTTATCTCGTTCTTCTTCTTTGACGAGAGGGAGAAAAGCTTTCACGAGAAGCATCAGCGGCGAAACGGCGTCTTGTTCGTCCAATACAATGGATGATGTTGGGGAAAGGTTGAGGAAAGAAAATATCCGGGTGATTTTAGGGAGCAAATCGGCGACGAGAAAACAAATCTTGAAGGAGATGAAGATTGAATACGCGACGATATCGGCGGATATAGACGAAAAAGCGATTCGATTCGAGGATCCTTCGCGGTTGGTGGAAGCGTTGGCGAGAGCAAAAGCCGAGGCGATTTTGGAACGAATCCGGAAGGCTGAGGAAGAGGAAGGAGCGAAAGAGAAGAGAAGGACGCTGTTAATCACGTGCGATCAAGTGGTGGTTTTTGACGGTAAAATACGCGAGAAACCAGAGACAGAGGAAGAAGCGAGGATCTTTATGCGGTCGTATAAGGAGAATAATCCGTGCTCGACGGTTGGTTCGATCAGAGTGACGGACGTGGCGACGGGCGCGTCGGCGAGTTCCGTGGACGTGTGCACGATTCATTTTAAGGAGATCTCGGAGGAGGCGATGGATTTTTTGATCAATGAAGGCGAGGTCATGTGGTGTGCGGGAGGTCTGATGGTAGAACACGAGAAAGTGAGGCCGTTCGTGACGAAGATTGATGGGAGCGAAGATGGAGTCATGGGGATGGATAAAGAAGTCTGCGCTCGGCTACTGCGAGAGGTTTTCTGATTTTGATGTCAATGTATATTTAATACGCGAATTCTTTTGATAATGCTGCGTCGTAAATTTACAATCGATGAAGTGTTTGTTCAACACTTTGTCACTATCGCTCCTAAAAATGATGTTGCTGCTGCCAACGCGCTGCATTGACATGCGCGTTCTATTCTGTTTTTTTTTGTACCGCGAGTGTAAAACACCCCTAAAATTTAATTTTCTTCTTCGTTGTCGTCGTCGAAATCATCCATCTCGCTTCTTAAGCCTTCCACGTTCCGCATTAGCGCGTATCGTGCGTCCTCTTCGTTCTTTATAGATAAGAAGTGCTTGGCAAAATCAAGTTCAGAAACGTTGTTGTATTTTGCCATCGCGCGTAAAGCGATGTCTTGTACCGCGTGTTCGTGCGGATCGAGCGCGTTCTTCTTTCGGTTTCTGATGGAGAATCCTCCTCGTTGGCCGCCTTCCTTATTTGCCGCTTCCGCCTCTTTCCTCTTCTTAGCGAGGCGGCTTAATAGCTTTTCGTTCTTCGAAGCTCTCTCGGCGTCCTCAATGCGCTTCTTCTCTTTTTCGCTCACGCCGAAGATCTTGTTATGGTCCATGGTGTGCAACGCTTGGAGGTTCTTCTCGTTGTTGTCGTTCTCCTCCTCCTCCTCGTTGAGCAAGCCTTCGAAGATGTTCTCGCCTCGCTTCGCTGCCGCTTCCCGTTCCTCTTCTAAAGCGTTACCGATATCACGAGCTTGGTCTTGATCTAAACCTTTCGCAACTCTAAAGTTAAATCCGTCTTCGCCTTGGTGCCCTTCCTCTTTGATGATGTCCTCTTCTTCGTCTTTCCGTTTCTCTTCTTCTACTTTTTCGCGAACCTCAACCTTTCCCGCCATGTTCAGTCTGAGCAAGTTCACGATGCCCCACAACTCGCCTTTCTTCGTTTTGTCACCTTGGATGCCTTCGAAGATTCGTCGTTCCATCTTGCCATCCGTCATGGTCGATCCCATTTGCAGTTTATAAATCTGACGAGAATACACGAGCTCTTCTAGAGTACCGGCGGAAATTAATCTGTACACTTCCACGTTGCGCTTGTTGCCCAATCTGTACACGCGATCTTGCGACTGCAAATCTTTCGCAGGATTCCAAGCCGGATCAAAAATGATCACTTTATTCGCCGAGGCGACGTTAAGGCCGACACCGCCGGCTTCGGAGGACATGAGAAACAAGAAACAACTGCCCCGTTTGTTAAAATCGTCGACAATTTTTTGACGCTCTTTCACCGGCGTGCCGCCATCTAATCGTACGTGTACATATCCCTTGCGCTTGACGAATTCATTCATCACGTTTAGCAACCGAACGGAATACGAAAACAAAACAACTTTATCGTTTCTCTTGTAAAACCGCTCGAGTAAAATACTGAGCGTTTTCATTTTACCGCAATGGTCAAAGTTTGAAGCGGCGAGAAAGTTTTGTTGCGGTCGCAATCCCCCGAGCGCATCGAGCTCGTCGCCGAGAGCAACTTTAGCCACCGCTTGCGCGCGTTTGAACTTTGCCACATCTTCTTCTTTCGGGTTTGGGGGTAAATCAAACGGTTTTAAAAGCTCGAGATGGTTCGAGATGTTGCGACAGGCAAAAACGCACGCGAATCCGACGCACATCGGACATGTCCGTCCGTGTCTATTGTGCGGTCCGTAAGCACACCACATCTCGTCCCCATCATCGTCGTTCAAGCCATTAGCAGGATAACAACACTTGTTCCTTTTCTCACCACTTCCACAATCGCATGGACTATCTTTATTCAATATCAACTGTACACTCGTCGATTCGCGGATGCGTTCGTACGCTCTTCTTTGTGCTGGAGCCAAATCACAAAATACGACTTTCTCTGTCTTTTTCTTCATCGTCCCCGCTTTCAAGACGCGCTTCTTCTCTCTCTTCAGCATATAAATGCTCAGTAAACCATTCAACTGCATCGCGCGTTTTCTGCCGAGTCCAATTTCGTATGCACTCGCTGATGCGCTTCGCGCTTTGTGCATCGGTCTCTCGTAATACGATTTGAAATGAGATAACGAACCAATACAGTTCGAATTCAATGCATCAAATATCGTGTGCAATTCCTCGGCTTTATTTTGATAAGGCGTCCCAGTTAAGCCAAATTTTTGACATTTCATTTGGCGCATTGCTTTAGACGATTGCGTCTTCGGGTTCTTCATCGAATTGTGCATTTCATCGATGACGCAAAAATCCCAGTTGGTGTTCGTCCAAATGTTAAAATCTGGATTTGATTGGATATCTCTGGAGATGATGTTTACCGTCGTGATCACCACGTCCACACCGCGATGGTTCTCAATGTCGTCGTACACCACCTCTCTGTTATTCCCGTGCGCAACTGCTACATTGACGTCCCATATTTCGTCGTCACCGATAGCCTCGCCCCACTTTTCAAACTCGTTCTTCCAGTTATCAATCAACGTCGCCGGAACGATGATTAAAATCGGTCTTCGATTGTTCGAGTTGACGCCTCTCCTCTTTGCCTCTTCTTCGGAGAGTACTTCACGCTTACCCCATTTGTCATACTTCGTTTCCTCCATATCTACCACTTCTTCTTCTTCTTCTTCTTCTCCTCCTTCTTCTGCGCGTTCCTCTTCGTCGTCGTCTTCTTTGTCATTCGCGCTCTTTTTCAAATCCTCCTCCTCCTCCTCCTCGCCTGAATCGTCTTGCCAAATGCTCTTCTTCGTCGTTCTCATCAACACTCCACCTTTCACCATCCTCCTCCCATTGCCTTCACCGCCAAACCCACCCCTTGGTATCTTCGCCGTCAAGCACGCCGTCGCGAACGCCACGACCTGCACGGTCTTCCCCAAACCCATCTCGTCCGCTAACAAACCGCCAAGATTTCGCGCGTATAACCCGTGCAAAAACCGCACGCCATCTCTCTGGTACTCTTGCAAACGCTCGGCTAATTTTATCGGCACTTCCAATTCTCTCTGGTCCCATTTGCTCACGTCTCGCGCGTCCTTCGAAACTTTTTGTTTCATCCCTTCCGTCCAACCGTCGCTCGGCGCGACTTTCAAAATCAACCGTCCGGAGCTGTTCTTTCCATCGACATCGAAAATTTGCCGAAAATCCTCCTCCTCTTTCTTCTTCTTTTCTTCTTCTTCGTCTTCTTCTTCGTCTTCTTCCTCGTCGCCTTTTTTTAGCGTCTCGCCGAAAACGTTCAGCAATCTTTCCACGTCGTCGTCTTCCTCGTTGTCGTCGTCTTTCGTCTTTAAAAACTCGCCGCTGTCGAACAAATTGTCAATCTTTTCTTCTCGTTCGTTTTCTTTCATTTGCTCCAGTAACGAGACGGTTTTGGTCCGAGTGAACTGCGTGCCGGCGATGAAACTGTTATTGTTGGTAAAATCGTGGTTGTCTTGAGACGTTTCGCTGGTCATTGTTGCACGTAATGTTTCTTTTGTTGTTCTTTTTGTTGTTGTTGTTGTTGTTGTTGTTGTTCCTTCTTTGCGCGCGGAAAGAGTGCGGTGAAGAAGAAGAAATCTTTCGCAGTAGATCCTGCTTTTTTCGGGGGTGCTTACATTTCATTTTATATAACGTATAACATGTATCAAACAACTTGGCACCTCTCTACGTCTCTCTGTCTCTCTCTTTCTCTCCGTCTATCTCTTCATCCCCGGTTCGCTATTATTGTTACTTCTTCGCATGCAATTATCTACTATAAAATACTCTACTAATACAACTCGTCGTAAAATTTTTATTCCCGCCTGTTCCGAGAACTGGCGCCTCGATCTCTTGAGGAAGATTTCGCCTTGGCGTCCTCTTTCGCCGTCAAATCTTTATCACCCGATCTGGTTTTATCAGCTCGCGACCCCGTGTTGACAGCCTTAGAATCCGATCGCCAGTTTGGATCTTTGGATTTATCTACTCCAGCTCCGCCGCTCGATCTCCCCACCGCGTCTCTTTGCGTCGTTTGACCACCCCCGGTTTCGTTGTTCGTCGTCGTGTTGTTCGCGTTGTTGCTAATACCTCTCGATAACTGTTGCGTTTGCTGATACTTTAATATCGTCCAATCGAACACGTAATCGTACTGATACCCTTCTCGAATAAACAAATCTCGGAATAATTTGCGTAAAAACGAGTAATCCGGCTTATCTTCAAATCGCAGCGATCGAACGACTTGGAAGTACGACACAAACTCCGGAGGGAAACCTTTACATAAAATCTCAATCGGCGTCGTCATCTTCTTATCGCTAATCTTTTCGTACTTCATTTTCTTCGTATGCGCTTTCAAACCTTGCCACGGCAACGATCCTCGCAAAAAATACATCAAAACATACCCGAGCGATTCTAAATCGTCCCTTCGACTTTGCTCTACGCCGACGTGCGTGTTGATCGAGGCGTACCTCGCGGTGCCGGTTAAGTTTTTATTCTCGCGGTACGGTATGTGCATGTGCGTTTTTGGATCGCGATACTTTTTCGCCAAACCGAAATCGATTATGTTCACCTGATTCGCGCGTTTCCCTAACCCCATCAAAAAGTTATCCGGTTTAATATCTCGATGAATAAACGACTTCGAGTGCACGTATTCGATTCTCGAAACCAGTTGGTCCGCCAACATTAAAACCGTCTTCAGCGATAACTTCCGGTTACAAAAATTAAACAAATCCTCTAACGATGGACCTAACAGATCCATGACCATGATGTTATATTCACCTTCCACGCCGTACCATCGCACGTTCGGGATGCCGGTGCCGCCTTGCAAGATTTTGTAGAGTTTCGATTCGTAGAGTAAAAGTTGCGGATGTCTGCTTTTGCACGATTCCTGTTTTTGTGTTTTGCACGCGCGCGCACGATGTGATAATAAGCACGGAAGAGATATTACGTCAGAGAACAAAAGAATCCATCGTTCGTTCGATCCTCTCGTCCCCGATCGAACAAAAACAACGAAAGATGACCAGATAAGAACGTTTCCGCGACGAGAGAAGAGGTTGTGTTTCCTTCTCCGCAAAAATGTGATTTCGTGGCCCGAAACGACGGAACGCGAGCGCGAGAGAGAAAACGAGCAAATTGAACGCGAAATCCGTACCAGCTTAATTCCAACTTCCTCGTCCGTTTGTATGTGCGTTCCTGTGCGAAAGAAAGAGTCGTCAGTATATTATTCATCGTATTTTGGATCGGTCGAGGGCGAAATCAATTCGCATCATCCGTCGTCGCACGCGTAGGTAAAGGTTGATGATGCGTTTCTTTTCGTTACGCGAATAGACTCTCGTGGTGTCGACAAAAACCAACAAAACACACAAGCTGTGCTTGGGAAAAAAAAAAAAAATCTCTTTCTCTTTCTCTTCTCACCTAAATATATATCCCCGAAAGACCCGCTTCCTATCTTTCGCCCGACGCGGTACTTGTTCCCGATGCGCAGCTCGATGCCGCTGGAAGTCATTTTACTCCTTTATTTTTT
>Ga0181601_10006016_pt1 | contig 10077 bp, 6 predicted proteins | sample 041ome_8_FD_133020 | JGI IMG/M metagenome (GOLD analysis project Ga0181601, IMG submission 133020) | Coastal salt marsh microbial communities from the Groves Creek Marsh, Skidaway Island, Georgia - 041407BS metaG (megahit assembly) | ecosystem: Environmental > Aquatic > Marine > Intertidal zone... | reverse complement strand
TAAAAGTTTATCACTAAAAAGAATTATTAGTTTTTCAATTTTAATATTACTAGTTTCTGGTGTGGTTTATTCTCAAAGCTTTACAAATAAAGAGTTAAGGATTGATTCAGTTACCACTACTACTATTACTACTACTACAATCTTTCAACCAGGTATAGTAGAAACAGTTTGTTACCCATGGCTAGGAAGTGATAATTTTGATGGTTGCATTAATGGGGTTGAAATATTTGAAAGTACGTATTTTTCTGAAAGTTTAAATAATGTAATAACCCATAAAAATGATATATATGTATTAGATGTATTTGGTAAAGTATTCAAAAATACTCCAGAAAATATATTTATAGACATTTCTAGTAAAGTGCTGAACAGGTTTGAATTTGAAGGAGATTCTGGTTTGTTCAGCTTAGCTTTTCATCCAAATGAAAACTATTTTATTATTAGCTATTCAAACTTAGAAAATAATTTAATTTTTGAAAAATACTTATTAGATATAAACAATTCTCCAATACTTAGTAGTTCAGAAATTGTTTATAAAATTCCAAATGCAAACTGTTGTCATTATTCAGGAAATATTATATGGTCTGATTTCTTTAGTGATTTTATTATCAGCATTGGGGATATGGAACACAGTAATAGACAATATCAAAATCCAAGACCTTTAGATACAACTTCTCCAGTAGGGAAAATTTTATTATTAAATAATGAAGTGAGTAATCCAGTGTTGCTAGCATCTTCAAACAAAATTAAACCATTAAAAAATATAATTGCTTACGGTTTAAGAAATCCTTGGAAAACATATGTTTATGAAAATTATTTATTCATTCAGGATGTTGGACTTTCTAAAGAGGAAGAGTTAAACATATTAAATTTGGAGGATTTAAAAAAAACCGGCATACCTTTTTTACTTGGATGGCCACATTATGAAGGAAATATAGACAATAATGTAAAATATAATGAAATTTATTTTTTTGATAATGGAATAGAAAAAAATATAAACCAATTTATAGATGAAAATACAATTTTTCCGGATGTATTTTATACTCACATAGCACCAGAAAATTATAGAGCAGCAATTATTGGTGGTGGAATTATTAAGGACACTGGAAGTAAGTATTATGAAAATTATTTCTTTGCAGACTATTTAAGTGGAGAAATTTTTTCTTATGATTTCAAAAACAATCGTCTAAAAATAATCCCACTTGGGGAATCTTACACATTAATAACTTCTCTTTCAATACACCCTTTTATTTCTGATGCAATTTTAATCTCGACAAGTAATGGTGACTTGGTGCAAATAAAATTACCTTAGATTAAAAAAATAGTTTAAGAAATTTAAACATTAATTTCTTAAACTAGGTTTGACATTTTTATTATTAAGAATCGTGTAATAATTTTCATTTTGTAATTTAAACATTACATAGTTACCAATTTTTTTCTCAACAACCACATAATCCCAATAATAACAATCTTTATTTGCACCACAGAATACTTCAGAAGGTGAAAATCCATATCCACCGATTCTTTCTAAATAAGTTTTGGATTCAACTGGAGCTTCAGCTATTTGTCTCGATTGTACTAAGGCTATATAACTATTTTTATTAACCAATAGTGCAGTATTTACAATCAATAGAAAGAAAATTAATATTTTGTATTTAGACAATTTATTAAAAATTAAATTTTTTTTCGATAATTCGAAATTTAAAAATAGAAGAGTAGCAGGAATAAAAATGCTCGCAGTAAATCTGTATTGTGGAAAAGCTAATAACCAAAATAATAACAATATAAATGCTGATAGTGAAAGGAATTTATTTTTAGATTGTTTATAGTTTTTATATTTTAAAATTAAGAAAATAAAAATAAATGTAAAAATAAAGTTAAGGAGATAGCTTTTATTTAAACTAATCCATGGATCAAGAATCCAATCGAAACTACCTAAAGAAGAGAATCCTTTTTGTGGATTCCAGTACTCAGCGATAATAAACTTTGACAAATAGCTATACAGGTCCTTTGTATGCCATTCAAAATTCCGAATACACGTGATGTTTACTGGGTAGATTATGCATGAAGTAGTTATCAAATTTTTTAAATGCCATAATAAAAAAAATAAAAGAAGTTTAAGATTGATAAAATATGACCTGGTGTTCTTGCTAAGGTTAAAAAATAAAAATGTTAAAAATATAAACAATATGTACCCAGACGGCCTAAGTTGAATTGAAAAAATTGAAAATAAAGATACTGCTATTATTTCTTGTTTTACAACATCTGATTTTTTTTGCAAAAGAAAAAGTATAAACAAAATTGATAGAAGAAATAATACACCAGCAGATCCATCAACTTTTCCCAATTCTTGAAAATAAAAATAACCGTTTCTGCCTCCCTCAAATCCAAAATTATCTAAAATCCCAAAAATTGTTATTAAAAATGCTGAATTTATTAAAAAATCACTTTTGGAAAAATACATTTCTAACAATATGTACGTAAATGAAATTATTACTGTTAAGTTAAAAAAATGTATGTATTTATAATTTTCTAATGAAAAAATAAAAGCATGAATATATTCACTTACTGGTAGATACCCTAAAAATGGATCGAGATTTGTTATTCCAAAAACTACTTTCTCATCTAATATCCACAATTGATTTTTTATATGATATAAATATGAGTCTTTTGATATACCAATATCAGAAAAACTAAATAACAAAATGATAGAGATTAAAAATTTAACGATAGTTTTGAAAATATTATTTTTTTGAAAATGTATTTTATTAATAATATTTAAATTTGGTAAAAGCAGTAACAATAAGATAACAAATTTTATATTCTGTGTAATGGGAGTTGCAAAATTAAAGAATACAATAATGTTGCCAAGAAAAAAAAGCCCATAAAGTGGGAAAAATGTTGAAATTTTAATGTTAAAAATAGTTTCCGAAGAAATATTGGTAAAATTAAAATTAGACAAAATTATAAAAAAAGATCTTCCAGAAAAATAGCAAAAAGTAAAAAAAACTAAATACTCTAAAAAAATGATCATATATGAAAAATTGTAATCTTTACCTAATAAAGTCCTTGTTTTTTAGCATTTATAATCCAGGGAATGACTATATCTAACATAGAGTCAAGACTTGTACTTGCCTCGAAACCCAGCAACCTTTTTGCCTTCATTGTTGAAGGAACTCTTTTTTGTACATCAAATTTAAAAGGATCTTTAAACAAAAAATTATAATGATCATTTTTACGTATTTTCTTCCAAATCAACTGGGCTAATTCAATCACAGATGTTGACTCACTGGTTGATAAATTAAAATCATTATTTTTTGCTTTTGGATGTTCTAAAAGTGTAACAATCCCTTCTGCTAAATCTTCACCATAGGTATAGTGTCTGATCTGTTCTCCAGAACCAAGAATCTCTACAGATTCAGCAGCATCTAAAGTTTTCAAAATAAGATCAGGTACAACATGGCTTAATGCTAAGTTTGCACTCGATTTTGATAACTCTTTATTTTTTCCAGATTTAACTTCTCCAATTCCTACTGCATTAAAAGGTCTGGCTATTGAGTATTCCAATCCGTATTGTGAATTAGCTGCCTTTGCAAAATATTCAACTGCCAATTTCTGAAATCCATAAGAACTAAATGGTGCTGGAGAATTTTTAATATCTGATTCTTTTGTAGGAAAAACTGAAGCGGATTCAAAGACCATTGAAGAACTCAAAAATACTACTCTTTTTAGTTTATTTAATTTAAAACAGTCGATAGCTATATCTGTTGTTGTAGATATTATTTTTTCATTTTCAGAAAGAAGATCGTACTCAAATTCATGAAAATAAGAAATGCCACCTATCATTGCTGCACCAGCAATTAAGAATTCACAATCTTGCATTACTTTTTTAAGCAACTCTTTGTCTTTTACATCTCCTTCAATAAATTCATAATTTTTACTTTCTGAATGGTTTCTTATTATTGCTCCGTATTTAGACAGATTGTCTATGCCTACAACATAATAGCCTTTTTTTATAAGTTCTTTAACTAAATAGCCACCTATGAAGCCCTCTGAACCAGTAAGTAAAACTTTTTTCATCTTTTTAAGATTAATATCCTTACCCAATACAGGTAGCCTGGAATAAACTTCTTTAAATTAAATTTTGACTCACCAAACATTCTATCAATCCATATTGTAGGAATTTCACCTATTTTGAAATTGTTTAATTTTGCTTTTACAACCATTTCAAGACCAAGCGTGAAACCGTTAGCACTTTCTATCTCAACACTATTGAGAAAATCTCTTGAGTAGGCTTTGAACATATTTGTTGGATCTTTGGTCTCAATTCTAAAAAATAAATTTAAAAACCTACCTGAATATTTACTTAAAAAGTATTTAAGATTTTTTGTACCAATATACTGTCCTCCACGGGAGTATCTCGAAGCAACAGCAATGCTCAAACCTCTTTCTACCAAATTAAATAAATCTTCAACCTGTGTCGGATCATCACTTCCGTCACCCATAGCAACGCATACGTAATTTCCTAATGAGTTTTTAATTCCAAAATTAATTGCCGAAGCAACACCACTTCCCTCATTGTTGATTAATAAATTAATTTTCAATGATTTGTTATTAAGAATTGCAAAGGTTTCATCATTTTTACTATCCAGAACAACATAAATAGATGTATCGTCTTTGGTGTGTTCAATAAATTTATTAATTATTGGAATTATTTCTTTGCCCTCATTTTTACAAGGTATAATTAAGCTCTTATTAATTTCCAATTTTTATGACTTTCTTGTTTTCAAGATCATAATTTAAAAATATTTTATGATTTGTTGTGATAATTACATTCTCAGTAATATTAAAAACGTCTTCATAGTTGAATAATTTAATTTTACTTTCTTCCCTTACGTGCGGATCTACTAAATACACATCAAATCCCTCATCCTGCAATTTTTTATAAATAGCTAATGATGTTGATGTACGAATATCATCAGATTCCGGCTTAAAGGTAGCTCCTAATTGAATTATTTTATTACTATTAAAAAAATCTTTACAATATTTGACTATATTTTCTAGAAAATATTCTTCAGTAACAAGAAATCTCTCCAAAAGTTTATTTTCAATTTTATAATTCTTTTGAAAAGTCTGAAAATCTTTTGGCAAACAAGGACCCCCTACTAGCCCAACATGCGGAGCATTATCTAGCCTAGGGTAGTCTAATTTTGCTATATTATATATCTCGTCAAAATCTAACCCATTATGTACAGCAATATTGCTAAATTCATTTATCAAATTAAAGCTCGCGTAGCGATAAGCGTTTGAAAAAAGTTTTATAAATATTGCATTATCAATTGAAGTCTCAATAGTCTTAATGTTTAATTTTTCAAAAAATTTAGAAAATATTTTATAATCAAGTTTGTTTTCAACACCAATTATTTGCGGTAAGGATGTAATTTCTTCAAGAGCGTATCCTTCTGCTATCCTTTCAGGACAATATGCAACTTTAATTTTTTTATCCTTTAAGTTATCGTTTTTTTTTAAATAATTAAAAGATTCATTATCAATAGTGCTTCTTAGTATTAAATTTGATCCGGCTTTAGAATTTAATATCAAATCATCAACAATCTTTCTAAATAATTTTTTATCTTTGTTATTTGATGATGTTCCAATTGTAAGAACTGTATAATCAGATTGTTTCAAGTTGTCTGAGGTAGATTCTAAATTTAATCCATTTTTTAAAGCTTTTGCTAAAGCCATGTCTAGACCATCTTCAAAAAATGGAGCAATACCCGATCTTATTTGACTCAACGCAGTTAAATTGGTATCAATTATTGTTACGTTGTACCCCATGTTTTGCATAAAGCAAGAAAAAGGAAGGCCTATATGACCAGCACCTCCTATAACTGAAACATTGTACATATGAATATGTTAATACTAATTATTATTTTTTCTATATTCCGAATTTTTGCAGCTTGACTGCATCTCCACTAATAACTTCAGGAGTGTTAAAAAATTTTTTGCTTGACTATATCAAAAATTTATAAAAATTCTGTGAATTTTTTTCTGAAGAGAATTGCTTAGCTGTTTCAAATCCATTTCTCTTTAGTGACTTCAGAGAATCCTTATCAAAATTTATAATTTGAAATATTTTTGTAGCTAATTCGTTTGGATTTAGATCTTTGATAATGAATCCATTAAACGAATCAGTAATAATTTCTGTTGCATTAGTGTATTCAGAGGCAAGAACTGGTGTTTTACAGTAAAGCCCTTCTAATATAACAACTGGCATACCTTCAATGTCACCAAAATTACTCTCTACGGAAGGTACAACAAGTAAATCTGATTTTTGTATCAAATTATATTTCATATCTTCATTTACATATCCAACAAACTCTACAAAATTACTGAGATTAAGGTTTTGAATCTGCTGATTATAATTTTCTTTTTCTTCTCCATCTCCAGCAAGTTTTAATTGAATTTTTTTTGGAAAATTTTTTTCATTTAAATATGCAATTGATTCAATTAAAATATCAACACCTTTTTTCTGAGAAAATCTACCTAAAAATAAAATAGTAAAATTATTTTTGTCTTTGATTACCTCTTTACTCAAAACAATATCATCAGAATTTATCCCCATAGGTATTACATAGTGATTAATTCTTTTAAACTCTTCAGGTGTAAAATAGTTCTCTATTAAACTCATTATTTTATATGAAGGTGTACTGATTGATTTTGCACTTTTACAAACTTTTCTAATAATTAATTTCCCAAAAAATGGAATTTTTTTGTCAACAATTGTTAGGTCTGAAGAATGCGAAGTAAAACTAAATTGTATATTATAGATTTTTGATACCATGTACGCAGTTACAGCTTGAGGGAAAAACCAATGAGCATAGATTAAATCTACTTTTTCTTGTTTTACTAATCGACTTAAGGCTAAAAATTGTCCAACAATAAAAAATGGGATCAATAAGTAATACAAACGGTTTTTTTTAATTTGATTTAAAATGCCGTTGTTTGTAAATTTTTGAAAATATTTTGGCCAGAAATATCTGTATCTAATTTGTTTATAATCATTTGTATTTAAAACTTGAAGATTATCAGTATTTTCAGGAGCTAATACGTAAAATTCTAAATTTGGAAAATTATTTTTTAAATTTATTATTTGTGTTTCAATAAACTTTGGAACGTTATCTAAACTATTTTTTGGAAAAGTTGATGTTAGTATTACTATTTTCATTGGATTCCTAAATTATTATTTTGATATTTCTAATAATATAAAATATATAATTGAATGTTATGAATTTTGTAAGCACTATAAGAATATTTCTAAAAAAATACTTTCCTTTCATATATAATAATACTTCCTCTTTGAGAAGAGTTATTTACTTAACATTTTTTACGAAAAAAAAATCAATAAATATTTTAAGTACATTTGAAGAATTTGCACCAAATGTATCGGGTGATGAAGATTTAAAAACTCAAAATACAATTTTAAACATTCAAAATTTTTCTAAATCAATTAAACAAATTCAGTCAAGTGAATACCCTTTAAAAAATATTTATGATGAATTCGGTAGTTCAGATAGAACTTTAGGACAAATCTTTCAAAACTATGGTTCTGATAAAAAAACTCATGGTTATGATTTAATTTATGAATCAATTTTTAAAGAATTAAGAAATATTGATTTACTTATTGAAATTGGTATCGGTACTAACAATGAAAAGATACTTTCTAATATGTCTCGTAAAGGAAAACCTGGAAGTTCCCTTAGGTCGTTTCGAGATTACTTAATTAATTCACAAATTATCGGATTGGAATTTGACTCTGATGTATTGTTTGACGAAGAAAGGATAAACACTTTTTACTTTGATCAAAATCAAATTGAATCTTTGAACTTACTGCCAAATGATTATCTAAATAGTGTTGATGTTTTAATTGATGATGGTCTCCACTCAATAATTGCAAATATTAATTCTATTTATTTTGCCGAAAAGTTATTAAAAAAAGGTGGCTATTTAATTATTGAAGATATAAGTAAATACGCAGAAAATATTTACAATGTAATATTCCACTCTGTTAAGGAAAAATTTCTAATCGATTTTTATACAAATAATTCTTGTTTAGTTGCTGTTTTAAAAAAAATCTAAAATGAAATCATTTAAATTTAATGTTTAAATCTTTAAACACTCCTGTTACAAAATTTAATCGTTATAAACAAATTGATATTCTTAGAGCAATAGCTGTAATAGGGGTTATTGTTTACCATTTTGGAGACTCAATTTTAGTAGGTGGGTGGCTTGGGGTCGATGTATTTTTTGTTATATCAGGTTTTTTAATTTCAAATACAATAATTTCATCAATCGAAAATAATAAATTTACGATTAAAGAGTTTTACAAGCGGAGAGCAAAAAGAATTCTTCCATCATTATTTTCAACTATTTTAATTACCTTACCTATGAGTTTTCAACTGCTAGCACCTAAAGAATTGATTGAGTACTTAAGAACAGTTGTAAGTAGCTTGTTATTTTATTCAAATTTTTACTTACTAAATTTAGACTTTTACAACACATCTTCTGCACAACTTATGCCCTTAATTCATACATGGAGTTTGTCTATTGAGGAACAATTTTATATTATTTTTCCACTTTTTGTTTTATTAATTTACAAATTAAAAATCAAAAATAAATTTAATCTGATATTCACATTTTTTTGTATTTCATTTGTATATGCCTTTTTCATAGATAGTGATGTTGCATTTTACTTACCACAATTTAGGGTTTGGGAGTTTTTACTTGGAGTGATACTTATGCAAATTGCCCATAATTATAAATTTAAAAACTTTTCTAATATTGCCTTAATAATAATTTTATTTTCATTTATACATTTTGATGACAGTCTTATTAATGAAATGCTCCCACGAGTCGTATGTTTATTTGGCACTTCAATATATTTATTAAGCTTAACTCATTCTTATAGTACGAAATATGCCTTTCAAAGAAATCTAATATTTATTGGAAAGATATCTTATAGTCTTTATTTATTTCATCAACCTGTTTACTCATTTTATAAAATATATCTATATAAATTGGGTATTTTGGAATCGAGTGTTTCAATTATTTTATTAATAATTTTTCTTTTCTTAATTTCTTTAGCTAATTATAAATTTGTTGAAAAAAAATATATGATGAAAGAAGAAGGAATAAAATACTTTATTTTGATTTACTGTTTTACTTCTTTCCTCTTTTTAGGATTTATGACTAATAATGAAAAAATTAATCAAATAAATCCTTTGTATAATCGACTTGTTATTTATGGATTAAAATCTCAAAATGTAATTCAACAAAATAACATTAGTTGTGAAAACCGAGACGTAGATTCAACTTGTTTCTTTGATACAAGCTTAACCAATAAAAAAGTTTATAGCCTTGGTGACTCTTCTTTGAGGACTGTTAGTTACTTGATTGAAAAAGAAAGAGAAAATTTAAAATTTGATTACATTCACTTTGGGGGTAATGGATGTATGCCAATATTAAATAAGAAAATTACTGAAGATTCTTGCCCTAATAAAGATATTTTAGAAATGGGTAAATTTATAAAATCTATTGAAAATTCAATAGTTATTTATGGTGGAAGACTTCCTTTGTATTTATCTAAAGAAGGATTTGATAATGGTATTGAAAAAGAAGACGAGCAAATAATGACAATAGTTGATGTAAAGCTTGAGTTAAAGACAACAATAGAACACTTGATCAACAACCAAAATACTATAATCCTTGTCTACCCCATACCAACACAAGGGTGGAACGTACCAAATTTATTTTTTTATAATAAATTTAACTGGGGGGATACGGTTTCATATAATCGTTCTATCTGGGAAGAAAGAGTTTTAGAAAGTAAATTATTTTATGACTCAATTACTGGTGAGAATATAATCAGAGTTTATCCTGAAAATATTTTATGCGAGTCATTTGTAAAAAAACAATGTGTTGGTGCTATTAATGGAAAAATATTTTATTCTGATGATGATCATCTTTCTGTAATAGGTGCTTCTTACATTAGTGAACTTATCTTGAGTTTTTTAAAAATTT
>Ga0181601_10006014_pt1 | contig 10079 bp, 8 predicted proteins | sample 041ome_8_FD_133020 | JGI IMG/M metagenome (GOLD analysis project Ga0181601, IMG submission 133020) | Coastal salt marsh microbial communities from the Groves Creek Marsh, Skidaway Island, Georgia - 041407BS metaG (megahit assembly) | ecosystem: Environmental > Aquatic > Marine > Intertidal zone... | reverse complement strand
CTCAGCAGCAAACATCGGACCAAATCTATTCCACCAAAACCGAACTGTTTCGTGGCTGATCTCAATGCCTCGTTCGTGCAGAAGATCTTCCACGTTACGGAGTGAGAGCGGAAAACGAACATAAAGCATCACAGCCAAGCGGATGATCTCAGGGCTCGTTTTAAAGTACCTGAATGGGGAATATTTTGTCATACGGAGAGGATATAAAGCCTCCCTGCACAGCTCAAGCTCGTTTTGTCTGACAGTGCCCAATCGCTGCTTACAGACCAATGGCGGGATACCGTGCACTGGCGTGCTGGCAAATCGCTCATTCAAAGCGATATAACTCTTTAGCAGTACCCCGGAAAACACGATTGCACGCGGCTTCTGGAAGCAACCCCTCGAAAGCGTCCCCCAGCTTTTCATAGCTCGAATACAGCTTGTCGACAGGGAAGTTTGACCCGAACATCAATCTGTCAGGACCGAACTGTTCAAGGCAGGTTTCAATGATCGGCTGGATACTTTTAGCAGTCCAATCGTGTTCAAACATGCCAAGCCCCGAAAGTTTGCATATTACATTAGGCAAATCGGACATACGATGCAGTTCCTGAGCCCAATATGCTAAACCCTCAGGCGTTCGGGTATGAGGCGAGCCCGCGTGGCATAGAGCAATCTTTGTTTCGGGCGCCTGTGCCAAAACACTTGCGGTGTCCTTCATCAACTCTGGGATCAATTGCAGATCGAAACTGAGCCCACGTTCCCCCGCCAATTTCAAACCTTCGACGAAAGCCGACGACTGAAGCAAGTCGTTAGTACCGGTTTTTGCGTCTTCCTCGGGTGCTCGTCCAACGATCTGTCTTACGCCGCGCACAGTTGAAAGGGCCTGAAAAGCATCAAGTTTACTTTCAAGATCAGGGTCAGTCAGATCACAAAAAACGACTTGAACCAAAGGCCAGTCGGGATTGGCGTCGGCAACGGATTGAATCCATTGCGCCTCGGCCATTGGATCTGCTGCGCCTACCTGAATATGTACGGAAGCCCCAAACCCTTGCGCTTTGGCTTCAGAACGGAATTCATCAATCAGGTAATTGCGTTGGATGGGGGTGGGATCGCCGAAAAACCGCTTTGCGCCGGTCTCCATGAGCCAAGGGTAATTGACGGCCGTTAGGTCCCATAAATGATGATGAGCATCTATCTTCATGGCGTTTCAATTTCTGTTGCGCGGGCCAGGATGTCGACACCCTGTTGCTTCCAGAAATGCAGCAGGTCGATGAAAATCCAATTCTCGGCCAGTTTGTCACCTTTGCGCCGGTAAATATCGATCACACGAAATTCACCTGCTTTATCCGTTGCCGGCATGCCCATGAAGCCGCCCGAAGGTTTGGCTGTGAAGTTCGGCCAGCCAAAAAAGCCGCCATAGTGCCCCTCGGCCAAACGGCAGATGTGCTTGGTTTTACTGCGCTCGGTAAATGCCGCGCGGAACGGGCCAGAGTGTTGCTTGGCGTAGCGCTCGATTGTGTAAGTGGCGCCGATCCCGGCTGGCCCCCACCAGATCATGTCTTCGCACCATGTCCGGCGTAATTCGTCTTCAAGTGACAGGCCACTGTTCCACTGACCAAGATCGCTGATCATGGCATTTATCGCAGCAAGAGTTTTTTCCCCGATCTCAGGCTCTTGGGCGTCAAACAGCAGCCCGTCGTGTGTCATTGGTCCAGGCTGAACCATGTGTGCTGCAGTGGCAGGGGGGAATGGGTTTTGCCCCGCCTGGATCATGAAATGAGGAATGTCGAAATACATGGCCGTTTCCGCGATCTTCCCATTTTTAACGCGGTTGAATTCGCAGTATCGCAGAAAGATCATTTTTCCGGTTGGTCGGATCCCCAGCCAAGGCCTATCGAAAAGCCCCATGAGATGCCCCATCGACACCACCCAAGTACTTTCGAAGCCGTCTATTTCGTTTTTACCCGCAAAGAATATGTCCTGGCTTCGCTGCAAGCTCGTGACAGCATTGCGGAAGGGCTGCCAAAATTCCGAGACTACCCGTGCTCCGGTCAGTTCCCCGAACGGGTGATACCCACGCCAGAAATACGTTTCATCCGTGACGTGTGACAGTTCGTTCTGCATGTCTGCATCCGCCGCATCAAATGCAGAATAAAAGTCGAGGACAAGTTTTTTCTCGGCTTGAAAGTTGGTCATATAAATCCCCGATGAAGCGAGTCGGTAGGTTGCGTGTTCATATTTGCATACGCGTGCAAAAATTTCTTGCCAAAAACATGCGGCCGAGTCTATCCTTTTTGCAAGCGTATGCAAAAATCGCTCTGATTCTACTTTGGCGGGCCCTTTATGGCCGAGATTAGGCTTAAAAACCTCAGTAAGCGCTGGGGTAGCTTTGTTGGCGTGGATAACTTTGATCTGACGATTTCCGATAAAGAGTTTCTCGTGCTGCTGGGGCCGTCCGGCTGCGGCAAGACCACCACGATGCGGATGATCGCGGGGCTGGAAGACGCAACCGAGGGCGACATCCTGGTTGATGGCAAGCGCGTCAATGATCTGGAGCCCAAGGACCGCGACGTGGCGATGGTGTTCCAGTCCTACGCGCTTTACCCGAACATGAACGTCTATGAGAACATCCGCTTCCCTCTGAAGGTTCGCGGCATTGATCCCAAGACGCATGACGAAAAGGTGCGTCGCGCCAGCGCCATGGTTGAACTGGACGAATTCCTGCATCGCAAGCCGGCAGAATTGTCGGGCGGACAGCGTCAGCGCGTGGCCTTGGCTCGCGCGATTGTTCGAGAGCCCAATGTCTTCTTGATGGACGAGCCACTCTCGAACCTTGATGCGAAGCTGCGGGTTTCGACCCGCGCTCAGATCAAGAACCTCAGCCACGAACTGGCCGTGACAACGATCTATGTGACCCACGACCAGATCGAGGCGATGACTTTGGCCGACCGTGTGGTGGTGATGAAACAGGGCATCGTCCAACAGGTCGGCAGCCCGACTGAAATTTACGACAGACCGGCCAATGCCTTTGTGGCCAGCTTCATCGGCAACCCGGCGATGAACCTGATGGAAGGCGAAGTGGCTGGCGGCACCTTCCGTGCTCAAAACGTCGAGGTCTCGGGTCTTAATGCGCCCGACGGCAAGGTCACCTTGGGCTTCCGTGCCGAGGACGCCGAAGTGGTGGAAGGCGGCGGCCAGATCAGTGCGCCGATCTACACGATGGAGCTTTTGGGCGAGGCCACAATGGTTTCCGTTCGTATCGGAGGTGCGCTGGTAAGCGTCAAGGCCGACAAAAATTACCGTGCTGAAATCGGGGACACAGTCTCGATCAAGGTGCCGCAAGAACATTGCCATCTGTTTGATGCCCAAACGGGTGAGCGTGTGGGGGAATAGCCCCAACAACTTGTCACCCACGAGGAGTTGGGGGGCGATATCCAGATGCGTGGTTGCAGTGTGCATCTGAAACAAAAGGAAACAGGGAGGAATACATGTTTCTAAAGAAAATAGCCTTTGCTGGCGCAATGTCAGCTCTCATGACAACTGGTGCCTACGCATGTGAAATCAGCGCGCGTGTTTCGGTTGTCGGCAACGAATTTCCGGCGATCCAAAGCGTTGGCGCAGGCGCGCAGGCTTGTACCGGTGCGGAAGTCACAACCAACCTGACGGCCGATCACCAGCAGATCAACGTGCCCGGCATGCAGGGTAACCCTGCAGAGTACACCTCGGCCATCGTAGCGAACTCTTCAATCGTTGCACTGATGAATGAAGACGTGATCCGCCCGCTGGACGATCTGGTCGCCAAGCACGGTGCGGGTCTTCAGAAAAGCCAGTTGATCACCATCGGTGGCGAAGTCATGGCCGTCGCATTCATGGCGAACGCACAGCACCTAGTTTATCGTGCTGACGTACTTGAGCAGATCGGTGTCGAGCCGCCAAAAACCTACGAAGAACTGCTGGCTGCCGCGGAAATGATCCGCTCGCAGGGTATCATGGAGAACCCTGTCGGTGGTGCGTATGCGGCGGGCTGGAACCTTGCGCAGGAATTCAACAATATGTTCCTGGGCATGGGTGGTTCGCACTTCAAGGCCGGCTCTGCCGAACCTAATGTGAACACCGAAGCCGGTGTTGCGACACTTGAAATGATGAAGGCGCTGTCAGAGTACATGAACCCTGACTTCCTGACCCATGACAGCAACGCCACCAACGCAGAATTCCGCGCTGGCAACGTTGCGCTGATGAACATGTGGGGTTCTCGCGCAGCAACGCTCGTCACCGTCGATGGCGTTCCACAAGATGTCGTAGACGGATTCGCAATCGCAGGTCCGATGACAGTCGGCGGCGGCAGCACTCCAGCATCGACCCTGTGGTGGGACGGCTGGACCGTTGCCAAAAACATCAGCGACGAAGAGGCAGAAGCCACCTTTATCGCTATGATGAACGGCATCGACCCATCGATGATGGAAAGCGAAGAAATCCGCACTCAGGCGGTTTGGCTGATCGATGGCTATGAGCCGACACCAGCAGCCGTAGGTGTCTTCGCAGCCGCTGGCATGGACACCATTCCATACCCGATGCTGCCTTACATGGGTCTGTTGCACTCGGCTCTTGGTGCTGAACTGACAGACTTTATGAACGGTTCTGAAAGCGCCGAGCAGGCACTGAAAGACGTCGAAGCAGCCTACATCGCTGCGGCAAAAGAAAAAGGCTTCCTCTAAGCGAAGTCCTTGTCGGAGAGGGGGTAATCCCCTCTCCACATCCTTTCATTCTCCAACTGTCAGGCAGATAGAGAACAATGAGACACCGCACTTTTTTCTGGTTCTTCCTACCCACAGGGCTTGCGATGGTTCTTTTCATCGCCATGCCGATTGTGTCGGTGATCACTCAGTCCATGTTCACCCCACACGAAGCGGTTCTGGTGACAGTTGAAACCTGCACCCCGTTCAAATGCACCGAAGAAACGACGATTGACCAAGACGCCACCGCAGCAATTCGCGAGGCGGAACCTTTGGGTCGTTTCGTCGGACTGGACATCTACAAAGACCGCGGCCACCTGGCATTCAGCGAAGTCGGCGAAGCGTGGGGCAGCTCGGCATCAATGGGTGAGTTCTTCGATCAGTTGGGCAATCTGCCGTTCTACCGCGCCATGGCCTTTACCTTGGTCTTCGTGGCGGTCGTCACACCTTTGGTGATCGCGTCCGGCTTGGTGATCGCCTTGGCAGTGAATACCGTAACAGCCCGCCTGAAGGGTCTGGTGATCTTCTTCTCGCTGCTTCCTTTCGTTATTAACCCGCTTATCGGCTCTCTTGTCCTGTTTTGGATGATCGACAGCCGGGGCATTTTGGGTAACGCTATTCAATGGATGGCAGGGGACCCAACATTATCGCTGAAAGCCTCAACAGGGTTGATGTGGATCTCGCTGATCATCTACGGCATCTGGCACGCCGCGCCGTTTGCCTTTGTGATCTTCTATGCTGGCCTGCAAACCCTGCCCACCGATCAGATCGAGGCCGCGCAGATCGACGGCGCAACCCGCCTGCAACGCGTGCGCTATGTGATCATTCCGCACCTCATGCCGCTCATGACCTTCGTTGCACTGATGCAGTTGATGGACAATTTCAGGGTCTTCGAGCCGATCATCGGGTTCAGTGCTGAAGCCCACGCAAGATCCCTAAGCTGGGCCATCTTCAACGACCTTGGCGGAGAAACACGCCAGCTATCTTCGGCCGCGGCAACCTCGGTGATCACCATCATCGGCGTGGCAATTCTTTTGACACCAGTGCTGATCCGCACGTGGCGCGACTTTAAAGGGAAAGCATAACATGGCCTCTCAAGCTCAAAAAATGTCGCCAGCGCTGCGTTATGCCTCTGCAGCTTTCGTGATCATCTGGCTGATTATGGCCGCGTTCCCATTCATCTGGACTTTCTGGGGGTCATTCAAAGTCGAGATCGACTTTTTCTCGATCGCGGACTGGACCAACGCCCTGACAGGCGAGCGCACCAAGGAAACCTATGGTTCGGCCTTTACCGGAGCGGGCTATCACGGCGCTTGGGTTGAAGAAGGCTTTATGCGCAACGTCATCAACACCTTTATCGTGTGCTTCTTTGTTGTCTGCATTTCGCTGACCTTCGGCACCTTGGGCGGATACGCCTTGTCGCGGTCATCCCATAACTACACCTTCTGGCTGCTGATCACCGCGCTGATCTTCCGCGCCATGCCGCCGATCACACTGGTTGCGGGCTATCTGCTTCCTTTCTTCGAATGGAACCTCTGGGGTATCCTGCCAACCACGATCATCGTGCTTGTGGCGATCAACCAGCCATTCACCCTTTGGATGCTGCACTCGTTCTTCAAGAACATCCCGCAAGAGTTGGATGAAAGCGCCAAGGTTGACGGCTGCACCCAGTTTCAAGCGTTCCGCCGCGTTATCATTCCCGTGATGTGGCCCGGCGTGATTACCACTGGCCTGTTCAGCTTCCTGCTGGCCTATAACGACTTTGCGGTGTCTTCGATGCTGTTGTCGGAAAGCAACCGCACCATGATGCCCCAAGTCGCGGCGTTTCTTGGCACCACCTACACCGAAGGAAATATCATGTTCGCAGTGGCCGCCGTGGTGTCATCTGCCGTGCCGCTGTTCCTTCTGGTGATGATCTTCCAGCGTCAGATCGTTAGCGGGCTGACCGCCGGCGCAGTGAAGGGCTGACGCAGTGGGACGTGTTCATCCTCAATCCACTCGTGCCCATGCACGTGCAGCCAGTCTGAATGTTGCTGCGCTACGCTCACGGCGGCCGGGACGGATTCCTTTTGCTTTGATGCGAGCCGGACCTTTTGGTCCGCGTCATCAAATCAAATCGAAACCCATCTTGAGAGGATAAGCCTATGAGCACCCCTGACCGTACACCTTACTTTGCCTATTCAGCAGCACAACGTCATCCCGGAAACTTTGCCCCGGCCGCCGCGCAGTTTTTTGCACCAAAAGCTCAAATAAACGCCGTGCATCCCTTTAACGAATGCGGCAACGGTATTGGATATCATGATGCTGTCCTAGCGCCGCTTCAGGTGGCTTTTGACGGCCTCTACCGACGCGATGACATCGTTATGGCGGGAAGTTTCGAAAACGATGACTGGATCAGCGCGACCGGCTACTACACCGGCCATTTTTCGAAAGACTGGATCGGCATCCGCGCTACCGGCCGACTGGCCTATTTGCGATTTGGGGAATTCCACCGGATGCAGGACGGTCAAGCGGTGGAAAGCTACATCTTCTTTGACATCCCGGAACTGATGATCGCTTGCGGGCAATGGCCTATTTCTACCGGACCGGGGCTTGAGCGCGGCTATACCGGGCTGATCCACGGACCGGCGTCACATGATGGCGTTATGACTGGCGCACAAGATCCTGCAGCTGGGGAAAAAAGCTATCAGATCGTATCGGATATGTTGCTGAAACTGGCAACCGAAGACGAAGCCTGGCGACCTTACTGGGATGAAAACATGATGTGGTACGGTCCCGGTGCCTTTGGTTCATTTGTCGGAATCGAGCATTTCGCTTCATTTCAGGTTCCCTTTGAAAGCACGTTCGAAGGTTGGTCCGGTGGGTCTAAAGGAAATGGCATGACCCGCCATTTCACCCGCTACGGCGAAGGCAACTATACCTGCTCGGGCGGCTGGCCGTCACTGACCGGCGTGAACGTCAAACCGTTTCTGGAACAGGCCCCCACTGGTGAGCGCGTCTTTATGCGCGTCTGCGACTGGTGGCGGCGAGAAGATGATTTGCTGGTGGAAAACTGGGTTTTCGTGGATGTTCCGCATGTGCTGCTGCAACTGGGATATGACGTATTTGGCGATATGAATGCGAACGCGTGAAAAGCTGCGACCGACTAAAAGGAAAGTAAAATGGCCATTGAATATCTGAAACGAGGCAAACCCGAAGCCGACCGCGCCGAGGACGACGCAAAAACAGCGGCAATTGTTTCAGCGACCCTCAAGGATATTGAGCAGCGCGGGGACACGGCTGTCCGTGAACTGGCCAACAAATTCGACAGCTATGATCGCGACAGCTACCGGCTGACCGATGAAGAAATTCAGGCCATCATCGCCAAGGTTTCGCCCGAGGATATGGCCGACATCAAGTTTGCTCAGGAGCAAGTCCGAAACTTCGCGCAGGCGCAACGCGATAGCATGTTGGACATTGAAATCGAGACCATGCCGGGGGTGATCCTTGGACATAAAAACATCCCGGTGCAGTCCGTCGGTTGCTACGTACCGGGCGGCAAGTTCCCGATGGTGGCCTCGGCGCATATGTCGGTGGCAACGGCCTCGGTAGCGGGTGTCCCTCGCATCATTGCCTGCACGCCGCCTTTTAACGGCGAACCGAACCCCGCCGTGATCGCGGCCATGCATCTGGGTGGCGCGCATGAAATCTACGTGCTTGGCGGCATTCAGGCTGTGGGTGCCATGGCGATTGGCACCGAGAGCATTGATCCGGTTCACCTGCTTGTAGGCCCGGGCAACGCTTTTGTTGCCGAAGCCAAGCGTCAGCTTTTTGGACGTGTTGGTATCGACCTTTTTGCCGGACCGACTGAAACGATGGTCATTGCAGACGAAACCGTGGACGCAGAACTTTGCGCCACCGATCTCCTCGGTCAGGCCGAGCACGGATATAACTCTCCCGCCGTGCTTGTGACCAATTCGAGAAAACTGGCCGAGGAGACCCTTTCTGAAATCGACCGCATCTTGAAAATTCTTCCGACTGCTGGCACTGCGTCAGTCAGCTGGCAAGATTACGGAGAGGTGATCCTTTGTGACACCTACGATGAGATGCTGGCGGTTGCGGACGATATCGCCTCGGAACATGTGCAGGTTATGACTGACCGAGATGATTGGTTCCTTGAGAACATGACATGCTATGGCGCGTTGTTCCTTGGTCCCCGCACTAACGTGTCGAATGGCGACAAGGTGATTGGTACGAACCATACGTTGCCGACCAAAAAGGCAGGGCGTTATACCGGCGGGCTTTGGGTTGGTAAATTCCTGAAAACCCACAGCTATCAGAAAGTCACCACCGATGAGGCGGCGACGATGATCGGCGAGTATGGATCGCGCCTGTGCATGCTGGAAGGGTTCGTTGGGCATGCCGAGCAGTGCAACGTGCGTGTGCGCCGTTATGGGGGCGTGAATGTACCCTATGGCGAGGGCGCGCCGCGCAGGCAGGCGGCTGAATAAGACGACAGAGCAGGTGCGAGGGGCCAGCCCCTCGCGCTCCCCGGGATATTTTGAGACAAAAGAAAATGAATGACGTTTCTGATCAGTGCAAATCTTTGATCGCGCCTTTGCGAGAAGCGATGGCGGATTTTGACGGGTCAGTGCGGACCGAAATGGCGAGTGTTTTTGCCGCTGATGCGTCGGTGCGTCTTTGTCATCCATTCGGTGATCTGACTGGACCTGATGCTTTTTACGACGCTGCCTATGCGCCGCTGTTGACCGCCATGCCTGATCTTGAACGTCGAGACATGATCGTTCTGGCAGGACGCACACCTGAAGGGCATGATTGGGTCGGGATGATGGGAAACTACATGGGCACTTTCGTTGCCCCGTTTTTGGATATCCCGCCAACAGGCCATCTGGCGCATATGCGCTATCACGAGTTCTATCGCATCGAAGGCGGCAAAGTTACTGAAGTTCAGGCGATCTGGGACATTCCCGAGGTGATGATGCAGGCGAATGCATGGCCGATGGCGCCGCAGTTGGGCAAGTTTCTGGCAACCCCTGCGCCAATGACACAGGATGGTTTGACAGCAAGCGGCGACGGCTCCGCCACGATGGATCTCGTCATCGCCATGCTGACCGATCTGTGTAAGCATCCAGCCGATCCCGATCCGGCGGTTATGCGGTTGGATCACTACTGGCACCCCAAGAACAACTGGTACGGGCCCGCAGGCATCGGCACCAATCGCGGCATCGACGGGTTCCGCCACTGGCACCAGATTCCGTTCTTACGCGCCATGCCGGACCGCAAGCTGGATGCGATGGGCGATCTGATGTCGCATTGGGTGGCTGAGGGTAACTACGTTTGCGAAACCGGTTGGCCCAATATGCGCCT
>Ga0181601_10006006_pt1 | contig 10086 bp, 9 predicted proteins | sample 041ome_8_FD_133020 | JGI IMG/M metagenome (GOLD analysis project Ga0181601, IMG submission 133020) | Coastal salt marsh microbial communities from the Groves Creek Marsh, Skidaway Island, Georgia - 041407BS metaG (megahit assembly) | ecosystem: Environmental > Aquatic > Marine > Intertidal zone... | reverse complement strand
TTTTATTTACTCCAATCGAAATAGCTGTCGGTTTTAAATTTGTATTGCTCAAAATTTACGATATTCGCTACTATGAAAATTGCCCCCGAACATTTAAGATTAAAATTTCCAGATATTGAACCAGAGCTCCTAGAACATATTAGCGAATTCAGTGAGGTTAGGGAGTTTCAATCCGGTGAAGTCATCGTAAGAACTGGGCAACATTTAACTTCGGCAATGGTTGTGTTGCGAGGAGCTATAAAAATTTACCGAGAAGGAGAGGAAGGCGGAGAGTTTTTCTTGTACTATTTACAAAGTGGTCAAGCCTGTGCAATGTCAATGTCCTGTTTAAGACACCAAGAGCAAAGTCAAGTTATGGGTATGGCTGTAGAAGATTCAGAAGTATTAATGATTCCTATGGCCAAAGTAAACCAATGGGTGCGTGAATATAAAAGTTGGCAGGAATTTGTAATCAATACTTACCGAAATCGTTTTGAGGAAGTATTGGAGGTATTAGACAATATAGCATTTAGAGGCATGGATGAGCGATTGGAGTTCTTTTTGAAAAGGGAGAGACAAAAATCAAAATCGAATATCCTACATGTTTCCCATCAAAGTATCGCTAATGATTTGAATACTTCGAGAGAAGTTATTTCCAGACTTCTTAAGAAAATGGAACAGAATAATGTTTTAATCTTACAAAGAAATCAGATTGAGTTAATTGACTTGAAATAAGCTCAATTCTCTGATTCTTTTTCCCAACTTCTATGTTTTTGGCTATGTTCGAAAACAGACCTTACTATGCTTTGCTCTTCTTCGTCGTAATTGCGTTTTCTGCGCTGCATCATTAGCTGGGCGGTTTTCTCCATTTGCGGAAGTTTGTGGGTTACAAACCCAGATGCTCCACCCCAGGAAAAGTCTGGTACAAATTGACGGGGGAAACCCGACCCAAAGATGTTAGCACCCACACCCACCACGGTGCCGGTATTGAACATAGTGTTGATACCACATTTGGCGTGGTCGCCCATTATCAAACCACAGAATTGCTCGCCACTTTTTTCAAAACGATTACTAGAATAATTCCAGACTTTTACATCGTCATAAGTATTTTTTAAATTGGAGGCGTTGGTATCGGCTCCAATATTACACCATTCGCCGAGCACGGCATTTCCTAAAAATCCATCGTGTCCCTTGTTGCTATAGGCTTGGAATACCACATTGTTTACTTCACCTCCAACATTACAATAGGGCCCTAATGTGGTGTCTCCATAAATTTTGCTGCCCATTTTAATATTAGATCCTTCTCCCATTGCGAAAGGACCGCGTATGATACTGCCTTCCATTATTTGAGCATTTTTACCAATATATACGGGACCTTGTTTGGTGTTGAAGATACAGCATTCAACTTGAGCACCTTCTTCAAGAAAAATAGGATGTTCACCAATATGCGTATTGGTTTGTGAAAGCACTTGACTTTTACGATTTTTTGTTAGTCGCTCGAAATCGTTTTTAATTTCCGCGCCATTATGTTTGAAAATATGGAAAGGACGGTTAATTAAAATAACTTCGCTGTCAAACGGAATCTGTTGGGAACCATTACCTTTTCGCACTAGGCATAGTTGCTCAGCTGTTAATAAACTGGCGTTTTCGGGTAATTCTGATATGGCTTGAATTAATTCAGCACTAGGAAGTAAATGCCCATTAATTTCAATGGTAGCTTCTTTGTATGGGAAGCGTTGTTGAAGGTAATCTTTGGTTTCGTATCCACATGATTCTGCTCCCAAATCAAGCATCCATTTTTCGGCTATAGTAACGATTCCTATCCGCAGGGCAGCGGCGGGTCGCGTTGAGGTTAATGGAAATAAATGGGTGTCATTTGGGTCTTCAAAAAAGCGTATAACCATTTTGCGAATTTAGGACTATTTTACTTGAACTGCAGTAGCGGCCTTGAATTAATAGATTGTAAAAAGCCTTGAAACGAAAAAAGGGTGCTTGCTCATGCAAACACCCTTTTCAGTATGAATTAAAATATAATTACTTTTTTGCGTAACGCCTGCGGAATTTATCGATACGACCAGCGGTGTCGATAAGGTTTTGTTTACCGGTATAAAACGGGTGAGAAGCTGATGAAATCTCCAATTTATATAAGGGATATTCATTGCCATCTTCCCATTGGATGGTTTCCTTGGTATCAACACAACTTTGGGTTAAAAAAGCAAAGTCACAACTCATGTCTTTGAATACCACTTTACGGTAACTTCCTGGATGTATTTCGGGTTTCATAAATGATTTCTTATTAAAAGGACTGCAAAAATAATACAAAGCAATCACATCTGCAATTGCTTTATTAAAAAATTAGTCTCCCAATCCGCTAACATTCAAATCACCTCCAATTTGGGCCTTGGGTTTGTTTTGCCGCGCACAATCGAAAAGGGTTGATAGGTCCATTCCCTCAGGAGCTTCAAATGGTTTTGCTATGTAATTGATTTTTTTATCGTGTTGAAGGGTCTTCATGAACTCGCCAAATATGGGCATGGCCATTTTACTTCCTTGACCCATACTCGAGTAGCGTACGCGAACGGTTGGGTCATCGGCGCCCACCCAAGTGGCACAAACTAAATCATTCGTTACCCCCATAAACCATCCGTCTGCCGCACCCTGCGTAGTACCGGTTTTTCCTCCAATTTCGCCTTCAATTTCATAACGACCTTTCATGCCAAATGCCGTTCCACGTTCTACCACACGCTTTAATAATTGTAGCATGGTATAGGCTTTCTCTGCATCTAATACTTGATCGTGTTTAGGGGTTTCAAATTCTTCAATAACATTACCGTCTTTATCTTCGATTCGCGTAATGTAAGTAGGTTCAATCCACAAGCCCTTATTCACAAAGGCGCTGTAGGCGGAAGCCATTTCAAAAGGGGATAATTCGACGGTTCCTAAACTAATGGATGGAACTCGGGGAACTTGATCTTTATCGATTCCCACTCTTTCTGCAAATTGAACCACCAAATCTGGTCCATTTTCTCCTAATGATTTCATGATTTGGGCCGTGATCAAATTGTCTGATAAAGCCAAACCTTTCCAAATAGGCCAAATCCCACCTTCTTTTCCATCAAAGTTTCTGGGTGACCATTCTTTGCCTCCTGAAATGAAAACGGTTCTCTCTCTGGGGAATTCAGTGCAAGGAGTGAATTTGTTAATGTCTATCGCTGTGGCATAGATGAGAGGCTTGAACGTAGAACCCACCTGTCGTTTTGCACGGCGGTTGACGTGATCGTATTTAAAATGCTGATGATTGATACCACCTACCCAAGCTTTAACATAGCCGTTACTCGGATCCACAGCGATAAAACCAGCATGCAATATCTTCTTGATATACGACATGCTATCGTAGGGACTCATCAAGGTATCTTTATCTCCCTGCCAAGTGAAAATACTCATTTTAACAGGTTTTTTCAATTCTTGAATAATACGCTCGTGATTGTAGCCCAATTCGTTTTTAATATTGATGTATCGGGACGTTTTCCTTAGAGCATTTTCTATATAATTTGGAATTACGGCGCGATTGGAAATATACCGCCAAGGCTTGTCTTTTCCCCAAGCTTTTACAAACTTTGGCTGAAATTCACTCATATGTTTTGATACAGCTGCTTCGGCTGCTTCCTGCATCTTAGAATCAATAGTGGTGTATATTTTCAAACCACTTCTATATAAGTTATAGCCATGATCTTTGCACCAATTTTTTAATTGATTTCCTAAGTGTGTTTTAAAATAAGGCGCCATACCCAAACTAGAGGCAGATCGATACCTCAAAGTAATCGGCAATTTTTTAAGGAGTTCGAAGGAGTCATTGCTTAAATAATCGTATTTAGACATTTGAGAAAGTACTACATTTCTTCGCGCTTGAGAATTTTCAGTATTGTATTTTGGATTGTATTTCCAGTTGGCTTTTAGCATCCCGATAAGGGTTGCCGATTCGTTAACATCCAATTCTATTGGGCGTTTGTTGAAAAACTCTTTAGATGCCGCATCGATACCGAAGGAGATTCCCGAAAAGGGAACCGTATTCAAATACATGACAATTATTTCCTTTTTTGTGTATCGTTTTTCGAGTTCAACCGCGATAACCCATTCCTTGAGTTTCTGCAACAGACGTCCAAATTTTCCTCGAGGTCTTTCAAATCGACTGAAAAGATTTTTAGATAATTGTTGGGTAATGGTGCTGGCGCCGCCATCGCTTCCCAAACTCGCAAAAGCACGAACGGTTCCTCTAAAATCAATTCCAGAATGGTTATAGAATCGAATATCCTCTGTTGCGATTAGGGCGTTAATGGCATACGGACTGATTTCCTCAAAGTTTACATTCGTTCGGTTTTCCAAAAAGAATTTACCTATTACCACTCCATCACTTCCAATGATTTCTGAGCTTAATGCATTCTTGGGATTTTCTAAATCTTCGATTTCCGGCATTTCTCCCAGTAGCCCTAAAGAAACTCCGAAAAAGAATAAAAATGCCAGTAGGAGGGCACCGAAAAAGGAAAGCCAGAGCTTAGGATAAAACTTCATAAATTCAGCGGTTTACAATTCAAATATACGGGTAATTTATTTTCTCAAGAACAACACATCTTTAACTTAACGCCGGAATAAAATAAAAATCAGACTATTGAGTTTTAAGCTGATATAGTGGTCCTTTCTCAGACAAATTAATCAATATCGGAGTAAGTAGCTTTATGCCAATTGATATAACCTTCAATGTCTTGATTTTTAACCAATAATTGTAGGTTTTCATTTGATATGGTGAGTGTTTCGTATTTGAATACACCGCGGCTATTGAAAAGATCTTTTTGTTGCGATAGGTAACGCGCATAAAATCTAGTTTTATCCGCAGATGTGAAATTTTCCACGATTAAGACGTAATAATCCTTGATAGGAATATGTCTACCCATTACCAAATTATCAAATGAAAATTCCTTTTTATTCAAATCGCTGATCAGCGCTTTTGTCATGTTTACGTTCGCTGATTTTGGAATCAAAATAACCGCGTCTAACGTAACATCTGAATTGGGTATTTGAAACGAATTACTTTGATTCAGAGCATTTTTTACCGAATCAGGGAGCTGGGCAATGTTTCTTTTTTCAAGCGAACTTAAAATGCTTTTCGCTCTTTGGCTAACATCGGTATTGGGATAGTCCAAGCTAATTTGTTTGAAAATTTCTGTTCCCTTTATCGAGTCTTGTTTAAGCAGGCAAAGTCCATACACGAAATCAAAACGGGGCTGTAGGGAATTGCCTGAATACGATTTATCGGTGTTAAGCTTGATATCAATTGCACGTTCGTAATTCTGTGATTGGAATTCACGCAACATGGAATCGTAGGCATTTTGAATGATTTGATTGCTTTCGGCTTCCGGGTTTTTGATGCTGTTGATGGCATCTGGGTTTTCAATCATTTTCACATAAATACTTTCGGGGAATCTTGATTTTAACGTATCTGTATACAACCTTGCAACCGATGGTTGGTTTTCAAGACGGTGTAATTTAATAAGTTCGTAATACGTTTGTGGTAAGTAGGCTGAATTGGAAAATCGATTAATCAATTTGAGGTATTGATTTTGCGCCGTTTCGTTTTCGTTTAACTTACTCGCATAAATTCCTGCAGATTCAAACAAGGATATTTCAATTTCTTGAAGGAGTTTTTCTTGTTCGGATTCTTCGAAAGGTAAGTTCTCGTAATACTTTCGATCTTCCTTCGCAATGTCTTTTAACTTATCATTTAATGCCTCTATTTTTCCAGAATCTTGTTTTTCGGTATTGTCCTGCGATGGGTCGTTGATGTTGCTGTTATTGGTATTCTGCATTTTACTCGCATACTTCCAAAAATCCACATTGGGTCGTTCTCCAAAATTTCTTTTGAATTCGGCAAAACCGTTCTTACGGGTAATGACATTGTAGAAAGGAAATGAACTACCCGTTCCACCACCTCCTAAATTCGGATTCATGGGCATACCTGGGGTGGTTGGGAAATTCGGAGCAGCTCTGTTTTTTGATTGTTCCGCTAATGCTTTAGCCCGTTCTTCTTGTTCTTTTTCTTTCTTCTTGGCAATTTTTATTTTTTCTTTAAGGAATTCTTCATCTCTTGCTAAACGTATTAAAGAGTCGTTTTGAGTAATGCGAACCAAATGTTCTAATAAATCGGTAACGATTTGATTTTTCGCTAGAATTTTCTCGAAGTCAGGATGGGTAGCATCTAATACTCGGTTGGCTGAATCGTAGTAAATTCCTGCTTGTAAATAATCTTTTTGTTGGTATTGAATATCTCCAATTTTAAGGTAAGAACTCGTCTTTTGATTTTTATCGGTTGCCGATTCTTGAACCGATATTTTTAAGGTTTCTAAAGCTTTAGGAATATCTCCGGCATCCAATTCGTTTAAGGCCATTCGATAATAAATCTGACCTTTATAGTCGAGGTTTTTATCATCTTTTAACATCCTGTTGAGAATCTTGTTGGCTTTTGCAAAGTCGCGTTGTTGCGCAGACAAAATACTAACCTGTTCTATTTGTGCATTAAAGGTGATATCATATGGAGGGTTGAATCGAGGTACTTTGGCATAGGCCTTTTCGGCTTTTGCGAAGTCTCCCGTATTTTGATAGGCCTGGCCCAAAGCGAAATAGGTCCGGTAGCAATCCATTCTATTGGTGAGTCTAGGCAAGGCTTTTTGAAGTAATTCGGCGGATTGTTGGTATTTCTTTTGTTGATGATATATGGCCCCAAGTGTGAATTGTGCAATATGTAATTGTTCTTTCGGTAGTTTAGGATTTTTAAGAATATTCAATGCCATGGCTTCGGCATCAATAATTTTACCTTGTGTTAAAAGGGCTCTTACGGTCCATAATTTAGATTGAAATAATATTTGAGGGTCTTTGTATTGGTTAGAAACAAAGTCAAAAATATTTATAGCGGCCGTTGCATCTCCTTTGAAAAGATAGGCCTTCCCGGTTAACAAATAAGCGTCATCTACCCATTTACTTTTGGGATGTTTGTCGATCATGGTACTGGCTTTTTTAACCACTTCATCCATAGCGCCTAAGTTGCCTTGAAGGGATTCTAAAGTGCCGTAGTTAAAAAGATCTATGGGTTTTCTGAAATCGTCTTTATATCCTTCTCTTACGGTTTGATAGGTTTCCAACCACTTTTGTTCTCCGTTGAAGTAAATATTGTAGTGAGCTAGCGTATTGTGCCATGCCTTGTACGTCCATGAAGATTCGTTTCCACAAGAGGAAAGAAACAACACCAATAAGAAGTTGAAAAAGGGATATGTACGGCGAAGCGCTCTGATAAACGCAAATCTCATAGATTTATGTGGTAAAAACGGTATTTTTGGAGAAATATTTGCCAATTCGTAAATCGATTTTTTACATGAAGCCAAATCGCAGCAAAATTATCTCTAAACTTCGGAACAAACATCGTCTTGTTTTAATGAACGATGAATCTTTTGCAGAAATTGCTTCTGTGAAGATTAATTTACTGAATACCATGAGTATTTTCAGTGCCTTATTTCTTGTAGTCGCTTTGATTTCTTATTTTTTATATGCCTACACCCCCTTAAGAAATGTACTTCCCAATGGATTAAGCAGTAGCGATAAACAGGAGTTAATTTGGTTGAATCAAGAGCTCAGCGATATCAAAAAGGAAATTGAAATACGCAATCAAAAGTCGAAGGTTTTGAATGATTTGCTTTCTGAAAATGAAAAGCCTTACGATTCTACTTCGGTGCGTATGCAGTGAATAGGCCTTTAAATTTACTCTTTGGTACAGATTTATAAGGTGTTATAATTATATTTGCGCTCGTTAAAAAATAACCTCTTATGTTAGGAAGCGGAAAATCAAAGAATAAAAGTTCCATGGCTCCTCAAGCTTTATTAAATCTTATAGGTTCAGGAACCGTAATTACCGGTAATATTCAGTGTAATGGTGATATACGTGTAGACGGCACCGTTAAAGGGAATATGGAAGTGGGCCAAAAATTGGTTATTGGCGAAACAGGTAGTGTTATCGGAGATATTTCTGCGGTTAATGTGAGTATATCGGGTACCGTTCAAGGTAATATAACTGCGGATGAGACAACCGTTTTACATGGAACATCTTCAGTTGTAGGTGATATTCAAACCCGACAGATCATTATTGAGCAAGGCGGGGTATTCAACGGATCATGTGCGATGGGAAAAGATTTCAGTCCTACATCAAAAAAAACCAGTGAAACCAGATCAAGCCAATCAGAATCGTAGTTTTTTATCCTATACGGGAATGGCCTTGCAAATGATCATTACTATTTTGTTAGGTACTTTCTTAGGCCGCTTTTTGGATGGCAAGACAAATTCAAAGTTTCCACTTTTCACGCTAATAGGTATACTTGGAGGAATAGGTTTGTCATTATTCAGGGTTTTCCAATCATTAAAACAAAAAAAATGAGGTCTTATTTAATTAAAGCGCTAGTTACTACTTTGGTAATCTTAATTAGCTCTGGCGCGGCAGATTTGATGTTGAATTTAGGTCTGCCGTCTATTACATATGGGGGAGTCGTTTACTTGGGTGCTTTGTTTTCTTTAGTGCGATATTTCACGCATTACGATGACAAAATCACGGAAAATCAAAAGATAAGAAGACTGATGATAGGGTCTATGTTACGCCTGTTTTTAGTGCTTATCTTTTTGGTTATAAGTCTGTTTAATATGAAGCCCATAGAATTGCCGTTTGTGATCGTTTTTGGGCTTACTTTTATTTTCTTTCTTTTCTTTGATATTTTAGAAATGCGTACTAACTTGCGACCCGATTCGGAAAAGCCCAATGAAAATTCAATCGACTGATAATCAATGTACTAGTGTAGGAGTGAGGTTTGGAAAAATTGTCTTTGCCTTCTTATTAACGCTATTTTTCGCTAATGTGGGTATGGCCAGTGACGAACATTCGTCCGACGCACATTCAGAAGCCGTTGAACATCACGACGCGGAATCTACTCACAATGCGATGGATTCGCATACCGAATCTCATGAAGAAAAAGGATTTGAGCCGGGTAAAATGATTATGGAGCACATAGCTGATGCTCATGATTGGCACTTATGGGGCGAGGGCGACCATTCCGTGTCGATTCCACTTCCTGTAATTCTTTATACTTCCGAGGGTATTTCAATGTTCTCGTCTAGTAATTTTCACCACGGACATTCGGCTTATAATGGTTTTAAATTGAACCATGAAGGCGTTGTTGTTTGGGAAGACGAATCTAAAACAGAAGCCATTTACGATTTAAGCATAACCAAAAATGTTTTAGCCTTGTTTATAGGTTCTATTTTCTTGATTGTTCTAGTAATCAAAATGGCTCGTCACTACGCAGCTAATACAGGCAAAGCTCCTAAAGGTATTTACAATCTTATCGAGCCCTTGATTTTGTTCTTACGTGACGACATAGCAAGACCTACCATTGGTAAAAAAGCAGATAATTACATGTCTTTGTTGTTGAGTATCTTCTTTTTTATCTTCACCTTGAATTTGTTTGGACTTATTCCTGTTTTTCCAGGAGGAGCTAACGTAACGGGAAATATTTCGGTCACGATGGTTTTGGCTTTGGTTGTATTTATCACCGTTACTATTAGCGGAAATAAATATTATTGGAAACACATATTTATGCCTGATGTTCCAGTTTGGATGTATGTTATCATTATCCCAATCGAGATTTTAGGGGTTGTATTAAAGCCTTTCGTATTGATGTTGCGTTTATTTGCCAATATCACCGCGGGACACATTATCATTTTAGGATTCTTCAGCTTGATTTTCATATTTGGAAACATGAATACAGGTTTGGGATATGCCGTTAGTCCATTGAGTGTTGCATTCACTTTATTCATGAGTGTTTTGGAACTACTTGTGGCATTCCTTCAAGCCTTCGTATTTACATTATTATCCTCCATTTATATTGGAATGGCAGTAGAAGAACATCATTAATAAAATAAACTAAATCTAACACATAAATCAAAACAACTATGAGTTTAATGAACACGCTACTTCAAGCAACGGATTTAGCCGCTGCTTACAGCAAAATGGGTGCCGCT
>Ga0181601_10006002_pt1 | contig 10088 bp, 10 predicted proteins | sample 041ome_8_FD_133020 | JGI IMG/M metagenome (GOLD analysis project Ga0181601, IMG submission 133020) | Coastal salt marsh microbial communities from the Groves Creek Marsh, Skidaway Island, Georgia - 041407BS metaG (megahit assembly) | ecosystem: Environmental > Aquatic > Marine > Intertidal zone... | reverse complement strand
GCTGGTGCATCACGCAGTGCGTTCTTAGCAGCAGCAATAGCTGTTGTATCTGCACCTGTTTCTAGTGCTTTCATTAACTCTACGTCTTTAGTTTCTAACAGAGGCTTACGAGCCTCACGAACTTTGTCCTTAAAGATTTCACGTGCAGACTCAATGTCTTCTGAGATTACTGCACCATTGAGTACCCAAGCCCCACGGAAATCACGGTTGGCTGGTACTGTTACGGTTGAGGCATCTGCCTGATTACCGTCTTTATCTACGATATAAGTATTGACCATTAGTTTCTCCTATGCGGCAAGGTCAGTTAAAGAGAGGTCATCGCTAATCTTCCAAGCGTTACGCCACTCTCTCGTTTGAGGTAGTTGTTCTTTCTTGCAGATAACCATCTTTAGACGGTTACCTTCATTATATGTTTTCCAGACAGACTCAGGGCAGTCCTTGAGAATTAAGTACTCAATTGCTTCTTCTTCTGTCATCGCTGGTACAGGTTCTGTGTTGTGCAATAGGTAGCCTCTGGTGTGCTTCTTAAAGTCAGGCTGCGCCTCGTCCTTTGCCAGTTCGTGATACACCCAGACAGGTGGTAGGATACCGCCCTGCAATGCACACGCCATCCAGTTAGGGTCAGGCACAAGTATCTTAGCGCACTCATCAACGCTGTCCTCAAATACTACACGGTAGTCTGATTGCACACCCTCTAGATTTTCCTTTGCCCAGCATAGGCGGTCAAACAGGTGTGTGCCTTTGAACTTTGGTGTCTGCATTATGCGAGGTCTCCCATTGTGCTTGTATTGCCAATCGCAGGGTCTCTTGGATTACCATCTGGCGAAAAATTCAATACTCTAAAAGAACCTGTGGCATTACTGTATGGCATAGCACCAGTTCCATTGTTATTAGCAGCACTGCCATCCACCTCTTTAGATGTTGCATTACAAGCAAAATTTGAATTATTCATTGAGGACGAAAAAGCAAATGTGTAATCGCCTGTTCCATTATCTGCAATGCTTGCTGTGTTAAAACTGTCACTAATTGCTGCGGTTCCTGTTCCATTGTAGCGCACCCACGCCTTCGCACTACCATTCACAACGTATTCTGTTGATAGGCTACCTGCGGTGCTGTGTTCCAGCGTATCTGCTATAATTTTTCCAGCCATTATGCGAGGTCTCCGTGTACTACGCTGTTCATCTGTTTAGTGTCGTTGTTAGCACCGTTATAATTACTGTTTATTAGTGACACTCCACTTGTAGAATCTGGGGTTGCATCAGTTCTATCTGTGTTAGATTGTATGTAATCATTTTTCCCACCCATACTAGAAACGCAAAAAGAATCATTGTTCATATTGTTAGTGAACGTGTAAGAACCTACTGCAGTGGTGTCATCCGACACACTGGCTACGTTAAAACTATCCGTAGCAAGCCCATCTGTTTGATTTAATTTTACCCACGCCTTCGCCAGACCCTGCTGCAACTGCATAGTCGCCGCACCGCCTTCACTTGTCACTGTGATGTCACCAGCAGTGGTCTTGCCGGTGAGGGTGTCTACTTTTATCTCACTCATGTTGCTAGGTCTCCATGAACTACTGCCCATATCCAATTAGGGTCAATATATGCGCTTCCAGTTTCGTTATATGCCGCCACATCAAAAGCAGATGACGTTGGGTCTGAATGACCGTTATTACCACCATTGACAAATGTTCTTACCGTAGTGGTGTTTCTTTGGTTTACCGTCATCGCATAATCAACATTAGACATATTGTTGGACAAGTTTACGGTCTGACCGCCATTTGCTATGTCTAAAATACTTGCTACATTAAAACTGTCCCGCACTCCCGTTGTGCTTGCGGGGTCTGTTGTGCCAGTGGCGTCCATATTCACCCAAGACTTGGCCGCACTCTGCTTGGTCAACGTGACAGGACTTGTGCCATCACTGGCAGTGATTGTGTCTACTCTTAACTCACTCATGCTATCACCAGATTACCATTTACTGTAACGGTAACTCCTGTCGCTAGGGTTAGAGGGCCAGCGCATAGGGCGTTGGTGTTAGCTACTACTGTGACGCTAGTGTTTAACTCACTCTCATGTACACGAAAGATATCTGCCGTACCGCCACCACTGTCACCAAGGAAGCTACCACCACCTAGTACAAGGTTGGGGTCTAGCTTGGCTGCTGTAATAGAACCATCAGGGGGTACAGTAGCTTGTAGTGCTAGTGCGTTATAGACCACATAGATGTCGTCAGAGGCCACTACAGAACCTGTTAGGGTAACTGTAGTCCCTGCTGCTGAGTAAGCCTCAGTAGGCTCCTGACGGACGTTATTGATGTATAGGTCAATAGCCTCTGAACTAGCTACAGCATGAGACAGTGTTAGTGTCGTACCTGTAGCACCTGTTAGGTCTTGCTTAGGGGGAGTCTTACTAAAGCCTTGTGCTTGTTGATTACCAATGTAACCCATAGTTCTCTCCCTTATGTACTGATGTCATCAACGGCAGATACCCAACAATCCAAAGATGCTGCTGTGTCTGACTTAATCCACAGTCTGTCACCACTGCTAACCACTACCTTTGCGCCACCATCAAGTAGCTGTAGTGCGCCGCCAGCAGCAATAGGTGCGCCTTTGATGAGGTACACATCCGCTGTGCCATCGTTAATGTAAGCATCTACTGTGATTGCGTTAGCAGATGTATTAGTCATGTGGATACCTACAATGGTATCGTAACTGTCAAAGTTTGCCCCATCAGGAATGTCAGCGGCAGAAGTGCCTACGCCCTGTAGGGTATATCGTCTAAAGTTTTGTGCCATAATTTATCCTTTATAGGGCGATTGCCATTGCGATAGAGAAACCGTTAGAAGCAAATCCAGCAGTACTAGCTGCTACATCTTCCCAAGCTGTACCATTCCATACACGCATGATTGTATTGACGCTGTTGTAGTATAAAGCACCAGTAACTAGAGCATTGCCATCATTGTCTAGTGCAGGGTCTGAGGACTTAGCACCAAGGTACTTATCATCCACGGCATCTGCGGAGGCTGCTGCAAGTTCGGCATAGTACTTAGCTGAGTAATTAGTGCCATCTACTGTGGTGTTTACATCGTAACTAGCACCACCACCAAGTGACCACTGTTTGGCTGAACCCAGTGTGTTACCAGCCTGTGAACCAATAGCGTACTCTTTAGCTGAGTACTCTGTACCATCTACAGTAGTTGTAGTCTTAGTTGCCCACTCCTGAGATGCACCAGCACCTGCTGTGTTGGTAACACCTGTGCCACCTGTAGACCAAGCCTTAGAAGAATAGCCTGTACTATCTACAATACCTGTGGTTTCTTCAGCCCACTCCTGTGACAGAGTAGCTGAAGCAGAGGCATTAGAAGCCTGTGTGGTAGCTGTAGCAGCATTAGTCGCAGCGTTCTGGATGTCTGTGATGTTTGCAGCGTTAGTATTGATAGATGCAATACTACCAGCGTTAGTATTAACACTTGCTATATTAGTAGATACTACTCCAATGTCTGTAGCATCAGCGGCTACAGCCGTAATATCACTAGAAATACCAGCGGCAGTTGTTACATCACTAGAAATACTAGCCACTGTAGTTAAGTTAGCTTTATCTGTAGGTGATAACCAAGTGTTCTCTAAGTAGTCTTTAGTAGCTACATCCTGAGCGTTGGTTGGATTACCTACATTCTTAATAGGTTTGTTCTGAGCGTTCCACTTATCATCTACGTCTACAGTGATGGACTCATTGGCTTTATCAATAGCTTCCTGAGAACCAAAGAACACTTGGTCAATAGCTGTATCTAGAGCAATCTCAGTCAGTACTGCACCGTCTGCAAAGTCTACAGCTTTTGTAGTCAAGTTAGTGTTACGCTGAATACGCACATTACTTCCTGCTACTACAGCAGGAGAGAATGTAAGCGTAGTAGAGTCAGGTGCAGAGAAGGCAACAACATAAGTGTTACCCCCTACTGCTGTACCTGTAGAAGCGTTGTTCTGAAATACCACTACCCCATCTACGTAGGCAGTAATATCTACCGCTTCTAGATAGGAGAATGGAAATGAAAAACTGCTTTGCGGAGCCGCAATGTTTGTGTACAGTTGTACAGAGTTACTCATTTAATTACTCCCTTGGGAAAATATCCCCTTAATTCTATCCTCAATGGCTAACTGATTACCCTTCATCCACTCTTGACCTTCTTTACTCTTAGCTGCTTCTCCTGCAACTTTGTTGTTAGTCCAGAAGGCTGTAGCAAGGCGAGGGTTAAAAGCTCCCTTGACATCTACTAGAAAACCCTTGGAGTCAAAGATACCACTAGCAGCATTAGCTGCATAGGGGTCTTTACCTACCGTTACATCCCAAGCTATATTACGATAGGCTGTAATTGTTTGGTTGATGTAGTCAGCACGAGAACCAGTATACACTTTATCTCCAATACGGAAGTTCCCTGTAGCCTGTCCTTCAAACCGTGGGTCTGATACAACAGCAGTCAAGGCTTCTCTAAGTGTTTTCATGTCACCCTTACCAGTAAAGTCTAGTGGAACCTTACCAGAAAACTCTAGCCACATATCATAGGCTGTCTGACGTACACGCTTAGGGTTCAAAGGTTTACCCTGAAAGTCATTACTAAAAGCCCTATCAGTTAAGTCTATACCAGCTTTATTCTTAGAAGGCATGGGGATGTTGAAGGGTGTTCCAGCATCAGCAGCTTGTTTAAACGCCAGTGCAATAGGATCATCCTTCTCAACAGTGTGTCCAATAGGAGATGCAAAGTCTATTCCCCAGAACTCTGGGACTAGTTTTTGTTCACCTAAGATGTTACGAACAGGGTCTAAGTCTTTGGATAATCCAGGAATTGTCTTCTTATAGGCTTCACTTAGTTCATAGATTTTTCTTAGTCTAGGATCACCATTCATTGACTTTAGGAAACCAGAGAATGGTACTAAGGCTGCAATACGACTACCTGCGTAGGATGTTCCATAACGCTCAGGGTCTTCTATGGCGTTCATAAAATCACCTAAGCCCTGCATAAAGGTTTTATCTCTAGCGAACTCAGACAGAACCATAGTAGTAGCTATCGCTAACTCATCTGCTTCTTTACTAGCACCATACTTATTCAACTCATAGATAGAAGCCATGATAGTCATAAGATCACTAGCTGGTGATAGTCTGGATACCTCTAGGTATTCTTCACCATCATAAACAGCGTTGCGTCTATAGCCATACATATCTTCCATAGCTTTGATTTGATCTACGCTAAGGCCAGAACCAGTGCCTGTGATAGCACCCTGCTCTGCTAGTCCATAGAAGTAGTAAGCAAGTCCAGAGCCTACTGATGCACGTGCAATAGCCTCACTCTGAGCCTGTCCACCCTGCATCATGTCTCTACGCCATCTACCGGATAGCGGAGCTAGTGGGCTTCTCTGTAGTGTATAAGACGCAATGTTAAGTGGGGTACGGATAAACGGATTGATTTGTCTTAGGATAGGGAAGTCTGTAACAGCCTTGCTCACACCCTGAGACAATCTCTCGTTAATACTTTTACCACCCAAGCCTTGAGTAAATGTAGCAGTACGTGCATACTCAATAGCACTGTCTGCTACTACATTCTCACTAGTAGTAGCTTTAGCAATAGATGCTTTAAGCTGTGCTTCTACGGCGTTGTTTAGTTCCTGCTCTACATAATCAGATAACTCAGTACCACGTTTACCTAAAGCTTTACCGTCAGCCATAGCTTCTGCATATGCAAAAGCACGGAAGTTAAGTTGTTTAAAGAACTCATCTTCTGCTGCCAAGGCACGAGTAGGTAGTCTTATAACTGAACCCAAAGCCCAGTTTGGTATAGCACCCTCTTGTAAACCTTCCTCAAGAATAGAACGATCTATATCTAATTGGGTCTGTCCTTTTTTAAGAGCTTGAAAACCACCCTTAACAGCTTGCCAAGCATTTAAACCCATACCTTGATACATATACAAAGCCTTCATGGCTTCTTTCTTATCAAGGCGCATGGTTGCACCAGCTAGTTTTTCTAGTGGCATAGTAGCCATAGTAAAGGTGTTAGAGCCGATGTTTACCAAGTGTGTCTTTAGTCCAGATAGGATAGAGTTAATGAATAACTCGTTTACAATGGCAACGCTCTTGGCTCCACCCTTCTGGATGTCAAAGGCATACTTAGCCATGTTAGCCATGAACTTCTGTCTACCCCTAAGATTACCCTGCAAGGCTGTACCAGCTTCAATAGCAGTGTTAAGAGTATTTACGTTCCATCCGTCTACGACTTTAGAGAACTCTAGCATACGTCCAGCTTCTGAGAAGCCACCACGAGCTACGTTAACAATGCCTACAACATTCTTAAAGGCTGTTTTTAATTCTTCTTCAGTAGCCTGTCCTGTTTGAAACTTAGTAGCTACCTTAGAAAACTCTACATCAGCTACGTTAACCATCTCTGTAGCACGTACTAGAGTGCGCCGTGCGCGAACTACGTCACCACCAAAACGTTCAATCCAGTTAGATACTCCTAGAGTAACGTTGTCACTGTAGGGTGCTAAGTACTTTCCAATATCCCTACGAGCAGCCTGTTGCATAGCTTCGTTGGTTAGTTGGATACCTCCACCCTTGGCCTGTAGGTCTTCTAACTGTGCATCATCTAATGCTGCTACAGCTTCATCTCTACCTGCCTTACGTGTTTGAGTACGTGCTGCTCCTGTTAGTGGGACTGCTTCGGCATACTTAGCAGCAATCTCTGAGTTAGCTTCTACCCAAGACTTAAGAGATTGTTCTATCTCGTTACTCATCTGTGGAGCTAAAGCGGATGCTTCTTCTGCTGCTTCCTGTACTAGTCTATCTGTTTCTTCAAAGTTATTACGATTAGCTCGTAGTGCTTTGAGACCAGCTACAAAGGGTAGGAACAACGCCTCCGTCATTACACCTTCAGTGGCTTGCTTAAGAACTGCTAGTGCTGCCGCATCATCTGGATCAGCAGCAAGGAAAGCTGTTACAGGGTTTTCTAGTGCTGGATAGTCTTCGATAATATTAGACAGACGGTCTTCATACTTATCAAAAGCAATGACTTCAGCTATTGCACCCTCACCAGCTAGTTTAGAAACTTTACCTGCTGTAGTTGTAGGGGTTGGTAATAGCTTCATCATTCTATTAGCTGGCAACCAGCCAGCAGCAAACTGTGTTAGTGATGAAGATATGTTACCTGAAATAGTTTGCAAACCATCAGTTAGTTTAGTAGTGGTAACACGTTCCTTAACAAAATCATTAAAGGCTGGATCACCTCTTTCTAATCCTGCTTCCTTAGCTTCTTTGATAGCCTGTGCTGCTCTGTAGTATACTAGTTCTCCACTCTCGTTTACCCCTAGTGTTCCTAAGTCAGCTACGTTCTCATTGAGCCAGTCACCTACTTCATTCACACCACCAAATGTTAGTGTGTCTGCTGTCTGAACTAACTCGTTAATACCTTTAGTTGCTCCTGTAGCCACACCCTCAAGAGTATCTTTTAGCATCCCATCGCTTTGTGGTTCATCCGCAGATGTAGGGACAGGCTGGGTAGGCACAGCATCCGCAGATACTGGAATATCAGGTTCAGCCATTTAAGACTCCTATATTATTTATGTTAGCCACCTAAGGCTGGTACAAGAGGTTGTTGAGGGGCAGTGTCTATAATCTCTTGTTTAGAGACAAGGAATAGTTGTTTTACTGCATCACGCTTTTGTATATTATTGAACCCTTGGTACTCATCCGTGTAGTACAAATCTACAAAAGCCTCAAAGAAATCTGTTAGTACTTGGTTTCTAGGATCAGCAACAGGGAATGGATTAAATCCTGTAGATGGGTCTACCCCACCTAGCTGTCTAAAGTAAGTGCTGTAGTACTTATCTGTTGTAAAGTCTTTAAGAGCAGGGTCTTTAATCTCTTTAATCTTGTCAGCTTGCTGCCACAGAGTATTAAATACGGTAGGGTTATTCTTCAACCTACCTGATACCTGCCATCCAGTAATAATGTCACGAGCCTGTTGAGTAGTTGTAGCAGTAGCTAGTTCTATTCTCATAGCTACAATGTCTTGGCTGTCTACTTCTTCTACTTTACCCTGAAAGAAGGCTTGGTTTTTACTGTGATATGAGATTAGCTCTGGAAAGTAAACTCTAGCTTCTTCTAATTGCTTAGGTGTAAGGATATCCTCTAGTGGAGCTTCAGCGTTCTCTTGTAGCTTCTGTTGGATAATATTCTGTACGCTATCTGTTACTAGTGTTTTTGTTTGAGTATACAGTTTATACTCTTGATCCTGTTCCTTTAATCTCTTAGCCTCAATAGAAGCCCTAGCTTTACCAATAGCCATCTGAGCTTCCTGCGTATTACCCAAGAAACTACCCTTAGTGGTTTCAATACCATAGGCTAGGTTTAGTACAGAGTTACGCTCAGAGTAACTTAGATCAGGGTCTTCTGTAGCATATGCAATAATAGTATCTAGGGTAATAGTGTTAGCTGTTTTATTACTAAAGTTGTACCCAAGCTTACTATCATTCTGGCTCATTTTAATGTGAGAGGCAAACCCCTGTGCATCTAGACTACCTGCTATTACTGCGTCAATCTTGGAAGAGATGTCTACTTTAAAATTACTAGTCTGATTTTCTACTAAATTCTTGACAGCAGCGGCTTGATGGGCTGAGTCTATGTTCGATGTATATGTACGGAACATATCAGAGAAGCCAGTGACAACCCCTGCTTGGCTGAAGAGGTCTTTGTTGTCTATAACAAACCTAGCTCTTTGAGCTTCTTCCCAAGTATTAAAGGCTGTAGCATCATCACTCTCACCAAGACCTGATGTAGCATACCCCTGCTTTAGTGCTGCTCCGTACTGACGAGCTAGGCGTTTACCCATATGCTCACCAGCTAGAACCTGTGAGGGAGCCATGAAGTCTTGGTATTTACCTGATGTAAAGTCTTGCACAAAACCATCAGGGTCTGATAGAAAAGCCTTATCAATAACTGTAGCTTCTTGGGCTGCTTTAACCTTACGGTTGGACTCTGCCATTTTACCAAGGGCAGGGCTAATAGTAGAGAGAGCATCTAGCAGTGCTGATGCCCCTTCTTTCTTAGCTGGTGGACGATAAGATACAAAGGTATCTACAGGTCTGGCTACAGGTTGATTAGACGTAATCGTCTGCATCCCTGCTACCTGACTTCTTTTAGATGGTGTAGCCATTTGTATCTCCTGTTATCCTACAGCTAAATCTGACCATGTAGTACCACCGCCAATAGATGAATAATTACCAAGGGCACTAGAAGCACCCTTAATCATGTAAGAACCTAGGCTTGGCTTAGCTGGGTCTACAATACTTGCTAAGCGTCCCTCAAGCTGTGCTTGGATGCCCAAGGCATCTACATTAGCCTGTTGGTTTACATAGCTTGCCTGAGTAGAAATCTTTGAAGCATTACGCAGTCTATCAGCCACCCTATCAGATAGAGCCATGTGAATAGACCGTCCAATAATGTTGTCTTCACCTGCTGCTGTCTTAAACGACTCAGCATTTTCAATACCCTTAATTAAGTTGTCAAACTTTTCGTCTGCTAGTTTAGCTTGTTCTTGTTCGTTTCTTAACTGTGTCTGACTTATCTGTAAGTCTCTTGATCTAATAGCACTAACACGTGATCTATTATTAGCGTCTACCGCTGCTACATAGTTCTCGTTAGCCTCGTTGTATTCCATTACGGAACCCGCCATGCTTAACGCTGCGGAAGCTGCTGCTGGGCCACACATTATTTAATCCTCACAAATTCATAAAAGGGAGCTTTACCTACTCCGTATTCTAGCTCACGTAGAAAACTAAAGCCTAAAAACTTTAACCAGTTAATAGCTAGTTTGTTCTCTACGTGAACATAGTTTACGAGTATATTTCTCTTATTGTTAGCTTCAACTACCCAGTCACGACTACCTCGTAAGAACTGAATATAATACTTGTCCAGCTTACCTGTAGTAAGCATCCAAGGACTGCCCATGAACTCATCCATGAAACTAAGACCAAACATTCCCAGTAGTTCTCCACTAGGAGAGACAATAGTATTAGCCTCATGAGACTCCCTACAAGCCCTCTG
>Ga0181601_10005998_pt1 | contig 10090 bp, 9 predicted proteins | sample 041ome_8_FD_133020 | JGI IMG/M metagenome (GOLD analysis project Ga0181601, IMG submission 133020) | Coastal salt marsh microbial communities from the Groves Creek Marsh, Skidaway Island, Georgia - 041407BS metaG (megahit assembly) | ecosystem: Environmental > Aquatic > Marine > Intertidal zone... | reverse complement strand
GCACAAGGTGCAACTCTGCAAATTATCACATTGTCGAGAACATGTTCCCGACGGTCCGCGCCGCACATCGCAAAGAGCGTGCTCTTCTGATCAACACTAAGCGCACAATCGATGCTATAAACGCTGTAGTGGTAGAACCTTACACGCGGTTCCATGCCAATTTCCCTGTCGTGCTCATGCAGGTCGAACATCCCTATAGGAGTATGTGCCACTCCAGAAAGTAGACTGACATAATCTTGATCGACGACAAAGTACATCAATCTGGCCGTCACCTCGTCGAGCGGTTTGCATAGTAATCCATATTTGTACTCGCGCGCAAGTTGAGAAGACAGAGTAGGAAACGCGCATATCGCATCGGCGCCTTGATGATGATTTGTCGCGGTAGATGCTTGCCGGTACGCGTCTTCTCTGTATGTCACGAAAGGTCCCTTATCATCTACGAGAAGCCTTTCACAGCCCTCTTTCACCAAAAGTTCATGAAACCTCCATTTCTTCACCTCCATGTCCTCATGCGCGTCCAGCGCCTCCGAATCGGTGTCAGACAAGCCGATGCCGTCGTCGTTGTCCTGGATTTCTAATTCTGTGAAATCTAGGACCGAACTATCCACGAAATCCATGAAAAACTCATTCGGCGTTTCCAGCACCGCTTGGATTAACTCTTCCGGCGGTACATTTTGTTGCGTGAGCGCCATAAATCGTTCTTCGCCCAGATGCGCACATAAAATACGCGACAACAAGTGCGCATGAATGAAGCAATATGTCACTCTTGGATGCTCTCTGGACATTAACGCCAAAGAGACAGCGCCACACGCGCCCTCCATCACTTCTCTGGCCAACTCTTGATGAAAATCTCTCGTCGACGTTTCGTGAACCAGAAGGGCGACGCACAACTCGAAGGAAAGTTCAGGGCCATTCCTCTTTTCATAAAGCAACGCAATCAAATCTTCAAGGTACGCGAGACTTCCTTCTTCGTACGTGATCCCAATCGAACGCAACGCTCGCACGCGATTTTCGCACATGGGTCGCCACGTGATACGCGAAGACGTCAGCACGTTCATCGCGGCGGTCAAACTCTCCACCGTCACTTCTACTTCCACCTCGCCGACATCCATCTCGCTCTCGCTCTCGCTCTCGCTCTCGCTCTCATCGTCCGAGTCCGTCTCTTCATCGTCGTCGTCGTCGTCATCGGAAGACGTTTCTTCGTCAGAGTTATCCACCGAAAAGTCCTCCTCTTCCTCGACGAGTCTTCGCTCTCTCGCGTTCAACGGCGCCGCGTCGTCGTCGTCGTCGTCGTCGTCGTCGTCGTCGTCGTCCTCAGACGATTCCTCGTCCCCGCGTCGTCGTCGTCGTCGTCGTCGCATCCTAACTCTCCGCGGTATCGCGTCGCGTCGGCGAGTGTCGTCGTCGTCGTCGTCGTCAGGCATGCAGGTTGCGTTCGTTGTAACACAACGACTCGACGAATCCTCACTCTCGAACGCGCGCGTCGACGCCGCGGATGCCTCCCGCGACTTCGACGACGCCCCTGGCGTCACCGGAAGCGCTGAATCGTCTGTCCTCGGACGTCGCCCGCGCGTGCGACCCGTCGACGTCGGACGACGGCGCCCTGGATGAGTACGCCGAAGCCTTGGCGAACACGACGGAAGTGTTGCTCGCGCGACTCGACGAGTGCGAACGCGCGACGACGAGGGCGAGAGACGAGGGCGAGGGCGGGCGGAGAGAGTCGTCCGAGGCGTTGGCGCGCGTCGTGGCGAACGCGCGACGGGACTACGCGTTCGTGGATTCGATCGAGGACGCGCTGAGATCGATCGAAAACGCGCTGACGTCGTTGGAGCGAATGATCGAGTCGTGCGAGCGGTCGAGAGACGGCGAGGCGAGAGACGCGGCGTACGACGCGATATCTGGATCGATGAAATCGTTATTCGCGAAAGTGGCCAACGTGTCGGAGACGTGGGCGATGGCGACCGGGGAGCGCGGGGGACAACCGGCGTCGCCGACGTCGCCCGGCGCCCCGGGCGAGTATTACTTTGGCGAAGAGGATGAAGAAAAGGACCACGCGTCGGCGTCGGCGTCCTCGTACGGGGTCAAGGAGAAACTCGGGGACGTATTGAACGACGCCAAAGGCGCGAGCGCGGCGGCGATATCCAACGTCACCGCGGGGGCGAATAAATTTGTCGGTTCGCTCGCCGACGGGTTCTCTCGCGTGCGCTTCGGGGCGCTTCGGAGCGGCGGCGACGGGGAGAAACCGACGACGAATCGAGACGCGGCAAAGGAACGCGGTGGCGAGTGATTGTTGTGACTGTAATATATATACCCCCCGAGCCGGTGGGGATGATCGTACACGATGAATTACGTATTAAATAGTCTCACTCTGGAAGCGCGCGGTCGCGAAACGGATCCCAGAGCCCGCTTCGCGTCCTCTCCGCCATTCTCAAAAACTCCTTCCTCTCCTTGACGCTCAGACCCATCGACTTTAACTTTTCCGTCTTCACCCTCATCGCGTACTCCCAATCGTTTTTCAGCGCCTCGGCGTGTTTCTCATCGACCCTCACCGCGCGTAAGAACGCCTTCACCTTGTCCGCGTCTCGACCACCGCTCTCGCTCGTCGTCGTCTCGGCAGCGGCATCGCTCGTTTCTTCCGTTGAAAACGCCGCGCGATGGGTAAACCCGACGGGTAAAGACGACGAGAACGAAGAAGACTTGGACGCGGTGAACGCTCGAGAGGCGAGTCGAGGCAACATGGCCGACGTCGCCCGCCTCTTCGTCGTCCGACGCAGAGTGAGGTTTGCTCCGTCGTCGCGACTCGAGCGGTTTTAATTTTTGATTCTCGATTCTGTTTTACAACGTCTTCTGTCTGTTTCCGGTGTTTCCAGGAGAGACCGCACTAAAAATTAAGCCTTGTGTCTGTCGCGACGACGACGCTTTCGATGCTTGTGCTTGTTCATAGCCTTTTTCCGCTTGCGCTTGACGGAAGCCATTTGGAAGCCGCCGACGCCCGGGTCGAACGCGACGAGCCCGCGCTCCATCTCGCGTTCCATCGCGAGCTCGATTCGGCGAAGTTTTGCGATGAGCGCACCGACGGTGAGAGCTCTGGGAACGCGGCGATCGTCGTCTACGAACCCGCGGGAGAAACCGACGTCGACGAGGACGCCGCCGCGGGCGGAGGACTGTCTGGCGGCGTTCGCCTGCGCGGACGACGTCGAAGACGAAGAAGACGCCGAAGTGGACGGTTCAGAGACCGCCTTCACGGCGGATGACGGATTCGGTTTCGTTTTCGTCGTCGTCGTCGTCGTCGTCGTCGTCGTCGCCCCCGCGGCGAACCCTCGAGACCATGTCAAAGCCGACGTCGCCCGAACGCTCGGTAAAACCCGCGACTCGTATCCGCTCTTCGCGATCGACACCGACGTCGTCGTCGTCGTCGACGACGCCGCGCGCGCCCATCCACCACCACCACCACTACCCATCGACGCCACCGCCCCGCGTCCTCGCTTCGCCGCGTTTCTCCCGCACCGACTCAACATCGCGGACGTCTCTCGCGCCTACTCCTCCTCTTCACAAGATCGATCGATCGACGTCGTCGTCCGAGTCGTCGTCGTTCGCTTCGACGCGCGCGTGACGGACGGACGGACGAACAAACGGACGGACGGACGAAACCCCGATCCGAACGAGAGGTCGCGTCGCGTCGCCCGAACTCGGCGTCGCGCGATGTCGCTCGCGCGCGTCCCGTGCCCAGCCCCAGGGCCGTGTGTCCATGGACCCAACACATACTTAAACCCTAAACCCTCTATATATATACATCTCAAAACGCGCCTCGCGCCCGTCGTTTTGAACCGCGACGATCGATCCGCCGCACACGCGCGCGCGCCGCCACCGGTGGACCCCCGCGCCCGTTCGCGAATCCATCGATCGTCGCGCGTCGTCCCGCGACGCCCGTCTCCGTCTCCGTCTCGTTCCACGCGGCCGGCCGGCGTCGCGCCGATCGACGTCGAGTTTGAGTTTGAGTGAAAAAGATGCCGAGTCACTCGGTGTCGTCCGCGGCGTCGGCGGCGTCGGCGCTCGCGTCGCGCCGGTCGTCGTCGATCGCCGGGAGCGCGAGACGGTTGACGACGACGACGACGACGTGCCGTAGATCTGTCGGAAGGCACCACCGCGGTCGGGACGTGACCCGGGCGTGCGGGATCATCGGCGTGTTGACTCGACCGAACGAAAACAAGCCCGCGAACGGGGTGGCGGCTGAGCTCTACGAAGGGTTGCTCATGCTCCAACACCGCGGGCAAGACTCCGCGGGCATGGTGACGTACGACGGGAACCGATTCAAGGAGAAGAAGGATAACGGACTCGTCAAGGATGTGTTCGATAAGAGCGCGATGAAATACTTGGATGGACACATCGGGATGGGGCACGTGCGGTACCCGACTGCGGGGGGGCTGAGCGCGACGGAGGCGCAACCGTTTTTTGTGAATCAACCGCTGGGGATTTACATGATTCATAACGGAAACTTGACGAACGCGGATCAGCTTCGGGAAGAGGAGCTGAATAACCGTCACTTGAGAACGGGGAGCGATTCGGAGGTTTTGCTCAACGTTTTCGCCGAGGATTTGAGCAAGGAAATTTCCGCCAATCCGGACAAGGATAGCGATAAGCAACTCTTTGACGCCGTGACCAAGACGATGGGTAAGGTGCAAGGGGCGTACTCTATCATTTCTCTCATTAACGGTCAAGGGATGTTTGCGTTTCGCGATCCGAACGGCATTCGTCCGCTCGTTTTGGGACAACGCCAAAACGCCGACGGCGAGGACGAGTGGTGCGTGGCGAGCGAAGACGCCGCTTTTGGACCCCTCGGTTTTACCACGGTGCGCGATGTCAACCCGGGTGAGGCCATTCTCATCACAGATGAGGGCAAGATGATCTCTCGACAGTGCGTCAAGGGTTCCATCTCTCCGTGCATCTTTGAGTACATTTACCTCGCTCGCCCGGATTCTCAAATCAACGGCATCTCTGTCTACGAGTTCCAGCTCGAACTCGGCCGTCGTTTGGCTAAGCGCATCAGCGAACGCGGCTGGGAGATTGACACCGTCGTCCCGGTTCCGGATGGCTCTCGTCCGAGCGCCATTGAGGTGGCTTCGGCGCTCGACTTGCCGTACCGCGAAGGTTTGGTGAAGAACCGCTACGTCGGTCGCACCTTCATCATGCCGGATCAGCGCACGCGCGAACTCTCCGTTCGTCGCAAGCTCAACGCCATGCGCTCCGTGTTCAACGGTAAGCGAGTTCTTCTCATCGATGACTCGATCGTTCGCGGTACGACGATGAACCAAATTGTCCAAATGTGCCGATCCGCCGGCGCCGTCAAGGTGTACCTCGCCTCTGCGGCGCCGCCGGTCCGCTACCCGAACGTCTACGGCGTCGACATGCCGTCGAGAAAGGAGTTTGTCGCGGACAGAAAGACGGAGGAAGAAGTCTGCGCGACTCTCGGCGCGGACGGTTTAATTTACCAAACTGTCGAAGATTTGTTGCAAGCGGGCTTGGGCATGAACGCTCAAATTCCGCGCTTTGACGCGTCGTGCTTTGACGGCGACTACGTCACCGGCGACATTGATGAGAAGTACCTCGACGCGCTCGAACTCGCCGGTCGGGGTAAAGGCAAGTCGGGCGTGAGCAAGGCTACGCCGGCGCGTTAAATTCTTTCGACGCGCTTCGCACTGACTGATTGACTCTCCCTCTCTCCCTCTCTCCCTCTGCGAAGAAGAACGAGCGAAAAAGCAAAAAAAAATTTCGTGTGGCGACGCAAGCATTTGGACTTTATTATTACTACCGTAAACACTTTTTGTGTTGTCGTCGATTCACGTGTAAAAGAATTACTCACTTCGTTTCACTCACGCGCACGCAATCACGCGAGCGGAAGCCTCTTGAGAATATCCTCCGCCCCGCTCGTCTCGTACTTGTCGCCCGCCTCCATGGCGAGGTACTCCACGACTCCGTCGCGAACAATCATCGCAAACCTCCGACTCCGAATCCCCATCCCTTGCGCGCTCAGATCTAAATCCGTTCCCATCGCGCGCGCCAAGTGCGCGCTTCCATCCGCGAGCAATCGCACGCCCGCCTTTCTCGCTCCCGCCGATTCGCCCCACGCGTTCATGACAAAGGCGTCGTTGACGCTCACGCACATGATGGCGTCCACCCCTCTCGCCCGCATCTCATCCGCTCTCGACACGTACCCGGGTAAATGTTTCGTCGAACACGTCGGGGTAAACGCCCCGGGCACCGCGAACACCACCGTCGTCTTCCCGCGCGTCAATTCACCCATCGTCGCCGTCACCAGCGACCCGTCTTCGTCAAAGTATCGAACCTCGACATCCTCTGGAACGCGTTCACCGATCGTTATCGGCGGTCTGTTCGCCCCGCGTCTCGCCACCGTCGCCCCGCGTCGTCGTTCGCGTCCACCGCGCATCGTTCGTCCCGTCGTCGACGCCGTTCCTCGCGCGCCGACGTTTCGACAGCCGGCGGCGGCGGCGGCGGTCACGACGGCGGTACTTTTTGACTTCTTCATCGTCATCGTCATCGTCGTCGTCGACATCGACGTCCCGCATCGCGCGGGCGTCGGCATCATCCTCGTCGTCGTCGCGAACACCATCGTCGCGTCCATTCGGTTAAACGGTCGGGGGAAACGCGGCGTACGCGCGAGGCGACGCGCGTCGTCGTTTAAGGTGTATACGCACCCATCCACAGCGCGCTCAAAGACGATCCGATCCGAACCGACCCGACGACTTTAGAGCCCGACGCGAACGACGATCGAGATGCGGACGGACGCGATGGTGATCGCAACGGTCGGGTTCGCCGCGCTCGCGCACGCGGGAACGTCCACGTCGACGTCCACGTCGACGGCGGCGGGAGAGTTTGGAATCGGATGGGGCGCGACGTTGGAAGTGTTGGTCGGGTTCGCGGCGTGCGTGTACGCGGCGATGCGGGGGAGCGAGAGGTTCAGACCGCTTCGGGTGGAGCGAGGGGAGGCGAAGAGACCGTACGATGGGGTGGTTTCGGATTTCGACGCGCGCGGACGAGGGGGGCGAGGGGCGGCGGCGAGGGCGTTCGCGAGCAGAGCGAGCGAGTGAAATCCGTAGCGGCGCGCGCGATTGTTTGTTTGTTTGTTTGCTCGTCTCGTCGTCTTCTCTTCTTTGTATTAAAAATTCCAAATCGTGTGTAGTCGTTCGTAACGAACGAACGAACGAACGAACGAACAATTAATCGTATCGTTGCGTCCACCTAATCGAGCGAATCCGCGGCGTCGTCCATGGCTTCGTCATCCTTGGCGTCCGCGGCTTCGGCTTCTCCATCCGCCGCCGGTTGCTCAGAGCCGTCGTCCATGGGCTCCGGTTCCGCCGCCGGTTCCTCAACCTTGGGCTTGGGCTTTGGGCGGTTCAAGATTGGCGTCGCGTAGCGTTCGAGCGTCGCGCGCTTCTTCTCAATGTCCGCGCTCAACAACACGGCGGGTTGCGTCTTGGCGGTGGAGGCTTGCAACGCTTGCTTTTCATTCAACCAGCTCAAGGCGTCGTTGCACTCCTTGGTAATCTTCTCCAAGTCGGCGGCGTCGATGTGCGCGTGATCCTCGTCTCCACACATGGCTAAGAAACCGTTCGCGCTGTTGGTGAGAGCGGCAATCGCGGTGGGGCGTTCGGTCTCCTCTCTCTCGCGCGCGGCGATGGGTTCGCCGATGGCTTGAAGTTCCTCGAGCTTGGCAATGTACACGCCCTTGGATTCATCTTCGCCATCTTCGTACAACCCATCTGCGGTGGCGTTCAAGAGAGAACCAAAGCTCTCGCGAGTGGCGTCGTCGACGTACTCGGCGAGTCGATCGCTAATCGCCGAGCGCATGCTGTACACGTACGCTTCGACGGCGTTCTTGCGCTCCTTCGTCTCTTCCATCACCTTGTCTTGAAGCGCCATGTCGTACTCCTCGTTGGTGAAGCGTTCGAGCACCTCCTTCGGCAAACCGCCCACGTGACTCGTCACCGGCACGTCCGTCTTCTTCACCTTCTTCTTCGCCGGGGCCTTGTCCTCTTCCTTGGCTTCCTCCTTTGGTTCTTCCTTGGAATCAGTCTCCATGCCCTCGGCGCCATCCGCGGGGGCGTCCGCGCTGTCCTTCATCTCCGCCTCCGGAACAGCCGGAGCCTCCTCCTCGATTTCCTCAACCGTGTGCGCAGACTCGACGCTGACCAAGCCGTTCAAGTTGAGTCGAACCTTCACCTTGAGCTTTTGCTTGTCGCCATCCGCCGCCGGGGCAAAGGGTCCAACCTCAAAGGTGCCGACGCCGGGCTCCGTCGCCGGAGAGAGAAGCGTGCTTTCAGAGTACTTGGCCTGGATCGCAAACTTCTCCTTCTTGAAGAAAGTCATGAGCTTGGAGTTCGGTACGGCGTTGTTGCGCTCGAAAAGCTCCATCGTCTTGTTGCTACCGTCATCCGTCGCCCAAGAAACCTCCACCGGGAACGGGAAAGAATCGTGCACCTCAAACTCGCGCACGCGGAAGAGCGGCGAGAGCATGGCACCTTGGAGGGCGCAGCCGCGGGCTACGCACTCAGATGCGTTCAAGGTACGTCCCGGAACCTTACCAAAGAAAGTTTCGAGTCGGGACGAGATCGCCGGAACGCGAGACGCGTTACCGACGAGCTCCACAGAGGAAATGTCGTCGACGGTGAGGCCGGCCTCCTTGACGGCGGTCTCAATCGGACCCATCAAGCGAGCGATGGTGTCCGCGGCGAGCTCTTCCATCTTCTCCCGGGTCATCATGGATTGCACGTCAATGTCGTCCATGAGGCACTCGATGTTGAGCGGCGCCTCCGGGTTGGCGGACAAAATCTTCTTGAGCTTCTCGATGGCAATCTTGAGGCGAAGAGACGCGCGCGGGTTGGAGCGCACGTCAATCTTCTTCGTAGCCTTGAACTCTTCGCAAAAGTGGTCAAACATGACTTCGTCAAAGTTACGACCGCCCAAGTTGCGGTCGAAACCGGTGGAGAGAATCTTCAAGCCAGACTTGGTAAACTGAACGATGCACACTTGCATGGCGCTGTGTCCGACGTCGATAAACGCGACGTTGGTCGGTTGATCGGTAAACTCAGACGTCTTGAAGATGCCGTACGCGAGCGCGGTCGCCGTCGTTTCGTGCATCAAACGCAAGACGTTCAACCCACAGATGGACGCGGCGTCCAACATGCCGCGGCGTTGCGCGTCGGTGGCGTACACCGGCACGGAGATGACGCAGTCGCTACACTTGGTACCGTTATCGTTCTCCGCGATGCGCTTCAAGTCAGAGAGCACCATGGCAACGCATTGTTCCGTCGTAAACTCTCGGCTCGCCCCCATGTATTGCACGGTGAAGACAATCTCACCGTTCGGTCCCCGTTTCACCGGAAACGGCATGGCCGCGATGTCCGCCTGCACTTCCTCGTCGTCAAACTTCTTCCCGATCAATCGCTTCAACTGCGTCAGCGTATTCTTCGGTTGCATGTTAATCTTATCCCCAGCCGCGGATCCGATGAATCTCTGCGTTCGTCGCGCGCGTATCGATCGCTCGTCAGTCGTTTCGTTCCAGATCCCATCGCGAGTGAGTCGTCATAAAGGCGTTTTCCCTCTTCCTCGAGCGCGCGTCTTCCCTCTTCCTCTTCCGACCCGCACGCACCTGCTTTTCACCAAAGTTGAGCATGCTCGGCGTCTCCCGTTTGCTCTCATCGTTCAGCACCACGTCGATCCCTTTTCTTCGCGCCAACGCCACGACGTTATTCGCGTTTCCAAAGTCGATCCCGACCACGCTCATGACGACTCTTCTTCCGTCCTTCTTTTTCCTTCTCCTTCTCCTTCGCGGTCAACGCCCGGGACACAGAGGGTGATGACACGGATCCGGTGAGAGTCTGTGCGCTACTGTTTCTTCGCGCGACGACCGGTGAACGTTCGTGCGTGCTGCGCGCGCGTCTTCCTCCGTCGACGACGCGTCGGTGTTTGACGTCGTCCGAAGTCCCGACGGTCTTCATCAATCAATCAATCAATCGCCCGGCGGCTCGGCACATCCACTCCATCTTGTTCGTTTCGTTTCGTTTCGTTTCGT
>Ga0181601_10005987_pt1 | contig 10098 bp, 4 predicted proteins | sample 041ome_8_FD_133020 | JGI IMG/M metagenome (GOLD analysis project Ga0181601, IMG submission 133020) | Coastal salt marsh microbial communities from the Groves Creek Marsh, Skidaway Island, Georgia - 041407BS metaG (megahit assembly) | ecosystem: Environmental > Aquatic > Marine > Intertidal zone... | reverse complement strand
TTATTGAGAGGGAAAAGGGACACGTTAGTTGACGGGATGGCCAGAAGTGATCTCAGCGGAACGAGTGCATGGCGCGTCAGACGACGCGACGGTTTCGAGATCGCGAACGAAAAAACGAAAAAGAAAAACAGCATCCGACACGCGATCCCGCCGCCCCTGTCTTTTTCGCCCGCCGACAGAGTTTCGCCGGACACCTTTCGCGCGTCTCCGCGTCTCTCGGGGTTTCTTCGCCGGGGTTTGGGAGAGGCGATCGCCGCGATCCGTACCTGAGACGCGTCCGCCGAGCCGGTGTACTGCGCGATGGGGAGGACGGTGAGGTCGAGGCCGCCCGCTTTCGCGGCGATGACCGCCTTGACGGAGCCGTCGGCATCCCTGGTGTACAGCGTGAGCGCCTGCGCGGAGAGAAGCGGTGGGGGGTGAGCGAACACTCGCATCATTCATTGCGGGTCGCGAAACGGCGAGGCTCCGCGATGGGGCGCCCGGCGCGCGCTGAGGGGCGCTCAGGCGGCACCGCCGCGGGGTGCGCGTCGCGGGGAGAGTCGCGGAAGACGTACCATCGTGGTCTCGCGGTCGAGCCCTTGAAGGTCGAGCCGCCTCAGGCGCACGTTCGATGAGGAATGGCTCGCGGAAGGCACGCGGTCGACTTTATCGACTTCGGCGGCGAGAAGATCGCGCACGCCCGTGGTCGGGACTTTGGACCTTCTTTGATGGGTCAGAAAGCCGGGCGAAATCGATCGTCGGCTTTTTTTTTCTAGTCTGGGAAGACTCAAACAAGAAACCCGTTTGCGGCCTCGAAAGCCCGTCTTCCTCGCGCCTTCCCCGCACTCCCCGTCGCGGGACACGAGCGTCGAGCCGAGCACCCTCGAACGTCACCCTCTGCTCGGTCGTCTCGACCACCATGATCCCGACCGCGCGCGGGCGCGCGCGCGCTCGGTGCTCGCCCGTCGTCGCGCTCTTTCTCGCGTTTTTTTTCCTCGGCTGTTCCCTGCAAGGGCGCGCGCTCGGCTCGTCCGAGCGCGACGCGGAGACGGACGCGGACGCCGACACCCGGGCGCGCGGGAGCGGCGGCGCTTCCGGAGCACGCGCGGTCGCTCCCGCGCGCCTGCTGTCGTCCGTTTTCGACACCGACGCGGGCCTGCGCGTGGACCGATACGTCAAGCCCCTCGGCGCTCTGCGTCCGGGGGAGGTGCTCAACACCGACCCCACCTCGGACGCGGGCACGCTCGCGCGCCCGGTTTCGAACGAGACGGACCCGTCTCCCATGCTCGTGGCGCGCGTCTCCTTCGACCTCGTGCACGGCGAGACGCTGGAGCCCCTGCCACTGGACCGCCTGTACAACCACCACCTCGTGATCTTCTCCCGGCCGGAGCGCCGCGGAAAGAAAAAGCGCGCGAGCCCGCGCGCGCGCGGACTGGCGAGCCCCCGGGACGACCCGGCTGCCTCCGCCGCCGTCGCCGCGCTCGCCGCGAACCTGAGCGCCGCGAACCTGAGCGCCGTGCTCGCGCCGTGCGGCGTGGGCGCGTTCTTCGCGGGCGGCGGCGCGGAGTGGCGCGGCCTGCGCGACCGGGAGAACGCGAGAAGAGCTCGAAACCCGCGGGGCGACGCCGCCTGGTTCGGCGGCGCGCGCGCGTGGATCGACCCGCCGGCCGCCGCGTGGGGCGCCAACGTGCACGCGATCGACCTGCGCGGCGTGCGATCGGTCAGGGACAGCGTGCAGTGCAACTGCGCGGCGTACGCGGAGCGCACGCCGGGCACGCCGCAGCGCCGCGACCACACGCCGCGACGCGGGGGGGGCATCGAGTGCTGCGGCGACGGCGCGCGCGGGCCGCTTCGCGTGTCCACGACCGCCGCGACGAATTCGTCGGGAAACGAATCCCTCGCGCCGGTGGCGTTACTGTACGAGATCGCCTGGACGCCACTCCGGGACGCGCTCGCGTTTTTCGCGTCGTCTGCAGACGTCCGGAACGCGTTTCCCGAGACCATACAAACACTACGGCGAGGCGCGCCCATGACGGCGACGCTGATGGTGAGCTCGTCGCCGGACCTCGACGGCGCGAGCTGCGCCGGCGAGTACGACGCTCGGCCGTGCGCCGCCGCGTTCGCTTCGGAAGATTCGGAAACGGAGACGAACGACGGAAACGGAGACGAACGCCGAGATTCGCTCAAAACGAGGGAGGCTCGCGCGTGGCGCTCGAGGACCGACAGCGATGTAAAGCCGCCTTATCCGCGCGACCAGAAGTGCGCGGAGACGGACCCGATATCGGGCGAGAAGAGGAACGTCTCCGTGGCCACCTCGCACGCGTTCCGGCTCCCCCCGGGCGCCGCCCTGGACGTCTCGAGGATGGTCGGGCACCAGCACGTGGGGGGGCTGGGCGTGCGGCTCCTCAACGTCACGGGCAGGGAGAAGAAGTCCGACGATACCGACGATACCGAAGCCGTGCCTTACCTGGACGCGCCGCCGGTGTGCGTGTCCCTCCCGAGGTACGGGAAAACCAAAGGCGCGCCCGGCGACGAAGCCGGCTTCGTGGTGGAGATGTCCGAGTGCGTCTTCGACCCGCCGTTGCGCGTGACGCACGGCGAGGCGTTCGTCGTGCAGTCCGTGTACATAGCGGACGCGCGGAACCACACGCCCGCGGCGTTCCCGCCGCCGTACGAGGGCGTCATGGGGTACGTCACGCTCACGTTCACGGTCCCGCCCGGGTTCGAGGCGGGCGTCTTCTCGCGCTCGGGCGAGCGGAGGCTCTCAAGCAGTCTCCAGGCAGTCTCCAAAAACCGAAACGGAACAACGCCGAGCGCGTTCGGGACGTGCTTCGCGACGCCGTCGGAACGCGTTTCGTCTCAGAGCTCAATAGAGCTCCCGGAAAACGACGCGGCGCCCCCCGAGCCGGACGGGCATCGAGAGGCGCTCCTGACGCCCGAGGATTCCGACCCCGCGCTGCACATGGCGTGGCGGTTCGTCCCCGGCGCCGCGGCGGGCGACTCGCGCGTGGCCATCACGCTCACCTTGACGAAGACAGGTACTACAGATACTCCGGATTCTCCTCCCGGCCCGACATGGATGGCGCTGGGCGTCCACCGGCCCGGCGGCCACGGCATGCCCGGCGCGGACATGGTCGTGGCGAGCTCGGCGGACGGCGGCGCGACCTTCGCGTTCGAGGAGATGTACACGGACGCGTACGACGCGCCGAAGCCGCGCCGCTTCTACGGCGAGGCGGTTTCCGTGTTGCGACGCTCGGGGTGCGCGGTGACGGTGTCCTCGGACGCGACGGGTCCGGGTCCTCGGTCGCAGAGCGTCACGTTCGAGCGTCTGCTCGTCGCGCCGTCGGAGACCGTCGCGAACGTCACGCGGGGCCGCGCGACGGCCGTGGTGTGGGCATTCGGCGAGTTCGGGCGCGCGCGCATGGCGTACCACGCGCGGCGCGCGGGAACAGCCACGGTCACGTGGTGAAGAGCTATACGTCTCGTAGTGCACGAAAGAAAAGACGACTCGTACCGCATACGAGCGTCAGAGCGTATAGGATAGCTCCTCAAGACCGCGAAGCGGAGACGAGCGAGCGACGCGCGGTGAACACCGGTCGCGACGGTGAAGAGACCGAAACAAAGACGAGCTATGCATAGCTAGCTAGGCTAGCTAGAGCTTCCAGCAATAAAAGCTACTACGTACTACGAAGCGTCAGTTGGGAATCTCCCCCGTCGCGCGGACGTGCTCGAACACCGCGCGCAGCCCGACGCGCCGGTACGCCCCCAGCGCGACCCTCAGGCCGTTCCCGTACGTCTCGCTCGGGTCCGTGCGGATCTGATTCGCCACGTACCCCGCCATCGCCGCCAGATTGCGCTCCTCCCACGAGTTGTGAACGCGAGCGCTCGCGCCGCCGCCGCCCGAAACCGAGTCGTTCGACGGTTCGTTCGCTCGCGCGTTCACGACGCCGCCCCTCGCGGCGACGTCCTCCACCCACAGCAGCGCGACGAGCTGGCACAGCCCCTCCTCCGTTTTGGGCGCCAGGCGCGGGAAGCCGCCCGCGATGCGGATGTACGCGTGCGTGCACTCGTGCGCCAAGACAGCCCCGAACGCGACGAAGGGCAGGCCGTACAGAACCACCACCGCGTTGACGACGGTTTCCCCGAATCGCGGCGCGCCCACGACGCGCTCGGCGAAGCCCACCGGGAAGAAACCGCCGTTTCCCGTCCGCGCGGTTCCGACGCGCTCGACCGCGCGGATGATGTGCTCGGTGAACAGACACAGACCCCGCGTGCGGCTGGTGCGCCCGACATGCCACGCCTCCTTGCCGTTCGCGGCGTCCAGCGCGTCCTGGGACACCAAGTGCAGAGGCGGGCGGTGGCGCCACAGCAGATCGTTCGTATCCTTCGTTCCCGCGCGCGATCGTTCGTATCCTTCGTCGGTCGCGTTCGCCACGCCTTCCACCCCGCCCTTCACGAGCGGCAGCCCGAGCTCCGCCATGAACTGGCACACGCCGTCGTACACGGGCGTCGAGTCGCGGTCGGTGTCCACCACCGCCGTGGACGCGCACTCCAGGCACAGACTGCGCCCGTCCGGCAACGCCGCGAACGACGCGTTTTCCAAACCCGCGTTTCTCGGTTCCATCCGCTCGCACCCGTCGCACTTCTTCGTGCCGTCGCGCTCGTGTTTCGGGCAGTACGTCGCGTCGCACCAGTACGGGTGCGAGATCCACCGCACGACACCCCCGCTGCTTTGAATACTATACGAGTCCTGCCCCTCGAACGGGATCAGCTCATGGCACACCGAGCACCGCGGGTGGAACCGGTCGCGGTAGCACCGCACGTGGAACGGGCGACCGTCCTTCGCGGCGTGCGCGCCGTCGGCGATGGCGCCGCCGCACCCGGCGCACGCGAAGCACGCCCTGTGCCACTTCCCGAACGCCGTGCGCACGTGCGACGCGAAGGGCGAGATCGGCGAGGCGCACCCGGGACAGAGGGTCGAGGAGGACGCGGGACCCGAGAAAGACGCGTCGGGTGGGTCCCGAAACGAAGGCGGTCGTCCGGGGTACGCGCCGAAGGGCGAAGTCGACGACGACGACGCGGCGGCGGCGTCCTCCTCTTCTTGTAGACGTCGCGCGAGGAGCGCGTCCCGGCTGGTACTGGAGGCGCCGGCAGAAGACACGGCGGCGGGGTCCGAAGCCGCGCCGAAGTCTGTTCCGGCGGGGGCGCGCGCCGCCGCCGCCGCCGCGTCCTCCTCCGCCTGGAGCCTCCGCGCGAGCGCGGCGTCGGCATCGAACTCCGGCGGCACTAGGTGCGGGGCCGTGAAGCCGCCTGACTGGAACCCGTACGGAACCGGACGCGCGTACGGCGAAGGCGTCGCGCGAGGGGGGTACACGGCGCCGGCGCCGGCGTACGCGCCGTTTCCCGAGTTGACATCCGACGTGAGGCCGCGTCCCGCGGTCGGCGCGGGGTGCGCGACCGGAGCGAAAGGCTGGGGGACGGCGTAGGGCACCTTCGGATAGTACGCGGGCGTGGCTGCCGGAGGCGCCGCGACGCCTCGCGCGTCCTCCTCGGACTGCAGCCGTCTCGCCACGGCCTCGTCGGATTCCACCTCGCGCAGCTCGATCTCGGGTGGGCCGGAAACGCCGGGGGGGGGCATGTTCGCCGCGCGCGCGCGCTCCCCCTCGATCTCCGCCAGCGCCGCCTCGAGCGAGGTCCCGCCCACGGTGGGCGCCCCGGCGGGCGCCGCGGCGGGGCGCGACGGCGTGTCGCCCATGCGCGCCGGACACTGAGGCGAGGCGAACGAAAGAAGCTCGTCGGAAGCTTTCGGGAACTGACGCCGTCGACTCGCCGACAGACTCGAACAACGAGAAATACGACACACGGACACCCTCGCCGCCAGTATCGCGCGCGCCGCTCGCGGACGCGCACGGTACGTCCCCGCGCGTTCCCGCCATGGCATCTGCGGCGCTGCAAGACGCCGCAGACGAGCTTCTCGAGCGGCTCTCGGACGTCGGCATCGCGTCCGACGACGCGACCGTGGAGGATGTGCTGCGCAAAGCCGTCCCCGCGCGCTTCGTGCGCCTCGGCGCGCATCTCGCGTCGGACGTCGCCGCGGTCGTGGCCACCGGCTGCGTCGGCGTGGACGACCGCGAGGGCGTGGACGCCGCGGTGAGCGCTATATACCGCTCCGCCGCCAACGCCGCGAACAACCCCACGGCCGCCGCCGCGCGGCTGGAGCAGGGCCTGCGGCGACTCGCCGCCGCCCTGGACGCGGACGCCGCCGCTGAGGATGAAAAAAACGCGCCATCCTCTTCGCACGTCGCCGTCGCCGTCATGTCGCGGCTGGTGACGTACGTGCAGGTGGGCACGATGTTAGCCAAGCGAACGAAACGTTCGGGTCCCGGTCCCGAAACAGACGAGACGCGCGCCGTGGACGCGTGCGCTGTGGACGGCGACGCGCGCATGGATGCCGATTCCAGCGATTCGGCGTTGGATCCCGCGCAGGCGGCGCGCGTGTCCAAGCAGCTCTGGCGCGTCGCCGAGGGCCTCGCCGCCGACGACGGCGTCGCGAAGGCGCTGGTCTCGTCGGGGTCCCGATCGCACGATCGAACGAGCGTCAGTCACGTCAGTCAGCCCCCCGACGCGTCCGCGCTGCTGGACGCCTCGCTGGCCGCCGCGCGGCGCGCGCTGCGGGCGCTGCCGGGCGACCATCTCTCCACCGCCGTCGCCGGCGACGACGCCGCGCGGGTCGTCGCCGACCCGGCCAAACTCGCGACGCTACACGCGGTGGGCGACGCGCTCGCGGCTGAGTACGCCACGCGCAGGGAGACCGTCGCGCGGCGCGCCTGGCTCACCGTGCAGGCCTTCGGCGCGAGCCCCCGGCTGCGGAACGACCCAGAGGTGACGAGAACCTTCTCGCGCCGCGCGGGGTTCGGCGACGAAAAAAAATCGTCCGTCGACGAGAGCTGCTCCGCGAAGGCGAACGAAGACGACGCGGACGACGCGCCGGGCGTCCTGCCTCTCCGCTCGGGCGTGTCTCTGCGCGACGTCTGGGACGCGCGCGTCGCGGACCTGGCGCGCGCGACGCAGCGCGTCAACGCGGAGGCGAGCCGCGCGCTGGACGCATCCGCCAAGCGCGTGCGCATCGGCGCCGTGCCCGACCGCGGCGGGCGCGCCGCGGTCGGGCGCGGCGCGGATGCGCACGCCGGGAAAAAAGACATGCCCGCCTTCGCCGCGCGGAGCGCCGACGCGGTGAAGCACACCGGCCGCGCCGGGTACGGGGGCCGAGGCGGCGGCGCGGGGAGGGGCGGCGGGGGCCGGAGAGGACAGAAAGGAGGGCGGCGGGGAGGCGGCGGCGGCGGAAGCCGGTGAAGACATCACGCGAGTTGGTTTTAGGAATTTCATACGTTTTAACGTCATGACGTTAAAACTCCACTCGGCATCTAAACGTCTAAACGTACCACGTGAGAAAGCTCATGAGCTCGTATCTCACGCAGTGGCCTGGTGGCCTACGTGCCCCGCCTTGGCGAGCGCGTCCTCCGTCGCGCGCAGCGCCGCCGCCACCGACACGTACCCCCCGGGGTCGACGCTCTGCGCGGCGGCGGCCACCACCGCCGGCGCCAGGCCGGCGAGGCCCACCACCCGCACGCGCGCGCCGGCGAGCGGCCATTCCAGGGGCACGTCCACGGCCGCGACCCCCCCGGTGCCGTGGTAGAGCCCCACTCTGACCTGCGCGGAGACGCGCGACCACTCCATGGGCGTCTGCGCCGCCGCGCGCGCCAGCGCCTCGGCGCGCAGCGCCGTCGCCGCAACGCGCGTCTTGACGTCGCTCGCCAGCGCCGCGAGCGCCGCGCCGGCGTCGCACCCGGCGGCGAGCGCGTCGGCGACGATGTCCTCGATGGGCGCGTCCGGCGGGTCCAGACACACCGCGCGCACCGCGGTGCTCCCGCGGTGGAACGACACCACCATCGTGTGCGTCTTCTCCGAGGGGGGGTCGCCGGGGACCACCGACCCGCCGGCCGCCGCGCGCGCGCGCGCGGCGCGCGTGCCGTCCACCGGCTCGAGCGCCGCCTCCGGGCACCGCGGGATCGCCGTGCGGACGCGCATGGTGAGGTCGCCCGCGTCCGGCTTTACCTCCACGATCTCGCAGCCGGTCAGGTGCTCGACCATCGCGCGCTGCTCGACGACGGTCGCCTCGGTCTCCGCGATGGCCGCCGCGGCGTCCGCCTCCTTCCGCGCCGCGGAGTCGGCGCCCGCGAACAAACCCAGCTCGGCGCGCGTCGCCGCCAGCCGCGCCTCGGCGGGCGCCAGCGAGGCGCGCATAGCCTCCACTTCCGCCGTGCGCGTCTTGAGCGCGCCGTGCACAGCCTTCGCCTCCGCGTCCAGGGCCTCGATCGCCGCGCGCGCCTCCTCCAAACTCAACGACGCGTCCGAAGGGTGGTCCCGCGCGCCCCGGGCGGCGTCGGCGTCGGCGCCGCTCGCCGCCATCTCAGCCGCCTCCGCCGCGCTCTCTAGTTCGTCCAGCCTCTCGACGCGCGTCGCCAGCGCGTCGCGCATCTCCTGGAACGCCACCGCGCTCTGCCCCACCTCCTGCACGAGCTTCGCCACCTCCTTCGCCTCGGCATCGTTGCGGTCCTTCAAAAGCTTGATCTCCGCCGACGCGGCTTTGAACTCGGCGCTCTCGCGCGGCGGCGCGCGCGCGCTGGGTAACGGGCGCGATTCCAAGACGCTCCGCAGGAACGCCGCCTCCGTGCCGAGCTCGATGGTGCCGAACTTCAGCCGCTTGACGTTGTTCTTGATGCGGTCGAGGTCAGCCTCGGAGTTGCCCAGCGCCTTCTCCTGGGCGCCCTCCACGAGCGCGTCCAGCGAGTTCGCCGTCTGGTCCAGCTCTTTGAGCGCCTCGCGGAACGCCGAGGCGGTGGGGGCCGTGCGCAGCTGGCGCATGGCGTCGCCCTTGCGGAACGCGCCGGGCGAGTGCACGGACATGTCCTCGAACGTCAGCTCGCGCGTGATGTTCGCGGTGTTCATCGCGGCCGGAGGAACCGAACGCCCTGACGGTCCGACCGCGACGGCGAGCGCGCGGATGCGACGCGCCCGAAAACTTCAAACGCCTCTCGTCGCGATGCGAGTCGCGGTGCGCGATGCGCGAGACACGCGCGGTCCGCGGAAGAAAGGCACGCGCGTGCGACGCCCCGGATCGGAACGCCTAGTGCGTGCGTTCGCTGCGTCCGCCCGCGGGTCTCGGTGAGACGCGCCGACGAGTGTGCGCGTCGCGTCGTCCGAGGCGGACGACGCGACGCGACGAGGGGAACGAGAGGAAAAAACAAAAAAACGTTTCGCGCCGGAGGAAGATTCATCAAACGGCTCGCTTTTTGTTAGCTTTGCCAGTGTGCAAAAAAGTAGCTACGTATAGGACAGGCACTGAAAAAAGAGTCAACGACAGCACATACGTCGGAGCGGAGGCGAGCGCCCGGGCGCGGCGACAACAGACGATGCGTCGAAGAACGATACGATACGGTAGTTTTCCCCGTCCTCGTCGTGCGCGTCCGCGTCGTCGTGGTACCCGATGCGCTGCGGCGTGAAGTTCACGTCGTCTATCCGCGAAAAACACGGACAAAAAGTCGGCAGCTCGCCTCAGTGCATTCTCCGGTCATTGACCGACCGATCGTAAACCTCCATGTCGCTTCGTTTCGTGCGGCGACGCGAATAAATAAACCCCCGACATGCGAATCTATGGGTCCACGGTATCTCAAGCGTCGTTTCTGCGGCCCCGCAGACTGAAGCGCGCAGCCCCTGGAGACGAGGTGGCCGGCGCGGTGGGCATCTCGGCGTGGGGCGCGCAGGATGTTCGCGGCGTATCAGGGCGGGCCGTTCGTCGAGGTCTTCACTCCTCAGGTGCGTCCACGGCGCGAGACGCCCTCCCCCCGACGACGTGTGGGTCAGACACGCGCCTCATGTCGAACGCGACGGCCGCGTTCGACACTAAATATCCGACCGGTGCCCGGGGAAGGTCCGGGACCCGCGACGGGGGGCGCGGCGAACGCCTCCGCGCCCTCTGGAAGGTCCAGGCTCCCCCGGGTCGGTCTCGAACGCGATCGAGACCCTTCCAGGTCGTCCTCGGCGGTTCAATCAGCCTCC
>Ga0181601_10005985_pt1 | contig 10104 bp, 8 predicted proteins | sample 041ome_8_FD_133020 | JGI IMG/M metagenome (GOLD analysis project Ga0181601, IMG submission 133020) | Coastal salt marsh microbial communities from the Groves Creek Marsh, Skidaway Island, Georgia - 041407BS metaG (megahit assembly) | ecosystem: Environmental > Aquatic > Marine > Intertidal zone... | reverse complement strand
TTTAGTGTAGGTCTAATTGGGGATTTAAGGATAAATGAATATATGAATCTGCGTTTTGAACCTGGTTTATTTTATAACAAACGGGACTTGATTTACCCGGAATATGCAGAATTTACCAAAGAGAATGACCGTTATAGGGATATCAAATCGACCTATATTCATCTTCCTCTTTTATTAAAAATCAGCACTAAAAGAATCAATAATTTTAGGCCTTTTATAGTAGGAGGTTTTTCCACAGACTTTAACCTTTCTAGCAATCAAAAAAATTCAGATGACAACGCCAGTAATGTCTTTAGGGTAATGAGTCAAAACATCAATTATGAATTGGGTTTGGGCTTTGACTTTTACCTGTACTATTTTAAGTTTTCACCCTCACTTAGGGGGATATTCTCCATGCAAAATGAATTGATCCCTGACAACGATCCCGAAAGCCCATGGACAGGAAAAATCAACAATATGTTTTCAAGAGGAGTCGCCCTTATTATCACTTTTGAATAGATCTACCAGAACGAAATATTTCGCTGAGAAAAATTGCTCCGGCAGTTGCTACGTTTAAACTCTCTGCCCTGTTCTCACTCAATTTAAAATGTGGAATAGCTAATTCCTCATCCAAATGAGGGTTAAGCTTATCTGAAATCCCATGAGATTCACTTCCAAAAACGAAGGTGGCCTTTTTGGGAAGTGAAGTATTGTAAAGTGAATTTCCACTTGCAGTAGCTCCGTAAATAGGTTTATCCAAATCTTTTAATGTTTGAGCTAGATCACTAACATACTGACAATGAACCCTTACAATAGAACCCATTGAGGCTTGAATTACTTTCGGATTAAAACAGTCAACGGTGGTCTGACTGCAAATTAGTTCTGACAGTCCAAACCAATCGCATAAGCGTATTAAAGTTCCAAGGTTCCCGGGATCACTGATCCCATCCAAGACAATGCTGATTGATTCATTTAAGATTTCTTTCCTAGGAGGTGTTTTAAAAACACCTAATACAGGAGAGGGTGTTTTAAAATGAGTCAGCTGTTTCATCTCTTTCATACGAATCACGTCAGCATTTGTGTGAAATGAACGGTCAGTAGTGTAAAGCGACTCATAAACCCAAGAGGAATTCAATAATTCTCGAACCACTTTCTCCCCTTCAGCGACAAAAAGTCCGTTGGCTAGACGCTGCTTTTTTTGACTTAATTGAAGGATTTGCTTACGTTGGTTCTTAGAGAGCATAAAAATGACTTATTTTTGAATTAAATTCCACAGTGTGTATCGTCCACGAGCTAAATTAACAATTCTATTCCTTACAGCCCTTACCCTTTTTGGATGTTCTGGAACCAGAGCTTATCGGACCCAGCAAGTATTGATTGAAAAAAATGAAGTCTATCAGGAATCCCAGCTCCTTAAAAACGATCCTGTCAATTTCATCATCACCACTCCAGCGAATAAGAAATTTTTGGGCATTCCGATCAAAAAAATGCTCTACGAAAGTGCACATCCTGAACCTCAAAAAAAGTTTGAAGAATGGTTGGCAAAAAAAGAGAAACGGAAAAAACGCTTGGAAAAGTGGTTTTCGCCCAAACAGCTTATCTCTCTTGAAAATTATTCAGTTAAGTTTAATGAGTGGCTTAAAAACAACGGTGAGCCACCAGCTGTTTTAGACACCAACGCAATAAATACTTCTAAAAAAAGAATCCAACAATATTATAAAAATCTAGGGTATTACAATGTTACAGTCGATCATGACACCACTCATACCAATCCTAAAAAGGTAGTTTTACAATATCAAATCTACCCAGACAAACAATATGAAATTGATTCTATTAAAACCAAGATTGACTCTCCTCAGATAGAGGAAATTTATACTGCCAATACAGCTGCTGCTATTATCAAACAAGGAGATGCTTTTGAGATTAATAAGTTTGAAAACGAAAGAGAACGTTTGTTTACCTTATTTAGAAACAACGGTGTCTATAATTTTCAGCAGAACAGCATACAATTTATTGCAGCTATTGACAGTACAGGTCAAGACTTAAAAATTCCAATCACAATTGAAATTCAAGATCCACAACAGCCTGTAAATGAGGTCTCTACCACAGCACCATACCAGACCTATACGATTAAAGAAATTGAAGTTTTTGTAGATAATTTTAATTCTGGGATCAATATCGACCAATTTACCGATTCAATTCAGCACAAAGACATTACACTCTACAGTAAGGGAAAATTGAAATACCGCCCACAGGCCATCACTTCGGGTATTGCAATTAAAAATGATCAACCCTATAGCGATCTTGACCGTACGCTTACATATCGCTATTTTACAAATCTTAAAAACTTTAAATACCCAAGTATAAATTACAGCCTTATTCCAGAAAAAGAAGACGAACTTAAGGCTTCCATTTTTTTAACTCCACGGGAACGCTTCTCTTTGGGTTTTGATCTAGATTTTTCACATTCTAATATCCAAGATTTTGGAGTTGGACTAGGTGGAGGACTTGGGATTAGAAATGTATTTAGAGGTACTGAATCACTAGAACTCAACATCAAGAATACACTTGGCGCCTCTCGTGATATTGCACAAGATGGCGATCAGTTTTTTAATTTATTTGAGCTGGGGGCAGACCTCAAATTGAGCTTCCCAAGATTGGTATTCCCCTTCTTTGAAAATTCTTGGACCACTCCTGAGATGAATCCCATAACTCAAATGATTATAGGTACAAGCATACAGCAAAATATTGGACTTGATAAGCAATTTTTTAAATCCACTTACCAATTTGATTGGCTGCCTAAAAAGAATAAGAAAGTTCAAATAAAATGGATTGATCTTGAATTTGTAAATAATAGGAATCTCTCAAATTATTTTAACGTTTACCGAAATTCGTACGACAGATTAAACTCTATTGCAGCTATTTACAATACTGAAACTGATTTTCAAGACGTTGATGGCAATCTAAGTATACCAGAGGGTACAGAAGGTTTTATCAATGCGGTTTTAAATAATGAAACTATTTTAAATCAAGAAAATCCAGACTATAAAACCGTCAATACTGTAAAAGAACGCCAAGACAGACTTACAGCAAACAACCTCATTTTAGGTTCTTCTTTCAGTTTAAACTTTAACAGTCAGGAAAGTATTTTTGATGAAAACTTTTACCAACTCAGGTGGAAAGTAGATTGGATAGGTAACCTTTTAAACAGTGTACTACGAGCAGTTAATGCCTCTGAAAATGATCAAGGTCAAACCCTATTGGGAGGTGTAAGCCCCTCACAATATGTAAAATCAGAAATAGATTACATCAAACACTGGCCCTTGGGGAATGAACAAGTCATCGTCTTTCACGCTTTTGGAGGACTAGCAGTTCCCTATGGCAACGCCAATAATATGCCTTTTTCTCGATCGTACTTCTCTGGAGGTGCTAATGACAACAGGGCCTGGAAAGCCTATAAACTGGGGCCTGGTAGCAGTAACAACATCAATGAATTCAACGAAGCCAATTTTAAACTCGCCTTCAATCTTGAATACCGTTTTCCAATTAGTGGTCCTTTAAAAGGTGGACTTTTTATCGATGCTGGAAATGTTTGGAATATTTTTGATGATGTTGACAATCCTGCATTTCGATTTGATGGACTTCAAGACCTTTCCGAGATTGCAATTGGTTCAGGAATTGGTTTGCGTTACGACTTTGATTTTTTTGTTTTTCGATTTGATACAGGCTTTAAAACTTATAACCCTGCATTGGCGGCTGAGGGTGAACGGTGGTGGGGTGAGTACAAGCTCAAAAATGCTGTTTTCAACATCGGAATTAATTATCCTTTCTAAATCAAATAAGTTTAATATTTTTGCCCCAAACCAAATTAATTAAATGAATCATTCTATCCCCTCTGGTGTTGTCACTGGAAAACAAGTTCAAGAAGTCTTTAAGCTGGCAAAAGCGAAAGCCTTTGCATTACCCGCCGTAAATGTAATCGGTAGTAATACCATAAATGCAGTACTAGAAACCGCTGCTTCATTAAACAGCCCAGTGATTATTCAATTTTCGAATGGCGGAGCTCAATTTAATGCAGGTAAAGGGCTTTCTAACGAAAACCAACAAGCTGCCATTGCGGGTGCTATTGCAGGTGCAAAACACGTACACGAATTGGCAAAGGCCTACGGAGCTACTGTAATTTTACATACAGACCACTGTGCTAAAAATTTACTGCCGTGGATTGATGGTCTCTTAGATGCCAGTGAAGAATTTTATGCGGCTCATGGGAAATCACTCTTCAGTTCACATATGATTGACCTTTCAGAAGAACCAATCGAAGAAAATATTGAAATCTGTAAGACCTATTTAAAGCGTATGTCTAAAATGGATATGACACTCGAAATTGAATTGGGAATTACAGGAGGTGAAGAAGATGGGGTTGACAACAGTGATGTTGATGTTTCAAAACTTTATACCCAACCTGAAGAAGTGGCTTATGCCTATGAAGAACTCAGTACAATCAGTTCTCAATTTACAATTGCAGCTGCTTTTGGTAACGTACATGGAGTATATAAACCGGGGAATGTAAAATTGACACCTAAGATTCTGAGAAACTCACAAACTTTTATATCAGAAAAGCACAATCTCGAAAAAAATACTATTGACTTTGTTTTTCACGGCGGATCTGGATCTACTCAAGCAGAAATTGAAGAATCAATTGGTTACGGAGTAATTAAAATGAATATTGATACAGACCTTCAATTTGCGTTTACCGAAGGAATTCGGGATTACATGAACGACAAAATCGACTATTTGAAAAATCAAATTGGGAATCCTGAAGGTGCCGACCAACCCAATAAAAAACATTACGATCCAAGAAAATGGCTGAGATTAGGTGAAGAGACTTTCAAGTCTCGCTTAAAGAAAGCCTTTGAAGACTTAAACAACGTAGACACTTTGTAGGGGAAGATTAATTTATATATTTGAGTTAAAATCTACTACAGATGAGCTGGTTTAAGAGAAGTGAAAAGGGAATTCAGACTAAAACTGAAGAAAAAAAGGACATCCCTAAAGGCCTTTGGTATAGGACTCCTACAGGAAAAGTAATAGAGTCTCAAGAGCTGGCTGAAAACAACTACGTCAGCCCTGAAGACGATTATCACGTTCATATTGGAAGTAAAGAGTATTTTGAAATCCTATTTGACGATGGGCAATTTGAAGAGCTAGACATCAAGCTAAAATCCAAAGACTTTTTAAAATTTGAAGACTCAAAAAAATACATCGACCGCTTAAAAGATGCCCATAAAAAAACAGGGCTTTACGATGCCATACGAGTAGCGGTTGGACCCTCCAAAGGAAAAAAACTAGTTGTTGCAAGTATGGATTTCAAATTTATCGGTGGATCCATGGGCTCCGTAGTAGGAGAAAAAATTGCTCGTGCAGCAGATCACGCTATAAAAAACAAACTCCCTTTGGTAATTATATCAAAATCAGGAGGAGCGAGAATGATGGAGTCGGCTACCTCACTGATGCAAATGGCTAAAACCTCGGCTAAATTAGCACAGTTAGCGGAAGCAAAGCTTCCCTACATTTCGCTCTGTACAGATCCCACTACAGGTGGAACTACGGCTTCCTATGCTATGCTGGGTGACATCAATATCGCTGAACCCAAGGCATTGATTGCCTTTGCAGGTCCTCGTGTTGTCAAAGACACAACAGGTCAAGACCTCCCAGAAGGGTTTCAAACGAGTGAATTCCTCCTCGAAAAAGGTTTCTTAGATTTTATTTCTCACCGAAATGAACTCAAAAATAAAATCAACTTATATATTGATTTGATTCTAAACCAACCTTTGAGAAACTGAGTCGTTGGTTATACATCTATTTTTATTCAATCGCTATTGATTGTTTAATCCTTTCGAAGTTGTATATTTGCAGCTCGTTAAAAATTTACATAAAAATCATTAAAATTAATATTGGCATGTACAATTCAAAAGAAATAAAAGAAACTATTTTTAAAAAACACGGTAAATCTGAGAAGGATACTGGGTCTGCAGAAGGACAAATCGCTCTTTTCACTCACCGTATCGAACACTTATCTAACCACCTCAAAAGCAATCGTAAAGATTTTAATACTGAGCGCTCTTTGGTTGGTTTGGTAGGTAAAAGAAGAAGTCTATTAGATTATTTAAAATCCAAAGACATTACTCGCTACCGTGCGATAGTAAAAGAATTGGGTATCCGTAAATAATTTCAAGCTTACATTACTGAATCTTAGTTTTTCATTGGTTGCATCAACACACAACAACTGTTTAACCAAATAATGAAAAATGATTCCAAAAACATTTACACAAGAAATTCTTCTTGAAGACGGAAGAACAATCACCTTAGAAACCGGTAAATTAGCAAAACAAGCTGACGGATCTGTTGTGGTTAAAATGGGAGACTGTATGCTCCTAGCTACTGCTGTTTCAGCCAGAAAGGCCAGCCCAGTAGACTTTTTACCATTAACGGTAGATTACAGAGAAAAATTTGCAGCAGCTGGAAGATTTCCAGGTGGATTCTTTAAGCGTGAAGCACGTCCAAGCGACCAAGAGGTCTTGACCATGCGTCTAGTTGACCGTGTGCTTCGTCCACTTTTCCCTAAAGATTATCACGCTGAAACACAAGTGATGATTCAATTGATGTCGCATGATGAAAATGTGATGCCTGACGCACTTGCTGGATTAGCTGCATCAACTGCAATCCAATTATCCGATATCCCTTTTGAATACCCAATCTCAGAGGTGAGAGTGGCTCGTATAGACGGTATGTTTGTCATCAATCCTAGCAAAGAGCAACTCGCAGAATCTGATATTGACATCATGATTGGTGCAAGTCAAGACTCCGTTGCTATGGTGGAAGGTGAATTCGACGAAATCTCAGAAGAAGAAATGCTCGATGCAATCTCTTTTGGCCACGAGGCTATTAAAGATCAAATTAAGGCTCAAGTAGCTTTAGCTGAAGCATTCGGAAAGAAAGAAACGCGAACTTACGAGCAAGAAGATCAGGACGAAGCTTTAGAAAAAACAATTCATGAAAAAACATATGACTCCTATTACGAAGTCGCTAAACAAGGATTGTCTAAAGCTGAGCGATCAGAAAAATTTTCTGAAATCAAAGAAAATTTTATTGCATCACTTACCGAAGAAGAGTTGGAAGAAAAATCAGAACTCATCGGTCGTTATTTAGGCAGTACTCAGAAAAAAGCAGTGCGTGATTTAGTCCTTGCTGACGGTATCCGTCTCGACGGAAGAAAAACCACAGACATCCGCCCTATTTGGTGTGAAGTAGACTATCTGCCTTCAACTCACGGTTCGGCTTTGTTTACTCGTGGAGAAACTCAAGCCTTGGCTACAGCCACTTTAGGAACCTCTAGAGAGTCTAATATCATCGACTTGCCAACAGATCAGGGCGAAGAAAATTTCTACCTGCATTACAACTTCCCTCCTTTTTCAACTGGAGAAGCTAGACCTTTAAGAGGAACTTCAAGACGAGAAGTAGGACACGGTAACCTCGCTCAAAGAGCATTGAAGAAAGTGATTCCAGATAATTGTCCTTATACAGTTCGTATCGTTTCTGAAGTATTAGAATCGAATGGATCTTCTTCTATGGCAACTGTTTGCGCAGGAACCATGGCACTAATGGATGCGGGAGTTCAGATTTCAAAACCGGTTTCGGGTATTGCTATGGGACTGATTACTGAAGGAGATAATTTTGCAGTACTTTCAGATATCTTGGGAGACGAAGATCACCTAGGAGACATGGACTTTAAAGTAACTGGAACAGCTGATGGAATTACTGCTTGTCAAATGGATATCAAAATCAAAGGTTTGCGTTTTGATATTATGACTCAAGCTTTAAACCAAGCTAAAGAGGGAAGACTGCATATCTTAAAACACCTTACGGATACTATATCAAGTCCGAATGAAGATGTTAAAGCACATGCGCCAAAAATGATCAATCGCCGTATTCCAAATGAATATATCGGTGCATTAATTGGTCCTGGTGGAAAAGTCATCCAAGAGCTTCAAAAGGAGTCTGGCTGTACTATAGTAATCAACGAAGATCCTGTAACAGAAGAAGGTATAGTCGAAATTTTAGGAACTTCCCCAGAAGGCATTGCCATGGTAGAAGGTAAAATCGATTCCATTACTTTCAAACCGAAAGTTGGTAATACTTATGAAGTTAAAGTCATTAAAATGCTTGACTTTGGAGCTGTAGTAGAATATACTGAAGCGCCGGGCAATGAAGTATTACTCCACGTGAGTGAATTGGCATGGGAGCGTACAGAAAACGTATCTGATGTCGTAAATCTTGGAGATATTCTTAAAGTAAAATACTTCGGTGTTGACTCTAGAACTCGAAAAGAAAAGGTGTCTCGTAAAGCTTTGTTACCAAGACCTGACAAAAAAAATTAATTTTTTGCTACACTTTTGTAACAATTTGAAGATTCTAACGTAATACTACTACAAACCTATACGATTTAATGCATGAGACAGCTTAAGATTACCAAACAGGTAACCAATAGAGAAACCGCTTCACTGGACAAATACCTTCAAGAAATCGGTAAAGTAGACTTAATTACTGCCGAAGAAGAAGTTGAATTGGCTCAGCGAATCAAAGCTGGAGATCAAATCGCCTTAGAAAAACTGACAAAAGCAAATTTGCGTTTTGTTGTTTCTGTTGCCAAGCAATATCAAAATCAGGGATTGACTTTGCCTGATTTGATTAACGAAGGTAATCTAGGTTTGATCAAAGCTGCTCAACGATTTGATGAAACACGTGGTTTTAAGTTTATCTCTTATGCAGTTTGGTGGATTCGACAGTCAATTTTACAAGCACTGGCTGAACAATCTAGAATTGTTAGGCTTCCGCTAAACAAGATTGGATCCATTAATAAAATCAATAAAACCTACGCTTTTCTTGAGCAAGCTCACGAACGTGCGCCTTCAGCAGAAGAAATAGCAAAGGAATTGGACATGACCATCAATGATGTTAAAGAATCACTCAAAAACTCAGGTCGCCATGTATCTATGGATGCTCCTTTAGTTGAAGGTGAAGATTCTAACCTCTACGATGTTCTCAATAGTGGAGAATCTCCCAACCCTGATAGAACCTTACTGCATGAATCTCTTAGAACTGAAATCGAAAGAGCACTCGAAACACTCACGCCTAGAGAGGCTGATGTTGTTCGTTTGTACTTCGGACTAGGAAATCAACATGCAATGACTCTAGAGGAGATTGGTGAAACCTTTGATTTGACTCGCGAACGCGTTCGTCAGATTAAAGAAAAAGCAATACGAAGACTCAAACACACTTCTAGAAGTAAAATTCTAAAAACCTATTTGGGTTAAAACACAAGGCAACTTTTACAAGTTGCCTTTTTTTGTATCTTTAAATAAAGAAATTCATGCCAACGATTATTGCGCCTTCTGTATTAGCTGCAGACTTTGGAAATTTAGAACGGGATTGTAAAATGGTCAATTCCAGTGATGCTGATTGGTTTCATATCGATATCATGGACGGTGTTTTTGTTCCAAATATTTCTTTTGGTATGCCGGTTTTAGCTGCTATTCAAAAACAGGCCCAAAAGCCCCTAGATGTACATCTGATGATTGTTGATCCTGATCGTTATGTAGAAACATTTCACAAATTAGGTGCAGAAATACTCACGGTACATCACGAAGCCTGTAACCATCTTCACAGAAGCCTTCAACTAATCAAGTCTTTTGGAATGAAAGCAGGTGTAGCACTCAACCCACATACTCCGGTACTACAACTTAAAGACACTATTCAAGATATTGATTTAGTCTGTTTGATGAGCGTAAATCCTGGGTTTGGTGGGCAGTCTTTTATAGAGAAGACCTATGATAAGATTAAGGAGCTAAAACAATTAATTGAGGATACTAAAAGCAACTGTTTAATTGAAATTGATGGAGGTGTCACAGATCAAAATGCAGCCAAATTAACTTCTTGTGGAGCAGATATTCTTGTAGCAGGAAGTCATGTTTTTAAATCTGCTGATCCCTTAAGTACAATTAAGACATTAAAAAATATCAATTAGTCCCACTTGGGCTTGAATTGAACCCTTCTGTTAATTGCTCT